>Ga0315310_10001016_pt1 | contig 17670 bp, 20 predicted proteins | sample TDP5_MG_FD_203630 | JGI IMG/M metagenome (GOLD analysis project Ga0315310, IMG submission 203630) | Freshwater sediment microbial communities from Lake Towuti, South Sulawesi, Indonesia - TDP5 | ecosystem: Environmental > Aquatic > Freshwater > Lake > Sediment | place: Indonesia: South Sulawesi... | reverse complement strand
TTCGAAGCTTGTGTTCTGGAGACACTCGGGCATACACTGAAACGTTTTCGACGATTTTTTCGAAGTCTTCATCGCTGATGCTGCTGAGTTCGGTTCCTGTCAGGACCATGCCGCTTTTTAGAATGCCCAGTTCTTTAGCCACAGCAACTGCTGTTAGTTTGTGGTCTCCCGTTATCATCACTGTTTTGATGCCGGCTTGTTCGCATTTTCTGACGGCTACTTTTGCTTCTTCTCTTGGAGGATCAATCATGGCTGCGAGGCCTATGAAAACCAGATTGTCCTCGGTATTTTCTTCTTTGAACTCGTCCCGTGCCTCTATTGGCAGCTCCTTAAATGCGACTGCCAAGACGCGGAGTGCACCACTCGCCATTTTTTCGTTTAGTGCTAGGATTTCTTTCTTTTTCTCCTTGTCAAGTTTCTTGATTTTCCCATCAACTGTAATCCGCGTGGAGAGTTCAAGAATTACCTCTGGAGCGCCCTTTGCATAAGCAATTAGCTTTCCATCGGACAACTTATGGACAGTTGTCATGCGTTTTCTTTCAGAAGTGAACGTTATCTCATGGACGCGCAGCTGCTCTTTCTCTAAGCCTTCTTTGGAAATCCCTGCTTTCAAAGCCGCAATGGTTAGCGCGCCTTCTGTTGTGTCTCCAATAACGGTTTTTCCATCAAACTTCGCGTTGTTGCACAATGCAGCTGCCTTGAGAATCAAGCTCAAATCATGGTTCTCGGTTGGTTCTATGAGCTTTCCATCGAGTAGGAATTGTCCTTTGGGTTCGTAACCGACTCCTGTGACATCTATTAGTTTGTTGTCTGCATAGATCTTGCGAACTGTCATTTCTCCCTTGGTTAACGTTCCTGTTTTGTCTGAACAGATGACTGTTACGGCCCCAAGGGTTTCGGCTGAACTCAATCGTCTTATGATAGCTTTTCTCTTAGCTAACTCTCTGGCACCTAATGCAAGCGTAATCGTTACTACGGCCGGGAGTCCTTCAGGAACAGCTGAGACAGCCAGAGCGACTGAGGTCAGGAACATGTCGGCTACTGTTTCCGGATGTGTTCCTCTCCTCAGGATCTCAAGGACAAAGACTATAACTACTAGAATTAAGATCAGTTTTCCAAGCTTTCTTGCGAATCGATCCAGCTTTTGTCCAAGTGGTGTTTCCCCCTTTTCAACTGCTTGCACGATTTCGGCGATTTTTCCGAACTCCGTCTGCATTCCTGTTACGGCTACAACGGCTTTGCCTCTGCCATATGTTATGTGAGTTCCCGTGTACACCATGTTTTTTCTGTCGGCCAAAGATGTGGTTTCGTCTATTGCACGTGTTTCCTTGTCAATCGGAGAGGATTCGCCAGTTAGAGCAGCCTCGTCAGTCTTCAACTCTATGGCTTCAACTAATCGCGCATCAGCTGGGATGCGATCACCTGTCTCGAGAAGAATTATGTCTCCGGGCACGACATCTCTTGCAGGAACAAACGCCTCTTTTCCATCTCTGAGAACACGGGCTTGAGGTGCAGCAAGTCTTTTCATGGCTTCGATTGCTCTTTCTGAACGGTATTCTTGGACAAACCCTACAAACGCGTTGAGGATGACAATCGCTCCAATCGTTATGGCATCGACGTATTCCTCAAGTGAACCATTGCGACCTACCGCGGCACTTCTGTACCATCCTATCAGGACAGAAAGCACGATTGCTATCAGAAGCATGATGACAAAAATGTCTCTGAACTGATTCAGAAAAATCTGAAACGGAGACGTTCTCTTTCTTTCCACTAACTCGTTAGGCCCAAACTTCTGCAGTCTAACCTGTGCTTCCTCACTACTTAAACCATTTTGATCAGATCTCAAAGCTTGTAGGGTTTCTTCAATTTCCTTTGCATGCATTGAAGACGAAGTCAAATCCAATCAGACCCATAATTCTTCTAGTTCAATTAAAAACCGTTCGATAGAACTTTGCCAATCTGCTTTGTAGTTACGTGACCAGCATTTTGATGAATCTTGCAGGAACATGTTTACAGACGAAAACTTTGTCTGAGGCTCGATGGAACTTCACTCCGCCGTCTCTAGCTTGGGCTGCATCTATGACCAGTATTATTGGATTGGGAGTCCTTCGCCTTCCAACGTCTCGAGCAATTTCCTTTGTCGGCGACAGGTGAACCCACTGTCGTTTCATCGGCTCTAAGCCTTCTTTCAGAATCTCCTTTGCTGCCTCAGGAGTGGTCCCATGAAAAAGCAGCGCGACTTCCTTGTCCTCTTTAAGAGCCACATGAACCTCGATTGTATGACCATAAAGAGCACGAATCTTGCTTCCAACTATCTCAAATCTCCGGCGTTCGCTCCTGTTGACTATTTCTGTAAGCAGGTTTCTGTCGGCTTGAGGAAAACGCCTTTTGACCTTAAAGAGAAGCTGTTCTAATTCAACGAATCCCTTATCGTCCATCGTTAGGTCTTCGGGATTATGCCTTAAAAGATAACTAACATACCTGCTCAATTTGATCCTCAAATCATCCTCCGATGAAGGCTTCATGAATCGAGTCGCTCCAAGGCACCACAAGTGAGAGGTTCTTAGTGTTTGCGAAGCTGATATTAAGGCAGTTTTACGCTGGGTCTAGGTCGCGGTAATCTGGCCTACGTTGAGGTTTAAGACAATCTCCGCTATGTCGCTTGCATACTCTGCGGTTCTGCGTATGCTCTCCATTATCAATCTTATGCTTGACATTTCGACGGCTTCTACTCTTTTGACGATGACCTTAATGGCCTCGTTCTCTATCGATGCTATCGTTTTAGCTTTCATGACTACACTGTCAGCCAACAGGTAGTCTTTTTCGAACAACGATCGCATGGAGTCGTCAAATACGGATCTTGCGAATGAACTCATTTCTGATACTTTCCTGAAGGCAAAATCATTAACCTTGTCTTCCAAGGACAGGGCATTTTGGGAAATCTTGACGGCATGGTCTGCGATTCGCTCGACAGATTTTGCGATTACTCTGTAGCCTAGACAGTCTCTTGGACTGGAAAGCCCGATGTCCCTGAGTACTCTTTCACTTTGCACAGCTGCCTTTAATTGACGAATTATGTAAAGACTGAAGCGATCGACCTCATCGTCTAATGAGATTACGTCTCGGGCAAGTTCCTTGTCCATGTTCTTCAACGCCTTCAGAGAGTCCTCATGCATTGAAGCAGCGATAAGGCACATTCGTCTTAAGGCGCTTTCAACTGAGAGTTCTGGGTAGCTGAGAAGTACCTGCAATTTCATTTCGTTTGGGGAGTCGGAGACGATTTCGGTGCCTACAAGTTTTTTCCTTGTCATGTCCTTTATGAAGTTTCTCTGCAGGGAAGTTATTCGCTCGTTTTTTGTTTTAATCCTGATGAAGTTGTAGCCAACTAGGTAGAGAGCAACAATCTTTCGCATCATTGTGTTGGAGTCCTCTTCCTGAGACACCGTTATGCTGGCTTCTCCGAGTTTCGATGGCTTAACCAACTCTGTCGGTGTTAGAAGAAGTGATGCATCACCTTGCTGCGAGACCACCAATTGGCTTCCCGCCTTGAGTTTCATGCTCATCACCCATTTCTTTGGCAGAGACACTGTGTAGGTTGATTTTCCTGTTAGCTGAATTTTCCTTATTTCTTCTGCTGATTCTTCGCCCACTACTGTTCCTCCATAGTTGCTGATTCTCTATATAGTTGATTTTCTTCTATATTTTCTATTTGGGAAATGTATATAGACTTTTCTGTCTCTATATCATCAAAAAAAGGTGAAAATCGTGAGAACCGCATACAGAATCATCATTCTAATAGTTGCTGCAGGTATCATTGTCGGTAGCGTCTTTGCCTACCAATACATCCAGACACCACAGCAGACGATCACTCTGAACGGTGCAGGAGCAACCTTCCCATTTCCATTGATCGACAAATGGGCAGCTGAATACCACAAAATCAAACCCAACGTTCAAATGAATTATCAATCAATCGGAAGCGGCGGCGGAATAAGACAGTTCACCGTAAAGACAATTGACTTCGGTGCAACCGATGCCCCATTGACAGAAGAACAATTCGCCAACGCAACAAACACTCTGCAAATGCCAGAAACGATAGGCGGCGTCGTCCCAACCTACAATCTACCAGGAATAACCAGCGGCCTAAAATTCTCAGGCGCAACGTTGGTTGACATCTTCCTCGGAAAAATCACAAAGTGGAACGACCCTCAAATGCAGGCACTTAATCCGAGTTTAAATCTCCCAAGTCACGATATCATCGTGGTTCACAGGTCAGACGGAAGCGGCACAACCTACGTGTGGACTAACTATCTCTCAGACATCAGCTCAGAGTGGAGAACAACAGTCGGGAAAAGCACGTCGGTTAATTGGCCAACAGGTTTGGGAGGAAAAGGAAACGAAGGCGTGGCAGGAATCGTATCTCAAAACCCATATGCCATCGGTTATGTTGAGTTCATCTATGCAGAGAATAACAATTTGCCTTGGGGCTACGTGCAAAACGCAGCTGGAGAATTCGTTGAACCAAGTTTACAATCATTCACAGCTGCTTCTTCTGCTGCGGCAGTAACTCTGCCAAGAGGGGATCAAAGCTGGTCAGAAGTTTCCATCGTTGACAGCGTGGTGAACAACACACAGGCAACCGAAGCATATCCCATAACAAGCTTCACATACCTCTTAGTGTACAAAGAGCTCGATGTTGTACCCAACATGAACAGAGACAAAGCAGACGCCTTAGTCCAGTTCCTATGGTGGGCAATACATGATGGACAAAGCTACTCAGCTGATCTTGCATATGTTCCATTGCCGCAGCAAGTCGTAACAAACAACGAAGCTACTATTCGAATGATAACCTTCAACGGAGAACAGCTATACAAGAGCTAAGAAAGCCAAAAATGCGCGAGATCAAAGGTAAAAGAAATGAAGACTCGCCAAAAATTATCTGTTTTTGTTCATAATCTTAATGCTGAAAGGATTCGCAAGCTCCTGAAGAAATATTCGAAAAGTGATAACCAGTTCAAACTTCTCACCGCTGTGTTTGCATCGAGCATCTTTGTAGTTCTCGGGTTGATTGTCTACGAACTCGTCACAGGATCGCAACTTTCCATACAAGGGTTCGGAATAGGGTTCGTGGTAGGCACCAAGTGGGATCCTGCCATATCGCAGGTTTTTGGAGCACTGCCCCTGATATTGGGCACTCTTGTCACCTCAGCCATCGCGCTATTGATAGGCGTCCCCTTGAGCCTCGGAATCGGCCTAGCGCTTTCAGAGTTTTCACCCAAGCGGTTCGGGTTTGCAGTTTCATTTTTGGTCGAATTGTTGGCTGCGATTCCAAGCGTGATTTATGGACTTTGGGGCATTTTCACGTTAATCCCATTCTTGAGGAACAACGTGTATCTGCCGTTGCAAGCTGGGCTTGGATTTATCCCTCTTTTTTATGGACCAGTTTACGGAGGTGGAGTGCTAACGGCTGGAATAGTGCTTGCCATCATGATTATTCCAACTGTTTCCGCCGTTTCCAGAGATGCCTTTTCCGCGGTCCCCAACACTCAACGTGAGGCAATGATTTCTTTGGGCGCAACGAAATGGGAAACAGCTAAGATTGTCATAAGCTATGCGCGAACAGGAGTCATAGGTGCAATCATTCTCGGCTTGGGACGCGCCGTAGGAGAAACCATGGCGGTCACAATGGTGATTGGGAACAAGTTTCAGCTTTTGCCAGCCTCGCTCTTCGACGCTTGGTATACTATGGCCGCTATTATCGCAAACGAGTTCACAGAGGCGACCTACGACCTTTACGTTAGCGCACTTATTGAGGTCGGGTTGGTTTTGTTTTTTGTCGCTATAGTCATCAACATCTTAGCTCGACTAATCGTCTGGCGGTCACTTAGATTGGTAAGAGGAATAGCGAGGGAATAGCGTGGATCATTACACCCTGAGAAAAATCATTGACAAATCGATGCGAATACTAATCTATTCGGCCTTGGTTGTGGGTCTTATTCCTTTGTTCAGTATACTTGGACAAGTCATTTTGAAGGGTGCCTCATCAGTCAACATTAGTTTTCTAACTCAACCATCCCCAACAGTGGGAGAAGCAGGTGGCGGAGTTGCAAACGCCGTACAAGGCACGTTGGCCACGTTGGGTTTGGCTTCTTTGATAGGTGTCCCGCTTGGCCTGGTCTCCGGCATATTCCTCAGCGAGTACAGCGAAGCAAAAATATCTTCACCGATAAGGTTCTTCAATGACGTGTTAAGCGGGTTTCCCTCGATAGTCGTAGGAATCTTCGCCTATGGCTTAATCGTACGCGCCATCGGGTTTTCAGTCACTGCTGCAGCTTTTGCGCTAGCAATAATAATGATCCCTATTGTCACAAGAACAACTGAAGAAGCGATGAAACTTGTCCCAGCAACGGTCAGAGAGGCCGCCATTGCTTTAGGAGTGCCTCGATGGAGAACCATAGTTTCGGTGGTAATAAGTGGAGCTAAGAAAGGAATAACAACAGGGATAATGCTTGCACTAGCAAGAATCGCAGGAGAGTCAGCTCCTGTGCTTGTTACGATGGGATATTGGAGATGGTGGTTTGCAGGATTGAATCAGCCCGCAGCAAATCTCGCTCTGAACATTTACATTTTCGCAATCTCACCCTTTGAGAACTGGCAGGCTCTTGCTTGGGGCTCAGCTCTTGTGCTTGTGATTTTAATCCTTGGAATCAACGTTGTCGTGAGGGCTGCAACCAAAGAGAAGTACAAGTGACCCGCATGTCGTACAAATTCGAAATAGAAAACCTAAACGCCTGGTTCGGCTCTAAACAAGCATTGAGCAATATCAACATCAAGATTAAAGAGAAAGCAGTAACCGCGGTCATCGGGCCTTCTGGATGCGGTAAGACAACTTTCATCCGATGCCTGAACAGGATGCATGAAATAGTTCCGGGCACTAGGGTCTCTGGGAAGGTTTTGTTTGGGGGAACCGACATTTACGCTGAAGACGCCGATCCGGTTCAAATAAGGAGGAAGATGGGGATGGTGTTTCAAAAACCGAATCCGTTCCCAATGATGTCGATTTACGACAACGTCGCTGCAGGTTTGAAATTGAACGGTGTCAGAGACAAGAAAAGGCTCGACGAAGTTGTGGAGCATAGTCTAAGAATGGCCATACTCTGGGACGAAGTCAAAGATGACCTTAACAAATCTGGAGCCAGTCTGTCAGGTGGGCAGCAACAGAGGCTCTGCATAGCCCGTGCTCTCGCCGTTGAACCTGAAGTTATGTTGATGGACGAACCGGCTTCCGCCCTCGATCCAATAGCAACAGGAAAACTTGAAGTCCTAATCAGAATGCTCGCTAATGACTACACAGTTGTGATAGTCACTCACAACATGCAGCAGGCGGCAAGACTTTCAGATTTTACAGCTTTTCTCTATCTGGGCGAACTAATCGAATACGGGCCGACTAAAGATCTTTTTGAAAACCCGAAGAACGAACTAACCGAGAAATACATAACTGGACAGTTTGGTTAGCTTAGGTGAAAACAAATGAGTCGACTAATTGACACGGGCTTGGAGCGACTAGCAAACCTAGTCTATCGAATGGGAGAGCTGGCTCACGAAACGGTTTCTATGTCCCTTGAAGGTTACATTGAGGGCACAAATGCCTACGAACAAGTGCAAGACAGATCGGGAACGTTGATCATGATGGCAAGCGAAGTTGAAGACAAAGCCTTCGAAATAATGGCTCGCTTTCAGCCCGTTGCTTCTGACCTCAGAATTCTGAAGTCATACACGAAGATAGCCTACGACTTTGAAAGATACGGAAGATACGCTCTAGATGTTTCACAAGTTCAGAACAGACTTGGAGGACTCGAGCAATGCGAAAGTTGGATTTACGAACCTGTCACAAAGATGAGCAAAGAAGTCATGAGCATGGTTCGCACAAGCGTTGAATCGCTCAAAAGCCACGATGCTAAACTAGCAAAAAGCTTGTCTGAAACAGAAAACCGGGTCGATGGCATGTATTTCGAATACCTCGACAGATTGGTTGAAAGGGCACCCGCCACGAACAAGTGCACAATCTCCACCGTGCTCGTCGTCAGGTATCTTGAGAGAATAGCCGACCACGCAACATACATTGGTGAGTCAATCGTTTACCTTGCCACTGGCGAGAGGGTCACTTTAAGATAATCAGGCACAGCACATGAAAGAGGTGAAAAGATTTGGCAAAGGGAAGTTTTGCTTGGTTTGAAAAACGCCGCAAAACCGATGCGTTAAATCTGGCACAGGAACAAATAACAAAGGCGCTTGACACCACAGCTCTGCTGCATAAAGCAGTCAAAAGCGCTTCTGAAGGAAAAAAAGAAGAAACAAAGCGATTTCTTGAGAAACTTTCGAAAGAAGAGGAAGAAGTTGACGATCTGCGCAGGTCAGTATTCAGAGAGATGACAAACGTCGCTATTTCAATAGAATTCCGCGAAGACCTTCTACATTTAGTAAAAGGCCTTGACGTCATGGCAGACCACGTCAAAGATTCCGCAAGAAGCGTAATGGTATTGCTCGAAACAAGCATTCCAAACGAAATATGGGACGTGAACGTCAGAATCGCCGAAGCACTCGTCCAAAGCACCACGACACTTCGTAACAGCATTGAGAAACTCGGGACTGACCCAGCCGGTGCGAAGGAACTTGCCCAAAAAGTTAACGAGGTAGAAGGCAGAATCGACGAAGCCTATCTCAACGCTAAGAAACTGCTCATCAAATACTCAAAAGAAATCGGCCCAGGCACACTCCTGATACTTAACGACCTCGCAGAATTCATGGAGCAAGCCGCGGACAAATGCGCTGACACAGCAGACTATATAGTGGTACTGACAACGGAACGATAAGACACACAGGATTACAAATAAATGAAACGTGTATTATTCGTCTGCACCGAAAACGCGGGCAGAAGCCAAATGGCCGAAGCCTTTGCAAATCATTATGGAAAGGGAAAGCTGGTTGCCTCAAGCGCTGGTATAATGCCTGCCGACAGGGTCAATCCAACTGTGGCTGAGGCGATGAGAGAAAAGGGAATCGACATATCCAGCAACAAGCCCAAAATGCTCACCACGAAGATGACTGAAGAAGCCGACAAGATAATCACAATGGGCTGCAGCGTAGAGAAAATCTGCCCAGCCCCGCTTCTCAGAAACGTTGTCGACTGGGGACTGGAGGATCCAAAGGGCAAGCCCATAGAGAGAGTCAGACAGATCAGGGACGAAATCGAAAAAAGAGTACTTAAACTCATCTCAGAACTCAGCAACTAAGCCACAAAACCAAAAATGCAAACAAAAAACCATAGGAAAGGCAAATTCAAAGGCGGGTCAGAATCTCTTCCGGGCTACCGTTAAACCATAATAGGGATAGCGTTCAAACTCTCGGTTTGACGAGAGTGAGGGTGGACTTGAACCGAATAATGAAGAAACAGATTATTGGCAATTTTTTGAACCACAAAGCCGCAGCCACACTGGACGTCATCGTCACTAGGAACAGTTTGACGACGACGCCCACACAGCCACTCGCAGCGTGATGATGATGACGACAATACGGCGTGACCACTTCATCACGCACACAGGCTCCAGCCACCCCTAGGCGCAACCATGGTAGAAGAGGACTAAAGGAAATTGGCTCCTTCTTCTTCTGAAATTCTCTTTCCCGCAAGCCACCAACATTCCCAACATCCTTCTTGTTAGTGTTCCTAAAGCCCGGTCAACACCACCAAGCACACAAAAAACCAGCGCGCCCAACCATCACCTGAACAGTCACTTTCAACAACATAGAAGGTGCCTTTCAACAACATGAAACGTCACTTACAACAACATAGAAAGCACACACAAACAGCACCCAAAACACCATACAGAAACCAAAACAGAACCCAAACCACAAACAACTCAGCCCCACTTCCACACCAAAAATTTTTCAGCCCACATACTAACCCCTAGGCAACTCAGCATCTAACGAGGTAAAGTTTAAATAAAAACCCATAATCCTCATAGATAGCCCAAATACACAACGGACGCCAAACCATGTCAGCAAAGGAATTCCAACACATCGTACGAATAGCAGGAACAGACCTAGACGGCACGCTAAAAGTCAACTACGCCTTGGCTAACATAAACGGAATAGGCATAACCCTAGCCAACGCAATAACAAGAAAGGCCGATCTTAATCCACAAACACGCCTAGGTTTTCTCACGGAAATCGACATAGACAAACTCGAAGACATCATAACCAACCCGACAAAATACGGTTTTCCACCATGGATGCTTAACCGACCCAAAGACATCGAAACAGGAAAAGACCTGCATCTAATAGGCGCCGACCTCACCCTGAAAATCAAAACCGACATAGAAGAAATGAAAAACATCAAATCATGGAGAGGATACCGCCACGCCTACGGACTACGAGTCCGCGGACAACGAACAAGAACAACCGGCAGATCGGGCAAGGCCATGGGCGTAAAGAAGAAAGAACTCATCAGACGGGAGGCACCAGCATAAAATGGGTGACCCAAGAAGGCAAAGAAAAAAATACGACACCCCCCGCTTCCCGTGGCGAACAGACATTCTAAAAAGCGAGCTTAGAATGCTCGGCCAGTACGGGCTTCGAAACAAAAGAGAACTCTGGCGACATAAGACCACAATGTCAAGGTTTAGAGAAATCGCGCGTTCACTCGCTGGCATGCCTGAAGAAGAGCGTAAGACCGTGGAGAAACAGCTTCTTGCACGCCTTAATCGCTTAGGGATCTTGCCAGAGACCGCTGTGCTCGACGACGTGTTGGACTTGGCTCTGGAAAACATTCTAGAGCGAAGACTACAAACTCTAGTTTTTAACAAAGGCCTAGCCAAATCGATCTATCAAGCCAGACAGCTAATCACACACGGACACATCGCAATTGACGGAAGACGTGTTCCATCACCAAGTTATTTAGTTCTAAGGGATGAGGAAGCAAAAATAACGTATGCGCCAACCAGCAGTCTATCTAACCCAAATCACCCTGTTAGGGAGTCAATAAGCTCGGTCGGCGAAGCAAAGCCACAACCCAGCGCTCAAGCACTCCGAAGAGGAAGAATGGAGGAACGGGCTTGAGCAAGAAAACCGACAAATGGGCGATCGTTCACATCTATAGCTCATACAACAACACTCACGTTCATGTGACCGATTTGTCTGGGGCTGAGACCATAGCTCGAACCAGCGGAGGAATGTTTGTCAAGCAAGACAGACTTGAATCTTCAGCGTATGCGGCTATGCGGTGTGCGTCTTACGCAGCCACTGTGGCTAAAGACAAGGGCATAACGGCCATACACATAAAAGTTCGAGCGCCAGGCGGCTCAGGTCCACGAACCCCAGGCCCAGGAGCCCAAGCTGCAATTCGAGCAATGGCAAGAGCTGGATTCCGCATCGGACGCATAGAAGAAGTCACACCGGTTCCACACGATGGAACGAGAAGAAAGGGCGGACGCAGGGGACGCAGAGTCTAGAAAGGAGCGATTAACAGTGGAAGTCAAAGTGGTCGACAAAAACGAGTTATCTGCTCGCTTGATCGTTGAAGGTGTCGACGCAGCTTTAATGAATGCGCTCCGTCGAGCTATGGTCGCTGAAGTTCCGTCTATGGCAATCGACGAAGTCGTGGTCATTGAGAATTCGTCAATGCTGCACGATGAAATATTGGCGCACAGGCTTGGTTTGATCCCGCTCGTAACTGATTTAGATTCATACAACCTACCAGAAGAGTGTTCATGCAATAGCGAGATGGGCTGCAATCTCTGTCGTGTGTCCCTGACATTAGATGTTGAAGCAGCTGAAAGCGTCAAGACAGTCTATTCAGGCGATTTGGTGTCAGAAAACCCCAACATTAGACCTGTGAGTGAAAGGATACCAATTGTGAAGTTGGCACCGGACCAACGCTTGAAGATAGAGGCTTATGCACGACTTGGCAAGGGAGAAAAACATGCCAAGTGGCAGCCTGTGTCAGTTTGCACTTATCGACATTTTCCAAAGGTAAAAATAAACGAGAAGGAATGTGACTCATGCGGTAAGTGCGTTGACATCTGTCCGAAACGCGTGCTCTCAATATCAGAAGGCGGAAAAAAACTCGAGCCTAGTAACGTAATCGAATGTACAGTCTGTAAAGACTGTGTCGATGTTTGTCCGAAAAGTCCACCAGCAGTAGAGGTGGCTTGGGACAAGGATGTGTTTGTTATAGACGTTGAATCTTCAGGTGCTCTGCCGGTTGATCGAATAGTGCTTGAAGCCGTGAAGATACTTGATAGAAAGTTTGAGTCTTTCTTGGAACGATTAGCGGTGAGGAAGGATGAGGCAAGTCAAATCGCGGAATCCTGAGCTCTTAAGACTTATTCGTTCACTGAGGAAGAAGGCTCACGAGAACGACGCTGAAATATGGAGAGACGTAGCTGAGAAGTTATCTTCGTCAAGACGGAGAAGAGCAACTGTAAACGTGAGTCGATTGAACCGCTACACAAAGGAGAAAGACACGGTGGTTGTTCCAGGCAAGGTCCTCGGAGTGGGGAAGCTTGACCATCCACTAACCGTGGCCGCTTTTGCTTTTTCAGAGCAAGCGCGCGCGAAGATTTCTCGTGCGAAAGGCAAATGCGTGTCTATATTGGAGTTGGTGAAGGGCAACCCAAAGGGCAGCAATGTCAGAATAATGAAGTGAAACGCCATGAACGTAGCTAAAGAGCAACCGAGCACTGTAATTGACGCTTCAGGTTTAATTCTTGGGCGAATGGCAAGCATAGTAGCCAAGCGTTTGCTCTCTGGTGAGCCCATAATCATCGTGAACGCTGAAAAGGCAGCAATCTCTGGCAAACGACTCAGTCGACTGAAAGAGGCGAAAGCCTTCTTAGACATAGGGCATCCAGGAAAAGGCCCATTTCATCCCAGACGACCTGATCAGATTTTGCGTAAAACCGTGAAGGGTATGCTTCCGCGCAGACAACCAAAAGGCCAAGAAGCTTTAAGACGGTTAAGAATCTTCTTGGGCGTGCCGCGTGAACTAAGCACAGTGGAATTCAGTACTATTCCAGAAGTCCACGTAAGCAAGCTAAAGTGTCCTTACTTCACCGTTGGAGAACTCGCTAAAGAAATAGGATACAAACCTGTTGGTGAATGACGTTGTCGGGCTCAAGCAAAGTTTTGTTGACCAGCGGCAAGAGAAAGACTGCTGTCGCCAGGGCAACAGTGAAGACCGGTAAGGGCAGAGTCCGCATCAACAACCTGCCAATCGAGATCTATGAACCCAAAATCGCTAGAGACAAGATCTTAGAACCACTACTGCTAACAAGCGACAACATCTGGAAGCAGCTAGACATAGACATCAAGGTCTCGGGCGGCGGTTTTCAAGGTCAGGCTGAAGCTGCGCGTACGGCTCTTGCAAGAGCGCTGTCTCGCTGGACAAAAAGCACACATCTGCAGACCCTGTTCACAGAGTACGACCGAACTCTCGTTGCTGGGGATCCACGTCGTCGAGAGCCTAAGAAACCAGGCGGCCCAGGAGCTCGGGCGAAAGATCAGAAAAGCTATCGTTAGACATTCTATTCCTCTAGCAGAATTTTGATTCGGGTTATTGGAAAAAGCTTTCAATGAGTTTAATGGAAGATTGACGGCAACTTTATGATATGGATTCTGACTGCTTATTTGGATTTAACAAATCTATTATAAAATGCTGACATTAGCAAGACACTATGGCTTGGCTTTACGTCGTCATGTTGGACCACTTGTTATCCTTGACATTCGTTTGTGGAGCGGATAAGCTAACTCTCGATTTCATGAAGATTCTCAGGAATCTGATATTTTCTGCAACTAGCATCACTGCTTGTTATGTTGCATTCTCAAGTTGGATCAGATGTCTCTCGGAGGTGTTGCAAAACGAGGAAAGAAGTAAGCATCATTAACTGCAAGCAACAAAACAAAACAGACTTCGACACACAGGCCAGAAGCAATACAGAAAATGACGTACTGGAGGCGAATGGAGAAATCCGACTCTTCGGTGTCAGAGCCGTAATAGCAAATCCTGTCTCCGCCTGCGAGAAAATCGACAAAATGTTCGGAACCGGCGGGGAAGCCATAATTCATTACATGTGGTTTGAATGTGGGCACAGTCTCTTTGACTACATGATAAAATCCAACGTGGACAAAGGCAAAGATGAACTGTTAAGGGCTCTAGTCAATGTGCAACCTGGCACAGGGTGGGGCAACCTCACTGTTAGAGTCGTTCAAGCTGACCCTCCACTAGTTCACCTCAAAGTCAGAAACCCGCCAGTAAAGACCATTAAGGGTTCTCAAAAGCAGATAATTGGGTCGTTCTGGGCTGGAGTTCTGTCAAGGCACTTTAGTCGTCAGCTAGTCTGCAAAAACTTCCTTTACGACTCTGACCAAGATGAGTTCTCATGTACGATCACAGTATAGAACAGGGTAAGCGCATGGAGGTCGCGTGGCAAAGGAAAATGAAGAATTAGGACAATGGCTCTGCGCAGGCTGGAATAAGCTGAGGAGAAAAAATGGCAAAGAATCATAGAATTGATAGATCCGATAGATCCGAGGTGTTTCGAGACCATCGTACAGAGCTGATTCTGAGCAAGTTCCTCAGCGGTGAGGTCGTAAGACTGGATCCTGTGTACGACCCCAAATACGGTTACACGTATCCGATAATTGAAAAAATAGTTGGCGAGCACGCTGAGTCAAGAGCTTTCCTGAATCGTTTATACGAAAGCGATATTTTGAAACGAGAGATCTATGATAAGGAAATAGGTTGCCCAAAATGCGGCTCGGGCAGCGTTTCAGTGAGATATTGTTGTCCCTACTGCAAATCATTTAACGTGAAGAAGAGTTCACTCATCGAACATATTCAATGTGGCTACATTGACGTTGAAGATCGCTTCAGAAAAAACGATAGGTTGATTTGCCCCCGGTGCCGTAACGAACTGACGAAGCCTGACATCAACTATCGAAAAGCCGGAGTCTGGTGTGCATGTCAGGACTGCGGCAAAAACTTCGACATTCCAGTTCCCTCCCATTTCTGTCGTGAGTGCAGAAATGTCTTCACCTTTGAAGACTCGATTTACCGAGATGTGTATTCCTACACCTTGAATGAGGATGTCATGAAAACGGCTGGTGTGGGTTATATTCTGGTCGCTCCGATACGCGAGTTCTTCCAAAGCCAAGGATTCCAGGTTGAAAGTCCGGGCTTTCTGAAGGGTAAGTCAGGCGCTAGCCACATGTTCGACGTGGCCGCGTCAAAAGGCGCGATTTCACAATATGTCATTGTGGTGGATTTGGCAATGTCTCCTGAAGATGTTGTCTCTGAGCAGTCAATAATTGCCATGTTTGCGAAGGTTTACGATGTTATGCCTGATAAGGCCTATTTGATTGCCATTCCTCGGATGAGTGAGAACGGCAGAAAACTTGCCGACTTGTACAAGATAGAGCTGATTGAGGTCAAGGATCAAAAGGAAGCTATGAAAGCGTTAGAGAGCAGCCTCGTCGGTGCTCCAGTTCAAGCTCCTAGATAAACCGCCACGTTTCCTCTTTGAGTCACCATTTTGACTGTGTAGAGACCGTCGGGTAACCTGATGTCGCCTCGAATGTAGGTTAATGTTTCCGCAGAATTAACAAAGACGTCTGCATCATAGCGCTTATGAATCGTTGAGTTGATAATCCACACTGAAACTATGTTGGTGGTCAGGGAACCCTCATTTCTTAGACTAAAGAGAGTTCCGTTGATTTTGGTCCTGACACCGAAGAAGTCTATGCTGATCGTTGTCTGAGTGCTGTCAGGTTGATCGTCTTGTAGTTTCACGTATACTGTGCCGTCGTTGGCCACGTAGCTACGCCATTGGCTGGTTATGTTAAGAGCGAAGCTATCCCAGCCTAAAGTGGGCGTGTGCCCTGCTGTGTTGTTGAAGCCAAAGTCGGTGTAAGTCATGGATGTCCAGTTGTATGCTTTTAAATGCAGTTTTTCACCAGCATCACTCGCTTGGTAACGTAGTAGTATTTCAATGGTTAGAATGTCTGCGAGCGGGTAGGTTGAAGTGTCGACGCTGAAAGCTCCGTACATGTCGAGTCGCTGACTATTTGCAGTTGAATAGCTTACAATCACCCAAACTGTTGTCAGTCTTACGTTTGAAGTTCCAGTTCTCTGACTGGACGCGCCAGCCTGAAGAGAGTTTATCTCTGTCCAAGTCCAAGCTGCTCCTGTGCTCGGGTTCGTATTGTACTGCGTGAACAGGTCTTGGTAGTATGTTGTGAGCGCGAGGTTCGCCGATTCATAGTCGTTGTTGTGGGTCCGCAATACTGTCTTGATGTTTCCGGTTCCAGTTGAAACCAGTCGGGCTCTCACGTAGATGCGCACCCAGTTGACGGCCCCAGAGCCTACTATGTCTTGAAGGTTGTAAGCTTCCCTCTTCACGGATGCTGCATTGTTCTCCACATAGGTGCCGTCGTTGTCTGCCATTGCTTCGTCGCACAAAGTCCAGTGAGCACTGCCTGAAGGAAACTCTGAAGGCCACTGCGAATATTGACCAGCACTGTTCGGAAAGAGAGTTTCAAGCAGAGAGGTTGGGGCTTCGGAGAAGCTTTCCGACAAAGCGTTTATGCTTTTAGTGTCAACGTAGGTGCCGCTTATGCGACTACCTGAATCAATTGTGTATTCGCTCTGTGCAGTGAACCACGAGGAATTTGTGATACTCATTGCTTCGAGAATCTTGATGTTTTCTTTTGTCCTTTCCCAGTCGAACTGGTTCATTTGATAGCTCCACAAGAATACGTTTGAGACTATGGCGACGATGATGACTAGGCTGAGGGCTACTACTATTATGTTGCTTACGCCTCTTCGGTTTTGCGCAAATCTACGATGGCGCTCTGTAATAGTCTGCAACTTGTGTCCCCCTACCCGTCACAATCTTGACTTGATAGACAGTGTTTGCTGTCCATGTGTATGTCACGTTTAACCAGCCATGTTCAAGCGACTCTAGATGAAGTGAATTGGATGACTGTTGCTCGGAGTCTACGTAAACGAGCTTGATGTCTATGGCTGTTTTGCCCGTGTTGCGTAAGTAGATGGCGATTTCATCGGTTCTGAACCAAAGATCTTCCACAATGAAACGTTCTCCCATGGTTTCGCGCAGATTGCCTGTGATCACATAGGTGGCGGTTATGGCAGTTGACATGCCAGCGACAGCTATGGCCATGAGCAAGACGTTGCTCAGAACAGGTGTGATGCCCAGCTTATTTCGCCACAACTTCACCATTTCCGAACCACCTAGATCAAGAGCTTAAGCGCGATGTAGCCCGCGACCAGTAAGATGACGCTGTGCTTTAGACCTCCGCTTATGGTTCCCTCGCCCATTTTGCCTGCAACCAGACCGCTGAACAAGGCTTGAACCACGCTCATGTGGAAGAAGAGGCGTCTGGCTTCTTCTGATGAGAGCAAAGCCGAATGCAGAACTGGCAGGTCAGCCATCTGAACAAAAAAGGTTTTGAACAGCATTATGACCGTGAACAGGAACACAAAAAAAGCAACGTACACGATGGCAATGTATGGGCGCGTCTGCGTCTGGCGCTCCTTCTCAGCCGTTAGAGTTGATTCTACAAACTTCTCCAGAGGTTCAAACACTTCTTCCACATGTC
>Ga0315310_10001014_pt1 | contig 17705 bp, 15 predicted proteins | sample TDP5_MG_FD_203630 | JGI IMG/M metagenome (GOLD analysis project Ga0315310, IMG submission 203630) | Freshwater sediment microbial communities from Lake Towuti, South Sulawesi, Indonesia - TDP5 | ecosystem: Environmental > Aquatic > Freshwater > Lake > Sediment | place: Indonesia: South Sulawesi... | reverse complement strand
GTCGATTGAGTTCTCATGGCTGATGAATTCGTTCAGAATTTGATCATGTTTGGTCCACAGCTCCTTCGTAGTCTCGTCTGATGAGAAGTTAGCCAGTAGGTGTCTGGCAATTACAAACTTCGCTTTCCTTTTTCTCTGAAACACATCGAAGTATCTTGAGAGACTTCTCTGACACCTCTCATCCCTTAGCACGGCGAGCGAGTCGGGCCTTACTGCGACCCACATGTCGTCTTCATCCTTCTTTTCATGACGGATCCTCTCATCGAGACGTTCGCCGGTCCCGAGATCGGACCTTGTTGTTGAGGGCGAGCTAGGAGCTTGATATCAGCCTTGAAAGTCTAGTCGGCTTTCTTTCCAGAGTGCCAACAATCGGTATGGGATTCTTGCATTTCTGGCAGCGATTGTCATCTCTCAGTTGCCATCGACTGATGTCATATCCATACCTTTCAATTAGCAACTGCTTGCAGAAGGGGCAGTATGTGCTCTCTCCGGGATCTCCAGGAACGTTTCCAGCATAGACATATCGTATTCCTTCGTTGATCGCCATCTCGCGGGCTTTTTCAACTGTCTCGACTGGAGTTGGAGGTACATTGGAGAACTTGTATGCCGGGTAGAATCTGCTGAAGTGTAGTGGCGTATCAGGGCCCAGTTTCGTCTTATGCCATCTTGAGAGTTCTGCGATTTCTTTAGGGTCATCGTTTAGTTTCGGTATGATCAGAGTCGTGGTCTCCACATGTATGCCCTTTTTCTTCATCTCCTCTGTTGCATCGAGGACTGGTTTCAGTTCTGCCTTGCAGTATTCCCTGTAGAATTTCTCGTTGAATCCCTTCACGTCGACGTTTGCTGCGTCGATGAAGTCGGCGATTTGGCTCAAGGCTTCAGGTGTAATGTAGCCGTTTGTTACTAGGACATTGAGGATTCCTTCTCTCTTGGCAAGCCTAGCTGTGTCCAGCACGTACTCGTGCCAAATGATGGGCTCGTTGTATGTATACGAGATGGATTTGCAGCCATACTTCTTGGCCAGCTCTACGGCTCTCTCGGGCTCTAGCTGATCGGAGAAGACATCGCCGGGCTCGACCTGCGAGATGTGGTAGTTCTGGCACCATGGGCATTTGAAGCTGCAGCCCACCGCAGATATGGAGAAGGAGTAGCTTCCAGGCCAGAAGTGAAAGAGCGGTTTCTTTTCTATGGGATCTACAGCGGTTGATGTGACTTCACGGTATATTTCAGTGTAGAGCTTTCCATCCTTGTTCACTCTCGTTTTACAGACGCCTTTGCCTCCGGGCCTGATTGTGCACCTGTGCGGGCAGACTGAGCATTTCACGAAATTGTCGGCAAGCGTTTCGTAGAGGGACGCTTCTTTCTCTGGCAAGCTACTCGGGTTCCTCCTTCTCAACGTGGAAGCCGTTCCCGTTGAATCTGATCGATAGAGCCAGATTGAGCGCTCTGAACCCTCTTCCCGAGCCATCCAACTCAATGAGGCCGCAGTCCGATAGTCTTCGAAGATGAAAGTGCACAGTCATGTCGGCAAGGGTTAGCTTGAGCCTCTTCTTCAGCTGCCCTATCGAGAGCCTCTCTGGGTGGGCTTTGATCAGCTCGCGTAGCAGTTCAGCCCTTATTGGAAGACTCAGCGCGTCGCATATTGCTGGCGCGCTGTCATTCTCTCTCCTGAGCAACGTGGCACCTTCTTTGCCTTGGAGAGAAACATAAGATAGTTATCTTATAAACGTCTCGAATGTCGCAAACGGTCCTGCGGATCGTCGTTAGCAGAACTCAAAGCCTCTGGATTTCAAGCAGACATCTTGAGCCGAGTGTGTACGGCAAAGCCAAGGCATCGCTCTGATGATATCGAAGCCTCTTAAATTCCTGAGGCCTCGTTGATATCGCCCTTAGTGAGAGAATGACCGACCAGGAGAGACACAGGCTCTTCTTTCTCTTGTCTGGAGATCATCCCGCGCTTCCCAGAGCCGAGGTAGCGGCAATTCTTGAGGCTGAGGGTCTGCCCTACAAGATCGTCAGCTCGGAGTTTCGGCTTGTCACGCTTGAGTCGAGTGTTGAAGCATTGACTAGGGTTGGAGTGCGGAGCCTAATGGTAGAGTCCTGTGGACAAGTAGTTTCGGAAGTGGACGGTACAGAGTTCAATATCGGCAAGATGTTGGCTCCAGTGTGTCTCTCCGATTTCTTGCACGAAGGTGACACTTTTGCAGTCCGGAGCGTTAGGCTGGGTGGAGCACAGAGAGGGCTTGGAAGAGAACAACTTGAGAAGGATCTTGGAAAACTGATATTGAAGCAGAAGCTTGGACTGAAGGTTGATCTGAGGGCACCTAGAAAGACCCTTCTTGCAATTCTCTCCGGACGAAAGGTGACTCTTGGCGTCGTCACGAATGTCAGAGAGAAGGGGACGATTGCGCGTCGTAGGCCGAGGAAGAGGCCATATTTCCATCCTTCTACGATGCCGCCTAAGTTGGCTAGGTGCATGGTGAACCTTGCGAGACCTAGGGCAGGTCAGGTTCTGTTGGATCCTTTCTGTGGGGTTGGTGGGCACCTCATCGAGGCAGGGCTGATCGGGTGCCGTGTTGTGGGGACTGATGTGAAGCGGAGGATGATTCTCGGGGCGTCTAGGAATCTTGCTTACTTTGGTGTGGAGCCTGAGGGACTCTTGCTGGGAGACGCGAGACAGATACCTTTTGCGAGAGTTGATTCGATTGTGACTGATCCTCCCTATGGCAGAGGGGCCTCGACGATCGGGTTGACCCCGGTCAGAATATTGAGCGATTTCCTTAGCGAGGTGCCGAACGTGTTGCGGCAAGGGTCCCATATCTGTCTCGCTGCTCCAAAGGAGTCGAAGGCGGCGGAGATAGCGGAGAAGAAGGGCTTCATGGTCTTGGAGTGCTATGACATATATGTGCATCGAAGCCTCACAAGGCAGGTGCTAGTCCTGAGGTTCGTCTAGCGACAGCGGGATGATGAGACGCTTGGAACTCATCTTTCTTGGAACCGGTGGAAGCACACCTACGAGAGAGAGAAATCTGCCTTCAGTAGTTATCAAGTATGACTCAGAGCTTCTCATGTTTGATTGCGGAGAAGGCACGCAGAGGCAGATGGGCCTGGTGAGGCTTAGTCCTGCAAGGAAGATGAAGATATTCATCTCTCACATGCATGGCGACCATGTATTCGGGCTTCCGGGCCTTATTCAGTCAATGGCGCTTCTCGGAAGGCAGAACACCTTAGAGATCTATGGTCCGAGAGGAGTCAAGGATTTTGTTGAGTTGGTGAACGAAACTGTTCAGTTCAATGTCACGTTTCCCATACGTATCCATGAGGCAAAGGCCGGAAAGATTGATGACGCAGAACGATACGAGGTTCACGCTGCATGGGCAGATCACGTTGTTCCATGCATTGCGTATTCTTTCGCGGAGAGGCCTAGGCCCGGAAAGTTCCATGTTCAAGCGGCCAGAAGGCTTGAAGTCCCTGAGGGCCCTCTTTGGAAGATGCTTCAGATGGGGAAAGCGGTGAGGGTCAAGGGAAAGAGGATAGACCCTCGGCTTGTGGTTGGTCCTTCGAAACCCGGAATCAAGGTGGTTTATGCCACGGATACGCGGCCAAGCCGCCGGATAGCTTCACTAGCTTCAAATGCAGACATCCTCATTCACGACGGAACCTTCGATGGCTCTTTGGAAGAGAAGGCAGGGCCGGATGGGCACTCCACGGCATCGCAGGCCGCGAAGGTCGCAAAGGCAGCTAGAGTGCACAAGCTCGTATTGACGCATATTAGCGCTAGATACCGAGACCCCTCAATTCTTCTAAGAGAGGCAAAGAAGATATTCCGGAGCACAGTCGTGGCCCGAGATCTCATGACGATTAAGCTCTAGAATAACCTAGGAGTTGCTGAAGTCGCTCTAGGCTAGCCTCAACACCTTTCGTCGACTCCACGACAACTGTTCGGCATGAGCTCTTCTTGATCTTCTGGGATACAATAGGCCAATTGACGGTGCCCTTACCTATTTCTTCATGTGAATCAAACTTCCCCTGATTGTCATGTGCATGAACATGAACGATCCTGTCGCTAAACTCGTCCAGAAACGTGGGGACTTCGCCTGCCGTGTTGGCATGCCCAATGTCTAGGACGATCTTGAATGCCTCCCATCCCAGTTCGTCGAAGATTCGATTGAAGGATTCATGATCGTTCATCAGAGCTGAGAACCCTTTCGGCATGTTTTCCAGACACATTTGGACTCCGATCTCCTTAGCCAATGCTGCTAAGCTGGCTATCGCCTGAACATTGAGTCTCCACTCTTCGCTTGGGTAGAAGGTTGTGAGCGCTCCTCGCAGACCCGGGTGCATCACCCATGCCTCAGCTCCAAGCTGCAACGCGTGTCGCATAGATTGTTCGAGTCGTCTCATGGCCATCTGCCTGACCTCGGGCACCAGCGATGCGATGTTCACGTCCGTGAATGGTGCATGTACTGTGAACTTGAGGTTGCGTTGTTCCTTTAACTCTAGAAGGCTCCGGATCTTATGCTCGTCGAGTTTCAGGCTGTTTTCATCGACGACCTCCCAAAGCCTGACTTCATGGAGCGTGATCGACTCTAAGAGCGATTTGAAGGGTTTGCCCATGAGGTAGAGCGAGGAGAGGCCTATCTCCATGTTAGATTCTTCCAGAGTCTTCTGCGTCTATCTTGATCGCGGGGCAATCCAATCTATTAGGGATTCAGGATTGTCGCAGGATATCTCAACGCTGATTGGACCTAACGGAGACTCTCCGCTTGGTTGCGAGAATGATACGTGGTTAACGTATGCGACCTGCTTGTTTAGGTGGAAGCGAATCGTCTTTCCTGCAATGCCTGAGAACAGGATGGATCTTGCTGCATCTCGAATCCGATCCTGCCTGAGCAGCACTTGAAGAGGAACCAGAGAGTTCAATCCATTTGCCTTGACTCGCAGAAGAAAACCCTCTCTGCCCAGACTCAGTCTCTCGATTGAGCCCTCCTTCAATATTGCCCTCAGTGCCTTCTCGACTTTCGCTGGATCTTCTGTAGGATTCACGACTGTCTCGGCTGCCACCTCTACTCTATTCACAGAGCAAGATCTCCCGGAGGAGTACTCGGACATAGTCTTGGTATTCTTCAATGGTTCCCTCATTTACTATGAGTTCATCAGCGAGGGCTATCGTCTTTCCGAGGCCCACATTCAGTTCACGCAGGTCTCTTGTCTCGAACTCTTGCCAAGTTTTCGGATCGTCTTCGCGGCCTCTGGCTTCAAGTCTTTCATAGCGCATTTGGGGCGAAGCATGAATTGCTACAACCGTCACCTTGCCGTAGCGTCTTCGGAGTTCTTCGACTTCTTCTAGGCTTCTCACGCCTTCGACTAGGGCCGCATCGCATTCTGAGCCATCGATCTTGGGGATCAGCCTTTTCGAGATCACTGCTGGCCCTTCTTCTTCGCGTATCTTGAGCATGACCGCTCCCATGTTGGAGGGTGTCAGAGGCATACCTCTCTTCATAGTCTCTTCTCTGACAATGTCTCCGCAGACGAAGATGGGGCAGCCGTACTGTACGGCGACTTCGGAGAACAGGGCCTTCCCCGAGCCCGGTAGCCCAGTAGTCGCTATGATCTTTCTCACGGCCAAACTCTTTCCTCACCATGTTCCCTTGTCCGAATCCTGATCTCTTTCAGTCCGTATTCCGCCGCTGCGTTGGCGAGTCGTATTAGGTCTTGCCTAGTTGGGGGCGTTAGGTTCTTGAAGCTTTGCTCGAGCAGGTCGCCTTCAGGGCTGAATTGTTGAAGCACGTAAAGGTCTACGCCTGCGATCTCTCTTGCCAAGTTTCTCACATCTGTCTCTTGGTCGATCAGTGTTGGTACGATTGTTGTTCGAGCCTCGACCATCAGCTTCTTCTTGAGACATGTCTCCAACGAGGCCCCAATGCTCTTCGTCAGATCTAGGCCCGAGGCCTCGACACCTGCGACCTTGCTGTAGGATTCGGGCCTGAGGGGCGCCTTTACATCAACGGCGACATAGTCCAAGAGGCCCTCGTCCGCCAGACCTCTTATGGCCTCTGGATGGCTACCGTTCGTGTTCAGGAAGACTTTCAGGCCAAGGTCTTTCGCTCTTCTTGAAAGGTTCTTCAAGGCTTCGGGTTGAAGGCAGGGTTCGCCGCCCGAGAAGCCCACTGCGTCGATGACATCTGAGTTGCCTTCAATTCTTTTCTGGAGGTCGGCGATGTCCATCTCTTTTCCAGAGTCGGATGGAATTAGGCTGGCGTTCTGGCAGTAGGGGCATCTGAAGTTGCAGCCTGAGAGGAATATCATCGATGTGACCTTGCCGTACCAGTCAACCGTAGAAAGATCGACTATTCCGCCGACTCTGGCCTTTGTCAAGAGCCTTCTATGATTTCAAGGCAGCCCATTTTTGATTAAGCTTTCCTTTCATGTGGGCTCGTACCTGTCTCTCATGGTTCTCATAGCCGCCCTACTGTGAAGAACGTAGGTACATCTGTATATACACCCCCCTCCTCTCGCGTCCCAAGGATCTTTCCGATGCTGTCACGAATGAGGGCACATTCGGTCTGCGAAGTCCCATTGAGCATGTCGCCCTAGAAACGTTAAATCTGATGATTCAAACTACAATCCGCGGTGAGATTGAGCTGTCTTTCGAGAAGATCAGGAGCTTCATAGCAGTGGACGTGACTGACAGCGTGGTTCTTCAGAGAATCACTGATTGTCAAATGGAGCTGGCTCGTACGGGAGCCGATCTGAAGCTTGTTGAGCCTGAGAATATTCATGGCACTCTGAGGTTCTTGGGAGAGGTTCAGGCTCCTCTGCTGGATCAGGTTAAGAACGAGTTGGCGCAGCTGACCTTTCAGCTGTTCGCGGTTGAGTTGAGAGGCGTGGGCGCATTTCCCAATCCTCGCCGGCCGAACGTTGTTTGGGTAGGAATGACGAAGGGTGGAGAGGAGCTTCAAGGGATCTTCTCTCGTTTGGAGCCTCGTTTGAGAGGACTTGGCTTCCCGGCGGATAGGAAGGGATTCAGCCCGCACATTACGATTAGCAGGGTCAAATCTGGCAGGAATAGAGAAGCCTTGTACTCCAGCATCATGGACCAGTCTGACAAGGAGTTTGGCTCTATGACGGTGGATTCGATTAGGCTGAAGAAGAGCATTCTCACCCCGAAAGGCCCAGTATACTCAACAATCCACGAACAGAAAGCCAGATCATGAAGGGAGGCTACTGGCTAGACTGGATAGTGGACACGAAGGAGAAGAGTTTGCCTGCTCTTGAGAAGATACTTCGTCAAGTCTCGAAGCGGATCACTCCAGGGCCTAGTGAGAGAGCTAGGATATTGAAGATAGCTGAAGACATGCGGCTGAAGGTTTCTGCCGTTGCGTCATCTGCCGGTCTTGAAGCTGATGTAACGCTTGATGGGTCCGTAGCGAAGGATACATGGCTGAGTGGCGAAGCTGATGTGGACATTTTCATGAGAGTCTCTCCTGAGCTGACTCGTGAGGAGCTGGAGACAAGATGCTTGGAGGTTGCGAGGGAGGCTGCGATTAGCTATGTGGAGAGGTATGCGGAGCACCCTTACGTCGAAACCACGATCGAAGGAGTGAGAGTGAATATCGTTCCTTGCTTCAAGATTGAGCAGGGGAAGTGGAAGAGCGCAACTGATAGGACCCCTTTCCACACGGAATACATGAAGGCAAGACTCGACGAGAGACTGAAGAGCGAGGTGAGGCTGACCAAGAAGTTCGCCAAGGGAATCGGCGTCTACGGAGCCGAGATTAAGGTCAGAGGCTTCAGTGGGATGCTGTGCGAAACCTTGACACTCAACTACAGATCGTTTCAGGAGCTGCTCAAAGCCGCTGCGGCATGGAGGAGAGGGCAACTCATAGATGTCGAAAGGTTCTACGAAGGCTTGGACTCGGGGATTCCAGATCTGTTTCCGGAGCCACTGGTCGTTGTAGATCCGGTCGACAGGGGGAGAAACGTTGCCGCTGCGGTGGCAGAAGACAAGATGTGGCTTCTGGTTGCTGCTTCGAGACGCTTTCTTCAGCAGCCGAAACTGAGCTTCTTCTATCCTCCTTCGGTCAGAGCGTTGACTGCTAGGCAGCTTGCGGGTCGATTGGCCAGAAGAGGTTCAGACATGATCTTCGTTCAATTTGGCCGAGTGGAAGCGGTTGTTGATGTCCTGTGGAGCCAGCTGTACAAGACCGAGAACTCCCTGAGGAATTTGCTGAGGGCTAATGGCTTCCAAGTTCTGAGGACGGCGTCGTGGAGTGACGAGAAGAGATGCAACATCATAGTGTTGGAGGTTGACAGGAGGATGATCTCACCGGTGGTGAGGCATCTTGGACCGCCCGTGCTGAGATCGGTCGAGTCCCAGAGATTTCTTGAGAAATACGTAGGGTCGCCTGAGGCTGTGTCAGGGCCACGCGTGGAAGACGGAAGATGGGTGGTTGAGAAGAAGCGGAGACACACTGATGCGAAGTCTCTGGTCAGAGCGAGCCTGAGGGATGGTGGAAAGACAATAGGAGTAGCAAACAAGATCTCGCCAGTTCTGAGAGAGAACTTCAGGGTGCTTGTCAATAAGGAGATTACTGACTTGTGCAAGAAGCATCGGGACCTGAGTTTGTTTCTAACGGACTACTTACTTGGCAGGCCAACCTGGCTTGACTGAAGTTGCAGCGGTTGCACTGGACGGTCTTCGACAAGATCCCTACAAGACGATTTTGTGTTATCCCAAGTTCTCCAATGAGGAGTTCGATAGGAGAATTAGTGAACTTTCAGGGCTGGGTGTTAGCGCCTTGGAGTTCCGAGGGTCGAAGAACATCTTCGGTACCAAGGTCCTAGGTAAGGGATGCGTGGGGATTGTTGTTTCAGCGTTGAGAGAGAGCGAAAGAGTGGCAGTCAAGATTCTCAGAACAGATGCAGGTAGGAGCAGCCTCGACCATGAGGCTTCTATGCTTAGGCTCGCCAATTCAGTCAATGTCGGACCGACCGTCCTTGATGTTTCGAGAAGCTTCTTGGTTATGGAATATGTTGAGGGCTTGTTGTTGCCCGATTGGGTCCGAGGACTCAAGGGGAGAGGTAGAAAGAGACGGCTGGAAGGTGTCTTGGCGGCGCTTCTGGACGCCTGTTACAGGCTTGATCAGATACGGCTAGACCATGGAGAGCTGAGTAGAGCTCCGAAACATATCTTAGTGGATGCTAAGGATCAGCCTGAGATAGTGGACTTTGAGACGGCTAGCAATCAAAGGCGTCCTTCAAACGTTACCTCGATCAGTCAATATCTGCTCGTTGGTAGCGATTTAAGTAGGCTGGTCAGGAGGATCAAGGGGCCTCTTCGCCGATCAGTTCTAATAGCGGCTCTGAAGCGGTATAAGAAGGATAGAAGCCCCGAGAACTTCCAGAGAATCGTGCGTGTTGTGGCTCTGGTTAGGCGATGACAGAAAAAGGCAATATCATAGCCGATTTCAGAAAGACATCCAAGGTGACCCCCAGCCCCCCCTAGGTATTTTCGGACTGTATCTCGAATATTGACGGATCTCTTCATATGCCCGAGAGCCTTTTGGCTTACGCCAAGAATACTCTCATGTTGGGCCGGTGTATCTGACTCGACCAAGTTGAGGGACCATCGTCTAGCTTGGTCTGGGGCGCGTGAGTATTGACTTGGCTGTCTTGGCGATTGCTATCTTTAGATCTTCCTTAGTCTTTTGAGGTCTCCATCCCAGCACGTTTTGTATCTTCTCTGTGGATTCCACCATTGGGCTTATGAGCGTCGGATTAGCTGTCAGCTTGATCCCACTCTTTGAGTGAGTCAATTCGGCAAGAAACTGATACAGTTCACGATCAGAAATGAATGTGGCAGGATTCGAGACGTTGAACACCTGGCCGTATGCATCTTCATTTGACGTCGCAAGCAAGAAGGCCTGGACAACCTCATCGACATGAATGCTTGCTTGACCTTCGCCCTCAACTACCTCAACGGTCTCTCCTTTCAGTACCTTCTCTACAGCCTTCTTTCCAAGCATTTGGCATTCCTCATCGTCGAACAGAACTTCGATCCGGAAGACCGTGACCGGCAAACCATAGTGATGATAATACATGAGACAGAGCTTCTCCGTCGTCAGCTTCACTATGCCATATGCAGGCCCCGGATCTCCATCCCAGAGTTCTGGTTTACAGATAACCTCCTCATCTACGACCAACCGTTCCGCCTTTCCGTAAGCAGCGCAACTGCTCGAAAACAGAAAGTGTCTCACTCCTTGCGAGCGTGCGGTTTCCAAGAGATTGAGCGTGCCTCTGATGTTGACATCAAATAGATCCGCGAGAGGAAATGTACGCTTCCAAGTGACTGCATCCCAGTTAATTGCCAGGTGATAGATCACGTCCACATCGTTAACAGCCTGCTCGACAATGTCCCTATCGACCATGCCTCCGTGCAGTTCGTTGCTCCCAACGCCCACGAACTCCAAGTTCGAGTCTCTCACGCTTGCCAGACGCCCACGTTGAATGTCGAGGACCCTGACCTTACATCCCCTCTGCAACAAGGCCTGAACAAGTCTAGAGCCGATGAAGCCTCCTCCGCCTGTAACCAGAGCTCTTCCTTTGATTGATTCAGGAGTCATGTCTCAGCCCTCTGCCACATAGCAATCACTTCGAACTAAGCGGGGCCGCCTTCTTGCATCGTACGAAGAGCTGGCTCACGCTTAAACCTTGGCCATAGCGTGCTTGACTCTCGGTGGGGGAAGGCAACGTATGACCTCATGCAGTCTCGTTAGCCACAGATATAACTAGCGACTCATCGGTATGACGCAGGGGCCGGGGAACCATGACTGAGTCAGCTAGATTCGAGAGTCTTCTTCATGAGTACCTAGAGTTTCTGTGCAGGGGACGCCCTGAATTCGCCACGTTCTCTCTGGGAATCCATACGCACGATGACGAGCTCTCTGATCCTTCGCTTGAAGGTGTGAAGAGAAAGATTCAGGATCACAAGCACTTCGCAGAACGATTCAGCGAGATTGATGCTTCTGAACTTCCCAAAGACAAGAAGTGGGATCTGGAGATTGTGAGGTCCGCCTTAGCGAGAGAAATCTACTCGATCGAAGAGATTGGCATGTGGAGAAAGTATCCGGACTATGTTATGCAAATATGCGTTGCAATAGATCCGCTATATTCTAGAGACTATCCGGACCTCGACCCTAGGATGCGCAGCCTATGCTCAAGACTGGAGAAGGCTGTGCCTTTCCTGGAGTCATCGAAGACAGCAATCACTGAACCTGTCAGGATCTACACTGAGATCGCTCTCCAAGGCATGAGTGGGTCTCAAAGTTTCCTGAGGACAGTGGAGCAGCACACAATGCCCTTGCTTTCCTCAGACTCGAAGGATAGGATGCGTAGCGCTATGGTGAGAGTGTCCGAGAACATACAAGGATATGAGAGCTATCTGAGGAACGATGTTCTTCCAAGAAGTGAGCCTCGATTCGCGTATGGTCGAGAGAGGTTCGACAAGATGTTGAAGCTAATGGGGCTAGAAATGAACGCGACGGAATTGATCCGACTGGTCGAGGATTTTCTAGCACGCAGCAGGACCTTGATGGGCAGAGTGGCCTCGAAGCTTGTGCCATCAGGAGATTGGAAGGAAGCTCTTCGGAAGATCAACGAAGATAGACCAAGAGACTGGCCTGAGGCGCTTAGGCTCTGCAAGGAGACAGTGCATCAACTAAGAGCGTTGACTAGCGAAAGGGGCGTTGCCGCCCTGCCACCTACCGACAATCTTGAGATTCTGGAGACCCCCGACTATTGGAGACATGTTTCTCGATTCTTGGCCTCCTACCTGCATCCGCCACCTTTCCATAGGGATCAGACTGGCAGGTTCTATATCACGCCGATCACGGATCCGAGGATGCTGAGGAGTAGGGCTGACATCTACCTTACATGTCTCCATGAAACGTATCCGGGCCACCATCTTCATTTGGCGTGGTCCAATGCCAATCCATCGCTGGCTAGGAAGCTCTTCTCCAATCTACCGCTGACTGAAGGATGGGCTCACTACATGGAGGAATACTGGATAACACAGATCGCCCCGGATCCAAAGATGGAGCTTGTGTTTCTCCAACATGCAATGAGACGGGCTGCCAGAGCCATTTTATGCGCGAAGCTTCACATGGAGCAACTGACGATCGGTCAGGCAGCAGAGTTTCTGGTAGACGAGGTGGGCCTTGAGCCCAAAGTGGCTGAGTCAGAAGCAAGAATGTATGCCCTCAACCCCTTCCAGTACTTGAGCCACTTTGCAGGAAAGCAATCGATCCTGAAGCTCAAAGACGAGGCAAAGCAGGTGATGGGTGGCAAATACACTGACAGGGTCTTTCATGACACGTTACTTCGGTCTGGAAGAGGGGTATCCTTCAAGATCTTGAGGGACATATTTCGAGAGGCCTTGTCAGTATGATCATACTCCCTCAAGACGTTGACCCTTGCCTGCTTGAGAGTGATGCCTTTTCTCTAGAGCTCCGGAATTGCCTCATTCCATAGTCTGCGCAACAAAGATCTGCCAAGCATCTTCCTACTCGGTCATGCTTTTCCGAGCGAGGGCAAACCTTTTTCTGCAAAGGACTTTTCAGTAGGTAACACGACAAGACGCATGGGGCCGAGACTAGACCAATAACGGGGCCGACAAATGGTCCACTCGTCTAGCACTAGCCGTCGAGAGTGCGCGAAGAGCTTGGTCTAGGCAGCGAAATGTCGCCAACAGGATACCAGTACGCTTGCTTGAGCGTGGTGAACCTGGGGCGCTGGCGACCTTGAGGATAAGCCTCTCAAGGCCAGATGTCGCGAGTTCAAATCTCGCCGGCCCCACCATCTACTTCCGCCGCCGACTTCATTGTTCCTAGAAATGCTGGAAGGCCTCCTTCGCGGACTGAAGTCGTGTCAGACAATGATTCGTAGTGTCGTATCTTGTCGACCTTTCCTCACCTGACACCTACCACCGTGTGTGCAATTGTCCCACACATCTGTTCCCAAGGAAAGCACCTTCCCAGAGTGTTGACGACGCCATAAGGAGTCGAACACATGGTTTCAGCTGCGTTGCGTACCTCCTCCCCTGAACTTGTCCGCGGGTGATTTGTGATGTGAAGCTTGACATCTATCGTATCACGGTAGTTCAGAAACGCGGGCGCTCATCCTACCTCATCTTGGCTGTCGCCACTTCGGGCGGGAGATAGTCTTGGTTCAACTCTTTCGCTCTTTCACACCTCTGCTCTATCAAGGGCCATGGCATGTTTGGGACAACTTCAAGCTACGTACTGCAAGTGCCAGATTGGTAAAGCTGACACGAACCTGTCTCTACATCTCAAACCATTTCCCGAGTCCTTGGATCAGTCGGGGGGCATTCTGAATATCTTGACTCAAATTCAGGTTCTTGAATCCCTTCATGTCCGCGTAGACCCACTCAGGCTTGGTTTGAACATTCACTACTTGAAGAACACGGCTATTTCGTCTCAGTAGAGTCCTAGCCCTCGCAAGTACCTCAGGGGACAGGTTATTGGTCATGAGAACTTGTTTGGAGAGATCTTCCTTTGAGAGTACAGCATGCTCGATATTCGCCTCAATTACGGCTTTTCTTATGTCCTCGATTGTAGAGAAGAAGGCAGCATTTTGTTGCAGAGTGGCCATAGTTGCGTTCTTGATAGTGTCTCTTGCCATGTTTCTGACCAACAAGAATCGACGAGTGTTAAGAAGTTTAGATTGTTCGTCGAGTGTTTGGGCAAATCCTAGCAGTTGGTCTCTAGGATAACTATCAGGAAATTCACTATGCAAATCATCGTAGGACCCTTTCTGTTGCTTGAAGATAGCTGTAAGATCTGCCTCAACCGCCTTGAAAGTGAAACCAAAGACTCTACTCGGATCAGACTCAAGATCTTCTCGGGTAAACGGCAGTTGGCCTGTGCACGAAAGATATGTGTTTGTGATAGACAGAGCCTCAGCTACTAGTTTGTCGTATTTTTCGACAAAAGCTTGTTCGTGTGACAGTCGAGAGTCTATTCGAGACGGAACAGGAGGACATAAGCCGGTCCATGTATAGTTATTGTAATGCTCGGGCGTCTCTCCTACCCATTTGAGTGCTTCGACGCGTGCCAGATAGGTACAGAAGTCTCTTCGCGCCTCTTTGAAGTCTTCCAGTTTTATGTCAGGGAACTGGTCATTAAATGTGAAGTTGGCCTTCTGAGAAAGCAACCAAGATATGAAAGAATAGAGGTCGCCAAGCAAGGCATCATTGTATGCCCATCCCGAAACATGTTCTTTCTGATATCGACCATAGATTAGGCCAAGGCACTTTTGGAGCCGTGCCTCAGTTGTCTGATCAATGTCGAGTCTTGGAATCTCAAGCAAGGGGTTCCTTCCTTCGTACCCAGTTATGAAGTCTCTGATGACCACATACAGATCGAAGAAATCTGAAGCTGCAAGATAGCATACGTAGTTTCTGAATTCATTGTAGAGATCGCTCTGACGAAGGCTTGCTACGTTGGGCCTTTCCACGATTTCATCAAGAAAGCCTTCGAGATCGCTGAACGAAGGGCGCGGGACAAAGATCTTGTTTGTGAACAGGGTATAGTGTATGCCTCGCGTTTGCCTTGCAGTATCTATGAGACCGTATTCCTCCGGCCCAGTTATTACGATGAAGATGGCAGATGATAAATTGAACAGATTCTTGAAACTCGTTATTATGTCGATCACAAGTTCAGGATTTTCAATTTTGTCGAGTTCGTCTATGCAGAAAACCACTTTGTATCTGGATTCCCGCAACTGGTCAAGGCAACGTTCTAGATCGAATTGGAGGGTGGCAAGCCCACCGTCAAATTCATAGTATTGGCTTGCTTGCATGCGCGCTTTGGTTTGAGACTGCCTTTCCTCGACCGTCTCGCGAATGTATAGGAACGTCAAAGGTCCCAACAGAGTCACAACGAGAGGAACTATCCTATTCAGGATGTTGAACAATCCATCGCCCGATGGCCATAGCGGATACAACGAGAGCCAAGTGCCAAGAAAGAGCGAAACGAGAAGTGATCCGATATTCAGCGGGCTACGAAGAGTCCGCGTGGTTTTCCTAGATGTTTCTGTTCTTCCAGCCACTTCTGCTTCGAGTATTTCCTTCTGAACGCTTTCCTTGGCCGCAGCTTTCATGTAGAGTTTTGCCAGATCGCTTCTTGAAATCGCATCGGGTTGGTCCATTAGAGCCGTATAGAGTCTGCGAATCAGGTTTTGAATTATCTTGAGACGGATTTCAAGTGACGACCCGGTCGTCGTCGCCATCTTTCCCATTTCTATCTCCAGTTCGGAAACGTTGAGTACGGCACAAACTGTTTTCGGCGTCGCTTCGGCAACTTTCTGTAACGCTTTGTACACGAGCGCTGTCTTGCCCACTCCTCTGCTTCCGCTTACCAAAATCGAGCCGTTATTTCTACGAAGAATGTTGTCGACTAGAAAGTCCAACTCCCTGCGGCGACCGACAAAATGCCCTTCTGACCTTGAGAAGTGTTGTGGGTGATCCCAGTCTTGCTTTAGAGTAACAGCTATCCTGTCGCTAGAGGACAAACTTGACTTTACCGAGTTGGTAGAGGCGTCAGCTTTTATTTATTGCTTATTCCATCACCGATGAGATTTCCTTGGGTTTTCTACGGCCTCTATTTCAAACGCCCTAGGCTGGGCACAAAAGGATAAGTGCAGGGGTCCTTTCCAAGGAAGGTGGAGGGAGGGCTAATGGCGACTAAGGATTTCGTAGTCGCGACTTTCAACCTAGAGAATCTTGACGACACCGAAAGCCTTTGGCCAAAGCGCAAAGACGTACTGCGACTGATGTTAGAGCGCATGAATGCTGATGTTCTATTCCTGCAGGAGGTCAACAAGCTGTCAGCACTAGAGGACCTAGTGAGAGGCACACTCTACGAGAGCTATCATCGAGCTCATTCAACGAAGCCAGACGGTTCGCCCTACTCGAAGCGGAATCTTGTGACGCTCAGTCGCTGCCGAATTCGCGAGAAGAAGCAGTATCATCACAACCTTGTCCCCAAGCCAGCTTGGCGAGCAGCTACAGCAGAGCCTCCCGAGGAGTCCAAGGAAGTTGAATGGGAGCGGCCGATCCTTCACTGTGAGATACCTCTGAGGGCCGATCGTATCTTGCACGCGATCAATGTCCATCTCAAGTCGAAGAATCCGAGCGAGATCAAGGGTCAAACGGACGAAAGACGACGGTACGTTTGGTTGTCTCACGAAGGCTGGGCTGAGGGCTATTTCCTCTCCTCTGTGAAGCGGGTAGGCCAGGCTCTCGAAACGCGCAGGCTACTCGAGCGAATCTTCAGCCAAGATCGTCTGGCATTGATTGCCGTCGGAGGAGACTTCAACTCGGACGTCGGCGATGTGCCTCTTAAGGCCGTTATCGGCAGCGTAAGCGATACGAGTAACCCGGAACTTCGAGATAGAGTCATGGTGCCGTGCGAGTACAACGTGCCACCCGACCAGCGCTACTCGCTTATCCATCATGGGAAGGGAGAGATGCTGGATCACGTCATTGTCTCCCAAGCCTTCTACCCATACTGGGCGGAGACCGCAGTCTTCAACGAGCTTCTTCCAGACAAGAGCATAGCGTTCGCAACCGAGGAGAAGTTTCCCGAGTCAGACCATGCACCTGTCGTGGCACGATTCCACGCCCCTGAAGACTTCCTGCCCTAACGCCACGCAGTCTATAAGTCTGCTCTCTTAGCCCATTCATTCCATAACATCGACCGATTGCTTCGTAGCGCGCAATAGGCTTCCCCTTCGGCCAGTAACCGCTCTAAAACACTTATTTTCAGGTCACCACCAAAACCACAGAGCGTGGAGGTTGAGTTGGCTTCTATCCTAATCAAGAACGGCTTCGTAGTCACAATGGACGAACGCAACAGGATGCTGACTAACGGGGCGGTCTACATAGAAGGAGCCAAGATAGTTCACGTAGGATCAACACAAGAACTCGAGAGCACGTACAAAGCCGATGACGAGATCGACGCGACCAATAGCGTTGTAATGCCCGGTCTAGTGAACTCGCACGTCCATTTCGCATCAGTTTTCAAGCGAGGCGTCGAGGACGACCTACCTCTAGAAGCGTGGCTGGACACATTGCCATGGCAAAGAGACTTGACAGTTCTAACCGAACTCGCCACCAAAGAAGAACTCGCCGCCGCGTTCAGACTGGTATTGCTGGAAATGATCAAAGCAGGAATAACATGCTACTCCGCAGGAACAGGAATGCTACGCGAAAGATACCAAAGCGGACTCAGATCCCTAAACTCCCTCCTCGTCATAGACAAAGTCGGAGACTACAGAAGCCTCATCCAATCTATTGAGGAAGACTACTCAGATCGTTTCCACTTCGGGCTAGGGACACCATCGTTGCCATTGGTTCCTGAAGACACGCTCTTAGAGATGAACGAGGTTGCTCGAAGGCACAATCTCAAGGTACACATGCACATTGCGGAGAGCAAAAAAGAGATAGAAGAGATCAAGCGCAGAACAGGATGTAACGGCTCCATTGAATACCTCCATAAACTAGGTTTGCTAACTCCAAGGTTGATTGCCGCCCATTGCGTCCACGTGTCTCCAAGAGAAATCGACCTGATGCGCATGAATAATGTTGGCGTAGCTCACTGCCCAGTGAGCAACGCCAAACTGGG
>Ga0315310_10001013_pt1 | contig 17717 bp, 17 predicted proteins | sample TDP5_MG_FD_203630 | JGI IMG/M metagenome (GOLD analysis project Ga0315310, IMG submission 203630) | Freshwater sediment microbial communities from Lake Towuti, South Sulawesi, Indonesia - TDP5 | ecosystem: Environmental > Aquatic > Freshwater > Lake > Sediment | place: Indonesia: South Sulawesi... | reverse complement strand
GACAGTCAGCTAATGGATGTCTTCGATCTCCTCGCCGACGGACAATTGGTGAAGGAGGCTATCCCGGACCTCTTCAAGTGGATGGCTGAACATACAGGGAGAAATGTCCGTGAAGGCTTGAAGGAGCTGGGGCTTCAACAGCTCTCTGCAGAGGAGCTTTCTCGAGTGATAGACGGGGTACTGGAACGAAACGCTGCCCTGATCGCGGAGAAGGGGGCTGCGGCTACTGGCCAGCTGATAGGGTTCGTGATGAGTGAGGTGCGCGGCAGGGCGGATGCAAAGACCGTCAGCAAACTGGTCGGTGAGAGATTGGGCAAGCGTCTCACCGAAAAGAAGAGATGAAGAGGAGAAGGCCACAAGTTTAAGGCCGCTCTACTTCCCGTTGATCGCATTCCATATCTTCTCTATTTCCTGCTCGCAAAGGTGCCTATTGTAAGCGCGCTAAAGAATTGGCCTAGTATCAATGCAGCACAACCTGTAAGGTCAGTTATCGCCGATTCCAACCCCATCAGTGGCTCCGAGAGAAGCTCTTAATAGAGAAGCCCAGCTCGAATGACCAGAAGAGGTTCATCAGATGGTTACCAAGGAGGATGTCATGAAAGCTCTAGGCCAAGTCATCGACCCCGAGATAGGTGTACCCATAACCGAGATGCATCTCGTTGACAGTGTCGAGATGACCGGAAGCGACGTTTCGATAACCTTCCACCTGAGTATGCCCTACTGCCCTCCCATGTTCGCCCTCAGAATCGCCTCAGACATAAAGCAAGTCACGTCAGCGCTGCCAAGCGTCACCGGTGTCAAAGTCAAGCTCGTAAACCACTTCATGGCGGAGCAGATCAACGCACAGATCAACAAGTAGCTTCGGACTTGAGCCAAACCGGATGCCGATTCCCTCACATCGAGAATCGATAAATCCCGCCTCAACTCAACTCCTTGCGTGAAGCTCGGTGACCCACGAATGAACCAGTTCCTATCCGCCATAGACGAGATAATCAACCACCTCCACAACGCGAAGCAGACCTTCAAGGAGGAAGGAGTCGAAGGGCTGTTGGCCCTCATCCTGAAGGCGCACAGAATCTTCGTCTACGGCGCAGGAAGATCAGGACACGTCGGGAGGATGTTCACGCAGCGCCTGATGCACCTCGGACTCAATTCATACTTCGTGGGCGAGACCCTGACACCCTCAATGGACAAAGACGACGTGCTCATAGTGATCTCAGGATCCGGCCAGACAACCTCAACCCTCTCGATCGTAGAGGCCGCCAAGAATCACCGCGCCAAGGTCGTATGCCTGACCGCGCACAGCCAGTCACCCATAGCTAGGAAGTCTGACCTCCTCGTCTCCGTCGCTGGAAAGACGAAGCTATCAGAGTTCAAGTCATATGCGCCGTTCACCACACTCTTCGACATCGCCTGCCTGACATATCTCGACAGCCTCGCCTCCGAGATCATGGCCCGGCTGAACCTCTCCGACGACGACATCCTCCGCATGCACGCAACGGTCGAGTAGTGAGCAGGCATGGGGCCTGATGTCGTAGGGCTAGGCGAAGTCGTCGTAGACTTCGTCGCCTCAATATCACGTTTCCCAGAACCAGACGAGAAGATCAACGCGAAACGGTACGCAAGGTTCCCTGGGGGCGTCACCGCAAACTTCTGCGTCGACCTCTCAAAGATGGGAGCCAGAACAGCCTTCATTGGAGGCCTAGGATTGGACCCCGATGGAGCCTATCTCTCGAAGGCGCTCGAGGATGCGGGCGTCGACGTGAGCAGAGTCGTGAAGAGATCTGACGACATGACTCCTGTGAACATCGTCTTAGTAAATGAGAGCGGTCAGAAGGAGATTATCCAGTCGCCGAGCATGCTCACCATCTTTCCGCGTCCAGAAGAGCTCGACCTCGACTTCATAGCCTCCTCCAAGGTACTGCACACGACCGCCCTGCGGGCAGACACAGCTGAGGCAGCGATGGGACAGGCGAAAAAGAGCGGCCTCCTAGTATCCTTCGACTTGGAGAAGCATGTGGCGGACTATGGAAGCGAGAGTCTGGCTCCGCTGATCCACCTCACAGACATCCTGATGCCGAACAAACTTGGAGCATTGAGTTTGACGGGAACCTCTTCCCCGGAGGAGGCGGCCGAGAGGCTGCTGAAGATGGGTCCTGAGGTGGTGGTCATAACGTTGGGCGAGAGAGGCTGCCTGGTGAAGACCGCCGATGAAATGAGGATTGTCCCTGCTTTCAAGGTCGATGCTGTCGACGCTACAGGCGCGGGAGACGCTTTCAACGCTGGCTTCATTCTCGGCGTTCTGGAAGGTTGGGACTATATTCGATGTGCCGAGTTCGCCAACGCCTGTGGAGCGATCAAGGTGACGAGGCCAGGGGCACAGTCAGGTCCAACCAGCAGAGAAGAAGCCCTTACCTTCATGAGAGAACACCAGCCATAGTCTGAAGCTCTCTTCCACAAAGGAATCTTGACCCCTTTCTCACCTTTCGCGCGAGCCGACCTCTGAAGAACGCAAGTCTTTTCTCGGAATACTACTTACTGCGTGCGGTGGCAGATTTGGACCCAATGCGGTTCGTTTCTGGCGCTGCGAAGAGAGTGAAGCCGTCAGCGACCAGAGAGGTCTTCAGGATCGCTGCCCAGATACCTGACGCGATTTCGCTTGCGATAGGCGAACCAGACTTCGACACCCCGGCGCACATTCGTGAAGCTGGAAAGAAGGCGTTGGAGGAGAGCTTTACCCACTACACGGCTTCGGCGGGTATCCCTGAGCTGAGGAAAGCGGTCTGTCAATACTACTCGAAGTACGGTGTGACTGCCGATCCTGAGGAGGTTATAGTGTCTGCTGGAAGCGGCCAAGTGCTCTTCCAAGTCATGGGAACATTCCTCGATCCCGGCGACGAGGTCCTCGTCTTGGACCCCAGCTACCTCAACTATTGGCCCGTCCTAGAGTACTTTGGAGCCAAAGCAGTCTCTGTGCCACTGGATGAGAAGAAGAACTACTCCTTCTCCAAGGAAGAGATGGAGAAGAAAGTAACCAAGAAGAGCAAACTCATGATAATCTGCAGCCCGAACAACCCCACGGGCACAGTCCTCGACAAGAGAGACCTGAAAGAGATCGCTGACGTCGCAATAAGGAATGATCTGCTCGTGGTCTCAGACGAGATCTACAGCGAGCTTCTCTACGACGACGCGAAGTTCATCGCCATGGCAACCTTGGATGGCATGAAGGAGAGAACGATAACGATCAACGGCTTCTCCAAGGCCTACGCAATGACCGGATGGAGGCTCGGATACGCCATAGCTCCGAAAGAGCTCATATCCGAGATGGTCAAGATCCAAGGCTACATAAACCTCTGCCCGAACTCGATCACCCAGAAGGCGGGCATCGCAGCCCTCACAGGCCCTCAGGACGTCGTCGAGAAGATGCGCAGAGAGTACGACAAGAGGCGCAAGGTCGTCGTAGACCGCATCAGAAGGCTGCCTGACATGAGCGTCGTAACGCCGAAAGGCGCATTCTACGTCTTCCCGAACATCTCGAAGTACAGCATCAGCTCAGTCGACTTCTGCAAACATATGGCGACGAGCGCCAAGGTGCTCGTGACGCCGGGCAGCGCCTTCGGAACGCAAGGAGAAGGACACTTCCGCATCTCCTATGCAGCCTCGCTCGAGAACATTAACCGGGCCTTTGATCGCATGGAGAAGGCGCTTCCCGGAATTAGGGCGAAGTGACTGGACCAAGCCCGCCCCTCTTTTTCTTATTTTTCAGGTTATGCTAATCTTCTCCGTCTGAGAAAGGTTTAGACATGAGACTAAGGACTCATGACGAACTGGTCCTGTACAATGGTAGAATCCGCACTCTCGACCCGGAGAAACCTCTCGCCGAGGCGGTCGCCATAAGAGATGGAAGAATAGCTGCAGTCGGAGATCTGAGCTCGGTGAGCGGGGCCGTCTCGAAGACGGCCAGGATGCTGGATTTACATGGAAGGGCCGTCTATCCCGGCTTCGTTGACACGCATATACATCTGATAACGCACGGCCTGCGGTTAGGGCAACTGAACGCTGAAGGACTAGGCTCTATCAAGGAGCTCAGGCAGCGCGTCACCCAAGCCGCAAAAGCAAAGAAGCCAGGAGAGTGGATCGAAGGCCGCGGATGGGATCAGGAGCACTTCGCCGAGAGACGATATCCGACCAGACACGATCTGGATGGGGCATCCCCCGATAACCCAGTTGCGCTCAAACGGATCTGCGGCCACGTTCTGGTCGCCAACTCACTGGCCTTGGATATTGCGGAGATCAACAAGGAGACCGAAGCTCCCGAGGGTGGACAGATCGATAGGGACCTTTCGACCGGTGAGCCGACGGGCATACTGCGTGAAAACGCGATGGATCTGGTCTTGGACAGGATTCCAGCACCTTCGATTGGGCACATCATGGAGTCAACCAAGGTTGCCATGAAGATGGCGGCTGAGAAGGGTCTCACAGGAGTACACTGCATAGTAGACTCTGCAAGAGAGCTTCACGCGCTGCAGTCTCTCCACTCCAAAGGTGAGCTAACGCTCAGATTCTACGTCCTGATTCCCATTAAGATGGCTGACGGGCTTCAGGATCTTGGGATCGAGACCGGCTTCGGAGACGAGGTTCTCCGCGTCGGGGCGGTTAAGATCGAGGAGGACGGCTCACTCGGCGCGCGCACCGCCTCATTGCGTCAGCCATATGAGGATGACCCCGAGAATAGCGGCATCCTGACCATCCCTCCAGAAGAGCTGAAAAGAATCGTGCAGGAGCTGCATGGATCGAAGCTTCAGGTCGCCATCCACACAATCGGAGATAGGGCGGCTGAGGTCTCCATGCAATCCATATCCAAAGCTCAGGGAGATGAAGCGCCAGGCCTACTCCGGCATCGGCTGGAGCACGCCTCAATACTAGATGAGACTCTAATCGGGTCGATGAAGAAGCTCGGAGTTCTAGCCGCTGTGCAGCCCCGATTCATAACGTCCGACTGGTGGGCTGAGAATCGGGTTGGAAAACTCCGCTCCAACTGGATATACCCCTTCAGGACTATGACGGAAAGCGGCGTGACGCTCTCCGGAGGATCTGACTGCCCTGTTGAACCTCTTGACCCCGTGCTCGGAATCTCCAGCGCCGTGACTCGTGGAGGATCTCAACCGCATGAGTGCCTGAGCGTCGTGCAGGCGATCCAGCTCTACACGACGAATGCCGCCTATGCAGAGTTTGCCGAGGAGGAGAAAGGGATAATCAAGGAAGGGAAGCTCGCCGATCTGGTCGTATTGGAGAGCGATCTAACGAGTGTAGCGCCAGAGGGGATCAAGGACGTCGCGGTTGCCATGACGATAGTTGGTGGGGACGTAGCCTTCCAGTCCGAAAGCCTTGGAAGGTAGCGATAAGCTGGACACTTGGTCGACTTCTCAAGCTACTCTGAGATTATCGGTGCATTCTTTACCACAGGCTTGGTCATCCCTTCACGCATGAACGCGTATGGAAAGGTGAATCCGGCCTGCACTCTGTCAGTGGTAGAGGCTGCTCCAGGTTCTCCGTGCCTGTCGAGCGATACGACTGCGACCTGGTAGGGGTTCTTCTCTGAGAGAAAGATTCTCCTGACCGCTCTCTCGCAGGCGAGCTGAGCCGAAGCGCCTGACTCCATCAGGTTGCAGACCTCTTTTGTAAGGCAGTGCCGCATTATCACCTCTCCCACTCCCGTGGCAGAGGCTCCTCCAGACCTGTTGTCAGCGTATGTGCCTGAACCAATTATCGGCGAGTCGCCGACCCTTCCGGGCAGTTTCATGGCCAAGCCGCTGGTCGATGTCCCAGCGGCAAAGTTTCCATAGCGGTCGACGGCCACAGCGCCGACGGTTTCATGGTGTTTGACGAGTCCCTTCTCGATCATAACTTGGAGGCAGTTGGAGAGTTTGATCGAGTCCATCTCGAATCCAAGATCTCTGTCGAAATCTGTCTTCCAGCTGTCCATAACCTTTGAGTCAGACGATCTGGAGGCGATGTCCTCCAGCTTGCGTCTGAGAACTCGGTACCGGTCAAAGCTCTCCCTTGTGCGGGGTTCGTAGTCCTCAAATCCGATTGCACGCGCGAACTTGATGGCTCCTTCCCCGACGATGAAGACATGGGGAGTTAGCTCCATGACCTTTCTCGCCACGGATATTGGATATCTGACCCTCTTCATGGCGGCCACGGCGCCCGCCCTCAGAGTCGCTCCATCCATGATCGAGGCGTCGAGCTCTATCTCGCCTTCGGCGTTGGGAATCGCTCCCGTTCCAACGCTATCTACTCGCGGATCATCCTCGACCACCTTTATCGCATCCTCCACGGCGTCCAGCGCCGTACCTCCCTGCTTCAGGGTCTCGATGCCTTTGACGACAGCTTCTTCTCCGTACCACCAGTCGGAGATTATGGCAGCTCTCATGCTCGATCCTCCGGGTTGGTGTCCAAGTGGGCCCTTGCTCATAAAAGATGAATGGTATTGTGATGGTCGCGTCTCTGCGGAAGGCCGTGATGCCTGCTCCCGCATCATGGAGACCAAGTATCGATGCTCGACCTCTATGGCGCTAATCATATCTCGGCTTGAAATCTCCGGTGGGACTCTGAGTTCATGATCGATGGGCTGGGTTTGATGAATTGTTCGACGATGAAGCTTCAGCTTCCGAACGCTTTCGCTTTGTTGAGTTGTGAGGACTAAATAAGCAACAGTTCATCGGTTGCCCTTTGAAGCGCCGTCAAAACCTGCCCGTTTCAAGAGTTTCTATGCAGATCGATGAGTAGATCAGGGTACTTTATCATGGCGAATATTCGGAAAGTATTATAAAGTTTGGCTGTCCAAGAGCTTTTCGCAAGGAAGGGTTCGATAATGGCATCTGAAAAGCTCTTCGCAAGAAAAGCAACAGGACTTGTCAGAGAAATCGGCTTCACAACTGCAGTGCTGCTAGCGATATGCAACATGGTCGGACTCGGCTGGCAGAAGAGAGTCTACCAAGTGACCGGCTGGGCCCCAATACCTGAGTCGTCATATCTGGCAGGAATACCTCCGGTCATCATGTCCTTCGTCGTCGTCGGCTTCATCGTGCTGGCCATCTGCGTCAGCTATTCAGCCATGTCCGCGGCGATGCCCAGATCTGGAGGAGGCTACGTCTACGTATCAAGGCTGATCAACCCATTCGTCTCGTACCTCAACGCACACCTCGGCGCCTTCTCTACAGCAATCTCTTATGGGCAGATCTCCACGGCTGTACTTGAGATATTGGTGTCGTTTGCCGGGCTAGCCGGGATCGATACCACAGCGGTGAATAACCCATTGGGAATGTTCGGTTTTGGCTTCATTGTCGTCATTATCTTCACCTTATTCGGCACGTTCGGTGTGAAGATGCAGGGCTACCTACTCCAAGTGATGTTCGCAATACCCGCGTCCATAACGGTGATCGTATACGGAGTACTGATAGCGAGGACGCCGGAAGGGATGACGGCGGGCATAACCCAGCTGACAGGCGTGGGACCAGGTGCGTATGTCCAAGGAGCCTTGGCGGCAGGACTTCAACAAGCAGGTGCACGGTACAGCTATTGGGACGCCGTGGCAACAGCCAACATCGGCACGCTGTGGGCGTACGGAGGATATGCAGCAGCCACCTACGTGGCAGGCGAGGTCAAAGAAGCCAACAGAACAATGCCGAGAGCAGTCATGACATCAGGCATACTCGTCTGCTTCATCTATTGCTCAGCCAGCTTCCTCATGTACAGGGCCGCCTCATCGGTTGGAACCGGTATCACACCTGATTACACGTTCTTCGGCGCATGGGCCTACCTCTCATACGGTGGGCCTGGCGTGAGCGCTAACACAGTTCCGGGGTTGGTGAACGCGTACAGAGGCTGGCTCCCGATCACGGCGTCTTTCGCGGCGGAGGGAATGGGACTCGGCTCGCTAAAGATACTGTTTGCCTGCTTCTCCTCCCTGTGGATCGCAAACGACATACCGCCATTCCTGCTAAGCATTTCAAGGACGTACTTCGCCATGGCGTTCGACCGAGTGCTGCCGACCCCGATCGCGGCGGTCAACAGATACCACTCCCCAATGAATGCTGTGGCCCTCTCAGGAGTTCTGGCTGTGGTCGGCATTATCTCCGAAGTCTTCATGGGATGGGGCAACATTTGGAACTGGCCTGAAGGTATCTACCTGTTCCTAGCAAACATCATCGGTGCCTCAGACCTATGGACCGCGGTCTACGACTTCTTGGTAGGCGCCTGCGTCATCATCATGGTCTACAAGAGGAAAGACATCTGGGAGAAAGCTCCGTGGAAAGGCAAACTCGGCATCGAATGGGTCGGACCGATCGGCATCCTCTCATGCATCGGCGCAGTGTACCTCGGCTACTGCTTCCTCTGGAGTCCTAACGGCTACAACATTCCGGCCATCCCGTGGGGCGACATAACAGCGTTCGGGCCGGGAGGCAGCGGTTGGCTCGTCACCAATACACTGATACTGCTAGTGATCTTCGCCGTCATCTACTTCGCCATGAAGTGGCGTGCCAAGGCAAGCGGCATCGACATGGGCACAATCTACCAAGAGATTCCGCCAGAGTAGAGCTTTTTAACACCCCCCCCTTTTTATTTCGATGAAGCTCCTTGCTAGATCAGTATATTCTTCATCTCGAGAAGGAACTCTTGACTGGAAAGGCAAGATGGGTGGCCGACTTCACCGAATCCTTTCGAAACCGTAGGGTCGGTGACACCGTCTTCGACATGCTCGTTACTGGGAAGACTAGGCCGAGTGGTCTCCTCCTTTCCAGAATCTTTGCTTTCTTCTTCACTCCGAACTACAAGGTTGCATGTCTGGTCCGTTCTGTGACTGACGGACTGAGTTTGGACCGTCTTAGATTGGCAGAAATCCTTAGGGCGACCGAGAAATTCATGAAGCGTAATGAGATCGACTGGTCGTGGGTCGTCATCGCCAAAGAGGGAGCATTCCCAGAGACGCTGAAGAATTTCGTACAGACTTACCGGACAAGGGAGGTTGGCGTAGCCTTGGTGGACGTATCCTCGGGTGACATGACAACCAGCGACTCCTTCATAGGAAGGAATCTTGAGCGATACGCAAAGGTTCCCAAGTCGAAGTGACGGTGCTCAGAATGGACACGATTGAGCGAATAAGTCCGACAAACTTGTTCATCTGCTTCGGCTCAACCCTCATGGTGCTCACCGTCGTCTCCGCATTGTCCGGTTTCCTGGCTCTTGGAGAATTCTTCGTCAGCATGTTTGTTCTCATCATCAACATGATAATCTCGATCGCTGCGGCCTGGCCGATCTACCGCTACTGGTTCCACACCAAGATGAGCATGGACGACGAACAGTTCAACCTCGAGGTCGGAAAGAGAGAGAAGGCCTCCGGACGTTGGAACGAATTCGACGAAGTCTCCCTAGTCCATTTAGGCAGAGGTAGAATGGGAATACGGCTTTACTACCGCAACAAGGATGACTTCGTTGAGATACCTGCGTCAGACCTCAAACTCAATGCATCCGACCTACGCTTCAAAGCAATAGATCTGACAAAGAAAGGGCAGCCTCCAAATGAGACGCAAGGTTGACCGTCAAAAATGAGGCGAGACAAGTCTATCCTGATAGCGGGCCTTCTGGCGAGCGTGGGATTGGCCGCAGCATCATATCTCATTGGATTGGGCTGGGTCGCCTCGCTTAGCATACTGCTTGCATCCGCAGTTCTCGTTCGCGGTGGCACGTACCTGTATTTCGAGCGCTCTCAGGCCTTCAAGGTCTTCGAAGACTTCAGGTCCGAGAAGATCTTTCACGACTGCATCGCTTGCGGCGCCTGTTGCCGCTTGAGAGTCAACCTCGGAAAGGACGACGCCGAAAGGATTCTGACCTACGCGAAAGGGAAGAGGCTTAACGATGTCGTTATCGAGAGGAGCAGAAGCAGATATTGGCTGAAGAGGAACTCCGGGAGATGCTATTTCCTGACTTACTCTGGAGAGACGCCGCGGTGCCAGATCTATCATATTAGGCCAGTGGCATGTCGACTCTACCCGCTGATTCCGGTGGGCGATCGGCTGAAAGCCGATCCACTCTGCCCAGGCTTCAACAAGGAGAAGGGACAGACCTTCAAACGATATCTGAGAACCCAAGATGTCGGAGCATATATCAAAAAAGTAATGGGGAAGATCTAGCCTTCGATCCGCTGACATTTCGTCAGCTTCGGCCCATCGATCTCCACGAGATATCCCTTGAAGATACCCTCAGCATACTCGCTTCCCGGATTCATGCACTCGGTACGGCCGATCTTGCGCATTCCCTTACTTTCGTGTATATGCCCGTGGAGTCCAAGCAACGGCTGATACTTCTCGATCGTCAGCTTCACCGCCTTTGAACCTACGGGTATCATCACAGGCTGTCCGACGTCGACTACTGGCTTGAAATCCTTCAGCAGAGGTGCCGTATCAAGGTCCGACCTGAACGGAGGGCAGTGAAAACAGAATACCGCCGTCTGCATGTTCCTTATGCCAGCAATTATCTTCTCGAGCTTCGCGAGCAATTCCTCCTCGCCACATTCTCTTGGGCTGTTCCACGGAGTCGGATTCGTCCAACCGCAGCATGCGACTTCATGCTCCGGATCCATAGAGATGACGTTCTCCTCTCCGTAAATGATCTGGGGGTTCTTCTTGCCTGCCTCTATGATGACCTGATCGATCTCGTGCTTGTCATCGTTGCCGGGGCTGATGACTACGCGACATTCCTTCGGCACCTTCTCAGCGACCAAGCTCATCCAGAAGTCAACAACCTCACACTCCAGCTTGACGAAGAGTCCTTCCAGCTCCGGGCTGCCCCATCCCGCCTGCTTGAGTTTCGCCGCCTCTTCGGTGGTCGTCTTGTAAGGGATGTAGCTCATCATCCTACATCGTTTCGCAAAATCTGGAATCTCCTGCTCCGTCAGCACATGGTCCGTCCCGAGCAGCGAAGCGTCATACCTACCGTCCGGCCTGATTATCATCGGCACCATGATCTTGCCAGTCATATCGCCGCTCAGCACGATGGCATTCGTCTTGAAGACCTTTGAAGAGTTCAGAAACTTCCTCCAGACCGCTTCTGAGCCATGTATGTCGGTAGCGAAGATAAAGCGGGTCTTTACCATCTTCAACACCTAGATTCGAGTTGACTACCAAACACCTTTCTGTCTAGTTGTTGACGGATCATGGACTGCATCTTTCATTTAAATGATGCGGGTTCGCGCAAACCACCTCGAATGTCAGCTACAACTCATCAAGTTATGATGGGCGATCAGGAGAGGGAGTAGAAGATCATTCGCTTGCATCATATACGGAGTTTGGAGGCCAAAAATTCGTATGCGGACAGGTGCGCCTCGCTGCGGTTCCCGACATCGAGCACGAGAGTCCTTACGTCACTCCTCTTCTTCACTGAGTCAAGAACCGGATGTGAAGCCCGTTCGTGAATCGTCGCTAAGACGCTCTTCCCCGAGTCAAATGCCTTGGATATGACGTCGCAGAAGCGACTGGAAAGGAGTTCCATAGGACCGATCTCGTCGATTGCAACGACTCGAACACCAGCATCGAGAATAGAGTCTGAGATGGCACTGACGCCGACGCCCACCAAATCCTCGAGGTTCACGAAGTATCTGCCGAGCCTAGGCCCGATCGTCCTCTCAGTCGTCGCCAACACTCCGGCACGTCCAGAAAGCAGATCCACAATCTCAAATCCTGTCCTAACACCTCCGAGACGGATCTCTCGAGTCGTCATTCCGCCGACCACGACACCCGCATTGCGAAGCATATCGACAGTTCGCATCAGAACAGTTGTCTTGCCAATGCCCGGCCTCCCTGTGATCAGTAGATGCCTCTGCACAGCCTTGACTCACGCTCCACAAAGACATAACCGCACGGGCTTGCATTTCTGAATTATTGCCAGACGAAAGAAGCGGCGCAGACGGAGTAAATCAACTTTGACAAACACCATTCCAGTGGTTAAGATAATGGAAGGAGACACCGAGATCCTTGTACCTCGCACCGAGGCCTCCACTTCAGCACGCCCGGCAGTCTTCTTCAATCCGGCCATGGAAGAGAACCGAAGCATAGGCGTCTGCGCTTTGGACGCCTACCAGACCACGACCCAGAGGGAGCTCTCTATCTGCGATCCGCTGACCGGCACAGGAGTAAGAGGCATCAGATACGCGAAAGAAGTCCCCAAGACCCGAAAAGTCGTCATAAACGACGCAAATCCCTTGGCAGTCGAACTGGCCAAAAGAAACGTGGAATTGAATGGGCTACAAGAGACTGTTGAAATCCACGCCGAAGAGTCCAACAACCTTCTCAGCCGCTTCGCTGCCAGAGGCCAACGCCTCGACGTGATCGACCTAGATCCCTTCGGCTCACCAGCACCCTTCATAGAATCAACCATCAGAGCCACCAAAGCTGGCGGACTGATAGCCATGACCGCAACCGACACAGGGGCGCTGAATGGAGTCTACCCTAGGGCTTGCCTCCGCAGATACGGGAGCAGACCACTCAGAGTGGAATACGGCCCAGAGGTCGGAATCAGGATTCTTGCGGCCTCACTCTGCGGCTGCGCCGCGAGGCACGGATTTGGAATCGAAGTGAGGCTCTCGCACAGCACGCGGCACTATCTTCGCATCTACGCGACGACGGAAAAGGGATTGAAGTCAGCCGATGAGAGCGTCTCGAAGCTCGGCTACCTACAACACTGCTTCAATTGTTCCCACAGAGAAGTCGGATTCAATCATATCCTCGAATCGCAGCGTTGCCCAAACTGCGGCGCGACACTCTCGGCAGGCGGGCCCATCTGGCTAGGAAAGATCTTCGATAAGAGATTCTGCCAAAAGACGATGGAAAACCTGAGGAAGAAATCTTGGAAGAGCAGGCTAAGAGTATCTCAAATCTTGGACGCAATATTGGCTGAGGCAGATGGCCCGCCAACATACTTCGAAGCCGACCAATTAGCCGAAAGACTGCGATTGCCATCCAGATCGGTCAACAGAATCATAGAATCTCTCTGCAATATGGGATACTTCGCGTCCCGCACGCATTTCTCCCAAAAAGGTTTCAGAACTGATGCTCCGATAGGTGTGCTTGAGGAAACGATGACCTGTCTGGCGCGATAGTTGCCTCAGCATCCGTCACAGGCCTGACGTGACTTTGAAGCTCTCATTTTTTGAATCCTCTACCCAACAGGTACATCTCTGAACTGCCAGAGCGGCTGGCTTGAGGCTTCACTAGCCTCACCTGCTCAAAATGGTCTGCCATAGACCTTCTGAAGTCTGACAGCTCCTCAGACTCCATAACCTTGATCAAGGCCGCACCGCCGTCCCTCAAGGTGTCTGATGAGATCTCAAGCGCTCTCCTGGACAACTCCAACTGCCTTAGACGATCGACCTCCGCGACTCCGCAGAACTTGGGTGACGCATCGCAGAGAACGACGTCCGCGGGCCTTGGAAGGTTCTCCAGTATTCTGGAAGAGATCGAGGATTCAGCTATGTCGCCGACCAAGATATGGATGTTTTGGAATCCCAAGTCTTTCACTGGCCTAACATCCACGCCAAGAATGTATCCTGATGGTCCTACTGACTTCCTAGCGGCTTGGAGCCATCCACCTGGGGCACAACCCAAGTCGAGAACGACATCCCCGTCTGATGGAATGCCGTATTTGTCCGATATCTGTAGTAGCTTGTATGCTGCTCTGCTTCTCATACCTTCCGACTTTGCGAGTCGATGGTATGGATCTCTACGCCGCTCTTGATGCCATCTTCCTGACATCGGCTCGCCCGCCGACGTCCTTCTCGACAAGGCTCAGAATCCAGGCGGTCAATCTCTCGCACTCCGTGGGGTTAGTCACTCCGCCGCCCCCGCACTTGGCGCTCTCGGAGCAGATGAGGCATGGAATGTCGACTATCGACTCAACCGTGGTGGGCTGTCTCGAAGAGATGAGCCTGTACGTCCATCGCCCCTCGTGGAGCTGCTTCGCACGTTTGACCAGTCTTCGCTTCTCGAGCTTCAGCGAGATCCTCGAACCTTCGCGGCTGCTGGCTCCCAACTTCCTCCACAAGTCGCTCTGGAGTATGCCTTCAAGTCCAGCGTCTTGGACCAATGAAAGAGCCCGGTGTTCCAGATCGTTTCGCCGAGGCAAAGTAGGACACCCGAAGAGCCTTTGAGAGGACTATGGCGAACTCTTACCTGAAGGACGCTATTAGATCTTCTCATCAGATCCTCGAATCACGTGAGGTTCGAAGAGAAGCTCTAGAGCTTGACGTCTATCTCGAGTCTCTCGATGAGCTCCTTGTATCTGTTCCTTATAGTAACCTCTGTGACATTGGCTATCTCAGCGATCTCCCGCTGAGTTCTACTCTCACCTGACAGGACCGACGCCACATAGGTTGCTGCGGCTGCTATCCCTGTGGGTCCACGCCCGCTTGTGAGCCGCATCAACGACGCGGCTTGTAGAATCCGGAGAGCTACGTTCTCAACTCTTCCAGCCAGCCCAAGTTGATTCGCAAATCTACTCACGTAGTAGTTCGAGGTGGAGGGGGGAACGAAGAAATCAAGTTCCTTGACCATGAATCTGTACGATCTGCCGATCTCCTTCTTCGAGATACCAGAGGCGCCAGCTATCTCATCGAGAGTTCTGGCAATCCCGCACTGTCTGCATGACATGTACAGAGCGGCGGAGGTTACGCCCTGGATCGATCTTCCTCTGATCAGTCTCTTCTTGACCGCCTTCCTGTAGATGACCGACGCCGTCTCCAGAATATTCCTAGGCAGGCTCAAAGACGAACTCATCTTACTGAGCTCGGAGAGCGCAAAGGCCAGGTTTCTCTCTGTCGCGTCGGACACTCTGACGCGCCTCTGCCACTTCCTCAGCCGATAGACTTGGGCACGCTGAGCAGGGCTTAGATCCTTGCCGTAGGTATCCCTGTCATGGTAGTCGATCATAGTCGAGAGGCCTTTGTCGTGGATCGTATAGGTCAGAGGGGCGCCAACGCGCGCTCTCTTCGATCTCTGCTCGTCGTCAAAGGCTCTCCACTCCGGCCCAAGATCTGTGATCTTGTCCGCGACGACGTATCCACAATCCATGCAGATGACCTCGGCACACTCATAGTCCCTTATGAGCCTAGACGACCCGCACTCAGGGCACTTTCGTGAGCCCTTCAGTTCAACTTCTTCCTCAGTCATACATTCTGCATCCTTCTCGTTCTCGGCCTCCGATTTGCATACAAAGGCTGCCCAACGTAGTTCTCTGGACTGTCTACTGAAGGTTTGACGAGAGCGTAGGGTTTTGCTGCCGGACCCAAGACATCGGCGACCCTGCCCACAACCTGAAGCTTCTTCCCCAAAACCTCGGATCCGATTGAGGGTATCTCTCTCGTCTCTAGGAGAACCAGAAGGTTCCGGTTGCCAGTGTAACGAACGACAGTGCCGAATCTATGCAAGAAACGTCCTCGGGAGGGTTGCTGAAGGTTCAAGACGAACGTTGTCTTATAAGGGTTTATCGCGCGCAACCTTGGAATCAGGCAGAGTGCTCCGAACTCGATTCCACGCCCGCTCTCATCTCGAAGACGCGGCGAGAAACCGCCCTGAGAGTGTCAGACCTTCCTCTCCTCTTGTCCACCACGACATAGCCTGGAAGTCTTCCTCTGTCTCTGGGATGAATCGGCTCTCCCTCAACCTTGGGATTCAATCCCAGGCCTTCCGCCGCTCGGCCCAACTCTTGCACAGTAGGAGCAATCACGGCGAGATCCTTCGGCACCTTACGTCCATCTCGGCGACTCCGTCGAGAGTCGAGATAGACCGTCCAGACGGTCATCCTATCGGACCGCCTCATGCTCCCCGCTTCACCGCCATCTAGCCTCTCTGAAGCACTGCATTGACCACGCCAGCCTGTCCGGGACGTGAGACCACAACCGCTCTTCCGAGAGGCGTCTCGATGATCGCCCCCCTCGTCAGCACGCCTCGCCTGTTGTAGTCCACGTTGGCAGGATTGCTGACAATCCTCAAGATCTCTGAGCGGGTCGTCTTGCCGCTCTTGGGGTCAGAAATGTTGACGACGTTCGCAGATAATAGTTTAAGCTTCCGTCTTCCGCCTGTAACTCGCTCAACCTTTCTAACAATCTCTCCCAGCCTCGTTTCAGTTGGGGGAGCGCCGCTTTCGAAGCGTCTTTTCCCCCTGTATGCTGAGAGTCTTCCACCCGTAAGCTTCCTCTTTCTGAGTCTTCCGTGCCACTGTGGCAAAAGAGTTCATCCCTTGGAGCTCAGAGAAAGTCAAAACCCTCCTGATATAAGAGTTATGTCGATTCAACACGGCACTGAAATCTGCGCGAGCTCCTTTCGTCTGCCTTAAATAGAGATCACAAGCCGATTCTCAGAAGGAGACCTCCTATGCAACGGAACGATATAATCAAACTCGCAGACGGCGGCGGCGGAATACTGATGGACCAGCTCATAAAACAGACGATATCCTCCCACATCTGGAAAAAGAGAGTGCGGGATGGCGTAGGACTGGAAGAGCTGGACGACGGAGCCTCGCTGCGGGTCGGCGGTAAGGAGGTTGTTGTCAGCATCGACGGTCACACCGTGGATCCGATCTTCTTCCCAGGCGGAGACATCGGAAGGCTCGCAATCTCAGGAACTTCGAATGATGTCGCGATGATGGGGGCTAAGCCACTGGCGATCGTGGACTCGATAATAGTGGTAGAGGGTTTCCCAATGCGAGACCTCGAAATGATTGTGTCGAGTATGAACGAGACCGCCCGCGAAATAGGCGTTGCAGTCATAGGTGGAGACTTCAAAGTCATGCCGAAGGGGCATCTTGACAAGATGGTGATCACGACCGCCGGACTGGGAATCGTGAGAAGAGGTCGTCCCGTCTTGGACTCAGGGGCAAGACCCGGCGACCAAGTAATAGTGACCGGAAGCATAGGAGATCACGGAATATCCTTACTAGCGGCAAGGGAAGGTCTCTCATTTCGCACGAGCTTAGTGAGCGATGTGGCGCCAATCTGGAAGACCGTAGAAGCCGCCCTCTCCACAGGTAAGGTCACAGCCATGAAAGACCCCACCAGAGGAGGACTCGCATCTGCATTGAACGATATTGCCTCTCGATCGAGGGCCGCGATCATAGTACATGAGGAGAAAGTCCCAATCAAGGACGGCGTGAAAGCCGCATCGGAAATGCTGGGGTTGGATCCATTCGAGATAACCTGTGAGGGCAGAGCTGTGATATGCGTCGACCAGAGTTCGGCAGAGGATACGTTGGCAGCGATCAGAGGGACGCCATACGGAAGGAATGCCGCAGTGATAGGAGAGGTGGTCGACCTGAGACCCGGATATGTCTTCTTGGAGACTAGCGTGGGAGGAGAAAGAATTCTGGAGAAACCAATCGGTGAACCGATTCCGAGGGTCTGCTAGGTCTCGCGATACGCAAAGAATATCATCGACGCATGTTTGCATAGATTATCGAATCGCCAGACAAGACATTTAGAAGCGCATATAAGGTCAATGGCTTGTGTCAACAGGCCGTAGACTGCGCATCATCAGCCCGATGGGATATTCCATGGCCAAAGAGTCCCCGGAAGTACGAGAGCCGACAAAGACGCTTGTGCTGTGCGTCGACAGAGATGATGATATCGGCGTGAAGATCGGCGCCAAGACCCCCATAGTCGGGAGAGA
>Ga0315310_10001011_pt1 | contig 17721 bp, 16 predicted proteins | sample TDP5_MG_FD_203630 | JGI IMG/M metagenome (GOLD analysis project Ga0315310, IMG submission 203630) | Freshwater sediment microbial communities from Lake Towuti, South Sulawesi, Indonesia - TDP5 | ecosystem: Environmental > Aquatic > Freshwater > Lake > Sediment | place: Indonesia: South Sulawesi... | reverse complement strand
GTGTCGAAGGTCTTTCTGGGAATATCTAAGAGAGTTTGAAGTTCAAGTTGTGAGCCCCAAGTGCGTGAAGTTGGGATATACAAATCCAAGATCTATTGAAGGAGTTTGACAGAACCTCGAGCATAGTAGATGTTGCCAGCAGCAGAATGGGCATTTTCTGCTCGATGCAGCATTAATGTTTCCATATGAGGGACTGCATAAGATGCTGAAGAGCAGCCTCAGATCGGTGGGGGCGTAAGCTTCCTCTTCAAAACAGGGATCTTAGTCCACTTAACAAATTCTTGGGATGGTGGTTCGTCCTCGAAGAGTTTATTCCTTTGTGACTCTAAAAACCGATTCTCTTCGCTGATGAACTCGGCGGCGGTGACAATTCTATGTCCTACTCTTGAAGCCGCATCGAAAACCGGTTTAGCCCGAGTTCGCCATCCTTCATCTCGGAGAAGATGATGGTCAAGAATCGTGATCGGAATCTCTTCAACGATCCTCTCGAGGTTTTTGAAAGCCTTCTCTATATTCTCCTGTCTCACCATTCCAGCTAGGTAAAGGGGAGGCCCACCTATTATAATTAGGTAGGGCCTCTCCGCAAGTATTAGATCCAATGTCTTGTCATGCATGGGACCTTGAACGTCAGATGCGAAGAGTACTCGTTCATCTCCATCATACTCAATGGTGGTCATTATAACCCATCCGAGATCTGAGTTTTCTTCGCCATGTATAACAGGAAGCGAAAATTTTATGGTGGTATCGCCAAATTTGAAGGATCTTCCATCGGCGTTCTCCAGTCTTTCTGCTTTTTTGCCGCTTGTTTTGGCGAATATCCATCCCCTACGTCTTTGGCTGAAGTTTATGTAGGATCGGTAGCTCTTTATGAACACGAGTTTGCCGCTGTAAATCTTATTCGCGATCTCCGCAGAAGACCAGTTATAAGCGTAATCCGTATACGAGGGCGTCTGATGATCAAAATGATAGTGACTAACTGTTACAACATCAACCTTTTCAGCAACATTAAGCATTGTTTCACGCCTCTTTTGTAGGGCTTCGTATTCCCGCGGATGCGGTGAGAAGCCATAACGCCTCGGTCCTAACGAAACCCCAGCGTCCAAAAGAATCTTGACATCTGGAGTTTCAACATAGGTGCACATAGACCTGACGCCTAAGCTCTCAAAAGCTAGAGGAAGAACGTTAATCTTCCTTAGAACTCTCATCCATGCATCACAACTAATTTCTTACATATGCTCTATGAGTCAATATTTGTTAATTATAAAAGGAAGCTTCGATATTTATGCGTGGTTCTCTACTAAGTTACCGTCAACTTTTCGGAAGGGGAAGGAAGCTTTGGAGAGACCACCTCAGACCGTTAGAGTGAAAGTTCCTAAACAGCTAACGCCATTTCGGGGCGTTAAAAATAAGCCATCTTCTTCATTCAAGAATAAAGCTAGGGTCTCGCATCTTTACCTTCTGAGTTTGACCATAAGGTTTGGCATCCAATTTCTTTACAAAAGTTTTTCTATGTGGAAGTCTCAAATCTATACTAGAAAAAAACTTGACGGCTCAGGGGACAACATGGTTGATGCATCCCTCAACTCATAGATTGCTCAGAGACCCCTTCTTCTCTGCGTTTTTGTTCTTTTTGTTCGTCCTCATCTTCTTTGGTCTTTTCTTGATCAGTTGGAAATACGCCGTTTATACGATGTTAACTCTTCTTTCATTAGTTGCAGCCGCGGGAGGATTAGCGCTTTTCGACAAAGATGCGGCTAAATTTTTCTCTGCTCTCGCGATATACGCTATCATTGTGCTTCCATTCTTTGCGACTTATAGCAGATTTGCGTCACGTATGGATATGGCTTCGGCGGAAGGTTTCGCTATGATCTCTATCGTAATTGTTTTGACAGTATCATTCTTGGTTGATGATATGCTGCTTGGCTTGCCTTTTTTTAAGATCTTTCAGTTAGCTAAGAGGTTTCTGAAGTCGAGAAGATGGCGTTATTCACTTTCTCTATCGTCGATAATTGTGTTTGCGGCAGGCGTCACGTCACTCAGTTTCATTCTACCTTTTCATGCTTTAATGATCTTCTTCCTGATCATCGTATGTGAAGTAGCAACAAATATGATAGGTAATGTCTATGAGCGAAGAAGAGAAATATCCAGTCTGGCGACTTTAGGCTTGAATCCAGATCATTTTGCTGGACTCTTCTTTGCAGAAGCATTGATTATCGGTTTTCTTGGAGGAGGCATAGGATATGCTGTTGGGCTTTTCGTCCTCATTTCAACATCGTTACCGATCAGCACTTTTGAGGTATCAACTGGCTGGATGGCAACAATTATTCTTCTTTCCGTCGCCGCAGCCATTCTTTCAGCTACCCTACCCGCCATGAAGGCCGCGATGCTGGCTACCCCTTCACTTCTTAAGAGGTGGTGGCGTGAGGCGCCTCCATTCATTGGTTGGCCGCCAACTTGGACATTCAAGATGCCGATTAAGGTGACCAAAGATAATGCAGAAAGTTTCATAAACTTCTTTTTAAGCTACGCGAGAATGCTGGAAGAGTTTTCCCATGGTTCAATCGAAAGAGCAGAGGAGATTCAGGTTGTGAAGCCTGAAGCATCATGTGAGAACACATCTTGGAAGCTTAAGTTTAAATATATCTATAACGAGTTGGGTAGTCCAATGATTATGACTGAAAACGAGCTTAGAATATTCGAAAGCCCAAGCTTAGGAGAACATGCAGCAGAGTTCACGATTAAAGTCATAAAGTATCAAAGTCTTCAGCAAAGTATCTACGAATACTTGGAGCGAATCGCATCAACTTATCGGAAATTAACTCTTGAATGGGCAACAAAAAACTCTAAACTTAGAACATATGGTTTAGATAATTTTTCATTATCCATTGAAAATCTAATTTAAAAGAAAGTCTTCATCTCGAAAAAACTGAGTCTTTTAAGGAAACATTTGAGACGTTTATGTGTGGGTTCCATACTCAAGATCTACATCACCAAATCAGCAGGGTCAGAACTGTCATCACCCACAAAAGAAGAAATCCTTAAAATACTATTTAAAGATTAATTTTTCAGGTTTGGATAACAATTTTTAATGTCTTGTCAAGTGAAGCATCTTTTCATAGAAATTCTTCGCAGCGTACATCCTTCTATTGCCCTCGGCTACACAGGTTGATATACATCTTGCGCAAGACCACTCCGGAAACAATGTTGCCATCTGCCCTCTCTCCTCGCAGCAACGCCCGAAGTCAAACTGCAGTTTGCCCTCCCAGAATCTGTGTGCCTGTTTTGAAATCTGTTCTTGATACTTTCCGTCGGGAGCTGGGGCAGAATTTGTTTGCGCCCCAGAAGGACAGTAACTTATGCATTTTCCGCAACCCTCGTCGTCACAGGGTATGTAAGTGCAAAATCTGTATTTGTTGACGTCTGGATCGATATTAGTGAAGTCAAATAGATCGAAAAGAAACTCTCTCCAAGTTTCAGTAGGATAGATGATACTATCGGCGCCATCTCTAACTAAGTCTTCCTTATCAAACATGATGATGGAACTGAGCGGTCCAACAAACCGCTGAACTTTCCCATCGACAGATTCGTCTCTGAAAACAATCCTTGATACGCCGAACTGCCCGAGTCCCATAAGCACAGCAACGCTCTTTTGCGAGTAGTTGCCACCTTTAGACGGGCCATGAGAATCTCCCTGATGTGTGAGAGGTACGGCTTCCGTGGAGACGCTCTTAACAGTGTCATTGTTCATCGCCAGAACGACAGTATCATCTCTGACAAGATCGATGGCTACTCTGCTGGTGGCTTTGTCGATCATAAGATTCACGTCTTTGAACATTCTTGAGAATATATGAGAGGATCCCTTTCTTTTTTCAAAAGCAAGCTGAGAATAATCATCAATCACTTTCGGAGAGAATGGCAACATTACAGAAATAATTACTGCACGACTGTAATTCTTGCGTGCGAAATCGAAGGAACGCGGTATCTGAAAGATTGTCTGCCTACCGAACTCGTCAACCCTTCCCTTCCTTCTGTTTGAATAAAACTCCCAGACTTCCTGTAAACCAGCAGGATACAAGCCAACAACAGCCGGATTCCTCAACCCCTTCCACAAATCATAGTCTAAGGGAACATTCCCAACAGCCATCTTGACATAAGGCTCTCCATCCTCATCTACGGCATATTTTACCTCCTCTATGTCCCACTGAAATTCCGGCTCTTCCTGCAGCTCCGCTATCTTCTCCTTGAACATGTCTGCAAGCCCATTAACAGTGACACCCATTCCCATCTGTAAAACACCTCTTTGGATTGCATAGGAACATTTCAGAACCCTTATAAAAATTTTTGGTTAATAAAAAAATATGTAATGATGTTTCTTGGATATCCCTCTGAGAGTAGCATATATGTTCTGTGCCCTTACCTCGATTTCTACAAAAAATTATTGACAATTTTTAGTGGGCCCGGCCGGATTTGAACCGGCGACCAACAGGTTATGAGCTTCGACAACGAAACTTCTGTCGCTCTAACCGTGCTGAGCTACGGGCCCTCTTTCACTATTAAGTATTCGCTTCGAATTCTTAAGAATTTTTCCTCATTGTTAAATCTTGATAAGTTGCTGTATATATAGAATGCGGAGCTGAAAAGAGGAGGATAGCGTGTTATATAAGGACGATTGGGACGGCGTTAAATCAGTCTTCGAGGATTGGTGGAATAGAGATTTAGATAGACCATTAATCCAGGTTTTCGCGCCGAAGAGTGCTGAGGAAGTGCAATCCGATTCTTGGGTCTTCCTTCGATATTACCCCGATGTAGAAAGGGCGTTAAGTAAATTGTTTAGGCAGTTCTCTAAGACTGTCTTTGAGAAGGAGGCGTATCCAAATGCATGGATTAATCTGGGTCCTGGAAGTTTATCAGCTTGTCTCGGAGCTGAACTGAAATTTGATGCAAAAGTTAATACGGCATGGTTTCAGGGAAACTTCTCCTTGTCACAGATCGAGGAAATGCGGCTCAGTCCAGAGAGCGAATGGTGGAGATACACGGCCAAGTGTACGGAAACTGCTGCCAGAAGATGTAGAAGCAAGGCGGTTGTCTCCTTTACGGATCTGCTCGACGCCGTAACGATTTTGGGACAACTTAGAGGAAATTATCCAACAAACCTGCTGAAAGAGATGTTCATCAATAAGGAAAAACTGATTAGAGCTCTCGATAATATGCACGAAATCTGGCTCCAATGTTACGAGGAGCTCTGTAGAATCATAGATGTCTCAGAGAATGGCTACTCAACCTGGGCGGGGTTGTGGAGCGAAAGGAGATACCTCGTCCTCCAATGCGACACAATAGTCTACTTATCCCCTAAACTCTTCGATAGGTTCGTGTATCCATACGTTACCGAAGAGTGTAGGTTCTTCGAGAGAACAATATGGCACCTAGATGGACCTCTAGAGCTCCATCACTTAGATAAGTTGCTGGACATACCCGAATTAGACGCGATACAGTGGATTCCAGGCGAAGGAAACCCAGATGGAGGAGACAAATGCTGGCTGCCACTATACAAGAAGATACAGGGAAAAGGAAAACTGCTTCAACTGATCGTTCCACCTCAAAAAGTAATGCACCCGCTGGATAAGATCTCACCGAAAGGTGTAGCTATAAAGACATCTTGCAGAACAAATGAAGAGGGAAAGAGACTAATCAAAGAATTCGAGTCAAGATACGGATAGATAAAGCCATGCCTAGAATCAAAACTCCATTCTCAATATTCATTTAAGATTTCATGTTGTCAAGACTGCTGGAAGCCAGATTGGATGTTGAGAGTGGCTTCGGCATTCCTGCTCTCGAGTATGCTAGGAGGGGCCTATGTATAGGATACATAGGGAGTTACTGTCCACAACACAAACTTGACAGCATCAAGATTTCAGACTTAAGCTTTAAATACCGCAAATGGATCTCAAATTAAACGGCGCCGCCTAACTAGGAACCGTCGGAAAGAGCCGCCGTACACACGCTAACGTGCGGACGAGAGCTCAGCTGGTAGAGCAGCGGACTTCACTGGCTATCCGCCTTGGAGGCTGAGGCTGTTAACCCGTTGGTCGACGGTTCGAGTCCGAAGACGATGACTATGCGTCTTGTCTGGCGAATCCGGCGGCGCCACTTAACTCCGAAATTATTTTGTCCTTGCGGTTGTAAGGATTAGTCCTAGAATTATAAGTGCGATTCCTATAGCGATGAAGAAGTTTGCGCCTAGACCTGCGGCACTCATGTTATTGTACGTATTATGGGTTATTATGGTGCCGATTATTATGATTATTATGCCGAAGATCTTCTCCGCAACTGCTAACCCACTCAGCGCTTCTTTGCTCAATGCTACCACCAACGGCAGTTTTAAGCTTCCACCTCTTTCAGTCTTTCCGGCAGGTACTTGTCCACGATGTGGGTTAACCCGTACCTAGAGAATGCTTCAAGCTCGCACTTCTTCTCAATCTTTATGAAGACATCGATCTCCCTCTGCCAGACATCCTCCTTATATCTTGGGTCTCTCTCTAATTCGTGAAGCCTCTTGACGTCAAGATTCGTCAGTTTTTCGCTCGGCAGCTTGTAACTCGTTATATCTGAAGCCCAGACTCCTGCCCACCTAGCGTCAGGGGTTGTTAACTCCCTAAGGTGCGCTGCATTTGCTGAACCTGAAATTATGACCATGGCTATGTGCATACCCCAAGGGTCAGCGTCGCTGAAGATGTAAACCGGGAGACCTAACTCTTGATTCAGACGGCGTATGAAGTACCTTGTTGACCGCGGAGCTTGTCCCGCAGTATATATCAATATTGCATTGAACTTTTCGTGGACCCTCTCCTCAATGAAACGTGTGAACATGGCTCCTTTCTCTATAACGATGAGTTTATCGGCGTTTGTCTCTATGAGGTTCGCATCTGTAAGAGCAGGTCCAATCATCATTCCGTCCGGGTGAGATGCTAGATTAAGCCTCCGATCTTCGTATCCAGGAACCGTATACTGAATAGTTAAGTCACCAAAGATAGCCGAGCGTTCCTCAGGGAAGACGTTGAAGGCTTCGCGCGGATGCCCTATCACAGTCTCTAGATCGGTTATTATGTTATCAGATTCTGCTTGTTCCTCAAAAGATACTTCGTAAGCTTGAGACAAGTAGTATACATCCCTCAGTGTACTGGTCTTTCTTTCTTTGAGGAGTTCATTTACGAAGTACGCAGTCCACGTCATCTGAGTGAAAGGACGGAGGTGGCTTATAATTCTAGAGCTCCTTTTGGTGGTTTTCTCACCAAGTACGTACTGCCTCAGATCTAGGTTATAAAATATGTTGTCTATTGAGCGACTCTTCATCTCAACCCAAGGAAAGATGCCCGCCTCTATTTGTTTGCAGAACGCTGTACCGAGTTGTTCTAGGTTCCTCGAAACTAAATCTTTTCTTTTCACCGTAGATTTTTTAACCATCTTATTTGACATAGTTATGATTCCTCCATTAGATTTCCTATTCGCTTAAGCATTCAATAAAAGCGTCCACGATACCTGGCTTGTCCATCATCGCTGATTTAACTTCGATTTTCACGAGCTTAACTCTTTCCCTCAACATCTCATACAGTTCAGAACCCGCGCTAAGTGTAACTTCTTGTATTAACTCCTTCCACTTTGAAGATATGAGCCCAAAGACTCTAACATTCACTGCATTACTCTCATGCCTGTTCTTGATGTAGACAAGCGCTGTTTTATATAATTTAGCGTCAAATATCTCACCATTAACGTACTGATTTGAGGTTATGAAGTCTTTGAAAACTGGCTGTCTCCTATATAATTTGTCCATACCGGGAGGCGCTTTCAAACCACCCAGCTTAGCAGAGAACTCAATAATCTGGGGGAGATACTTAGAAAATATGCTTAGCCTTCTCACCTGTGTCTTAATATGTTCCCGACGCGACAGGTAATGTTGAAGTTGACGCGCCACCTCGCGAACGCCATTTAAGATTTCCCTAGTGACCTCAGGTATATCTGCAATCATCTCTTTTCCTACAGTCTTATAGGGGATCTTGGTGCTGCAAAGGTGGACAAAGACGGACACAGGCATATCTTCCGTAACATTGTACCTTTTCCAATTAATGGATTTTACGACCTTCCATGATACGTCTTCCCATTCATCGTACAATAAGGGGATCTTGTTAGCGAATCTGTATAGAGTAATCTCACTTTTGCTCGGAATTTTCCCGCCGAAGGCTATAGCCGCCTCTACGATGAAGGGATGACCTGAATAAGTAGAAGGCTTGCGTGGGGAAACCGCCACGAAATCCGGCTTCAGCTCCTTTAGTATTCCAGCTCTTAACAAGTCTTCACCTAAGGGTGAAAGACAGCTAGCATCCGGCGAAAGAAAATCGTTGAAGTTCTTCATCGCCTGAACCAGTTCCACAACCTCGTTAGGATTTAACCTCTTTGGGTCTTTATTTTCATCTATCTTGGCAAACTCTAAGAATTGGCGCGCTGTCTGCTCGCCAACTCTATGGAAGTGCTTCGTCATGAAGTCTTGCATATTTTTGCATCCGGTAATTCGAATCATTCTTTGAATCGTCTCAACATCTACCCCGTGCGGGTGGGGAAGTGTCTCTTTAGGCGGTGTAGGCATATTTGTTGTTGTCCGATCAAACTTATACAAACGGCCTTTTGGATCTACGAATGTAATATTCGCGTAAGGGTTCACGATAGCTGTCTGTTTAGTATAGTCTAAGATCTTTGGCATAGCCTTGTAATAGTCTCCTTCGAGATGAAACTCGACAACAGTTCCATGCCACTGTTCTCCATTCACTTCTTTATTTATGTGCACTTTCCTATCCAGAATAATCGGACGATTTCTTTGGATGTCTATCATTAACCTGTATTCGTAAGTTTTTGATGTTCCCGTGCTTGAAATTATTTGAACCGATTTGTTCGTGGTGACCTGTCCGTAAAGGATGGCCATGGTGCCTCCTAAACCGAATGTCCCTCGAGCTTGCTTCAACCTATACTTAGAACCGAAGAGAAACTGACAAAGAGCTAGGGGTATCTGAGGAGCAGGTATGCCTGATCCATTATCCACGATCCTTAAGGTATAAACGTTGTTTTCAGCTTCTCCGTCATCATGAGATAACCTGATGTAAATTTCAGGGAGGGCGCTTACCGCTTCAGCTGCGTCTAGAGAATTCTCGATAAATTCTCTGATGGCTGTGAATATTGCTCTTGCTGGGTTAGTGAACCCGGCTATCTCTCGGTTACGGTAAAAGAACTCTGCGGGACTTATTTCTTCAAAGGTTTGTGATATCTCTTTGACCTCCCCTTTATCTCTCTTTAAACGAGTTATTTGAAGTTTATCTTTTTAATTGCGAAACGTTTTAGATAAGCTAAATTAGTGAAAGGATATTTACGTTCCTAGATCTCTAGGGGTTTCGGTTTCCCAGAGTTCTAAACTTTTAATCTTCAATTCACGGCGCTTTTTCTGTAAAAACTTGTAGACTGCCCTATGCTGGCTTCCTTTCATCAATAGTTTGGCTGCTTCTCTGGCAGTTTCAACTTGCTCCGGGTTTCCAATAATGGAAACCGTGTGCCCATACACGGAGACGGCGGTTCCACTCATCTCTTCTATGGTTCTTCTGGTTTTTCCTTCCTTCCCTATTATTCTACCTTTTATCCTCTTTATATCAGAGGGTGATCTGCCGAAGATTTCTCTCAAGTCGATCACTTCCAGCATCTCGTCTTCATTGTCAAGTAGTCTGAATGCGTGTTCAGGCGAAAAACCTCTGCCGATCGCTGTCACCACATCTTTAGCCCTAAATATGGAAGAGGGATCATTTGCATCTTTTTTCAACGTTATTGTTACGTCACCGGATTGACTGTCTATTTGGAGATCAACAGATAGTTTCTTCTCTATGATTTCCTTGACGTTGCCTTCGGTGCCTATGAGGGCACCTATCCTTTCTTTCGGGATCTTGACAAAAGTGTTATATCCGTTCACCAGTAACCCTCCTGAACATGTCCTCAACGGAAGGAACATCAATACCTAGCTTCCTAAAGTATCGATGGAGATTCTCCAAATCCCTCAGCAGAAACTGGTTTGCATTAGGATGCTCTAAGGGGACAGATTGAGAAAGATCGAAGATCACGGGTTCACCTTTCCACATCATAACGTTATATTCACTTAAGTCCCCATGCACAAGTTTAGCCTCCCTATAGAGCCTCTTCACATAAGTTAAGAGCCTCCGAAATACTTGGTTAGGATCCTTCAAATCAGTCTCCCTCATGAGAGGAGCGCTTATCCCATCCTCCCCGATAAATTCCATTAGTAGAACGTTGTTTTTAACGGTGAAGGGTTTTGGAACTCTAACATCAGCCTCGTAGGCTGATAGAAGATTTTTATACTCTTTCTGAGCCCATGCGTAAACTAGGGAGCGACTGTCTCTCTTGACACCTTTGAAGCGTGGATCGCCAACTAGGTACGGGAGCATCCCCCTTCGAAACTCTGCTGAAACGTTGAGGTAGATTTTTATGGCTAGCTCTTCTCTGTTTGGCGCTCTTCCCCAGTATATTCTAGACTCTTTTCCAGACTTTACTACTCCGTGAATATCTTCTATCTCCCCTTTGTTCATCAATTCATATATAGTCATCAACGTAGAACGGTCGAAGACCTCCTCAAAAACAGCTCTCTCTTCTGAACGGTCTTTCCGAAGCATCCGGTCCCTTCTCTCCACTACTCGAAGCCTATGTTCTAGACGTTCTCCTTTGACGGATTTAGGCTCATCCTGGTCCTTGGTCATGTTTAACGAAGTTCCCAAGAAGTTTATGCTTTTGATGTTTAAAAGCAGCTCGGTTAAATGACAGGTAATATAGAGACTTTCTTTTATAGATGCGTAGTCTTATACATTCCTTTCGTCTCCCATGTTCTCCTCATAATTTCTATCTTCTCCTCTGGATACTTCAACGAATGGCCCGGCGCCAATATAAGCCCTCCAGATCTTCCCAGTCTAGCACATTCTTCAACCTCCCTAGACACCTCTTGAGGAGTACCTACGTCTAAGGTTCTGGCGCTGACTCCTCCCCACATCGTAACTCTTTTCCTATGATCTCTGATGATATTAGTCCAAGAATTACATTCTCTTTGAATGTTCAATATATCGACGCCTATTTCTATCAGATCTGGAATAAAATCTTCAACTCTTCCATCGCTATGTTGATAGACCATTACCCCTCGTTGTTTCGCAACTCTGTAAAGTTCACTTTGCCACGGCTTTATGAATGTTCTCCAATGTTCGAGAGAGATAAGAGACTTTTCTTCCATTCCCCAATCGTCACCATACATGATCATGTCTACACCAACCTCGTCGATCAACCTTTCACTAAGACGGATTTTTACGTCAGCTATCTGCCTCACTAATCTCTTAACGGCGTCGGGATGTCTGAAAAACCACATGAATAACCTTTGCATACCAGTTAAGAGCCACGCTCTTTCGAAGAGCCCCCATCCATTATTACCGACTAATACAACTCTTCTAAGATCAACTTTAGAAGCTGTTCTTTTCGCCTCCTCTATGATCTGCGGTGCATCAGGAGAAGGAAAGATGTAATCGTCAACATCATCCGGGTCGTTTAATGGATGACGTATTGGAAAACTGTCTGATCTGAGATCTTTATGTTCCCAAGTAACACCCCAATCGTCTCTGCCGTTATCGCGACGCTCTGCAAGACCATGATTAACGATTGAAACGGAGCCGTCGAACATTGGGCAAGGAAGCCAGAAGGGCTCCTTATGTCTTAACGCAAAAAGAAAGTTATCGCGAGGAGTAATACTGGGACTCAAGTTACAAATCTCCCCGAAGTTGTCAACTAATTATTTCCCTCAATTTTCTTTCTTTTCTCGTCTTCTCGATGCATTTCTCAACCTGCTCAACAGCCGTGCCCAGATAGCTTCTCGGGTTTAAAAGTCCTTCTATTTCTTCCTCGCTGAGCTCCTCCATAACCTCAGAATCTTTTGATAGGACATCTTTGAAGGGAATGCCTCCTGAAACGCTTTTTATGGCTAATCTTCGTATTAATTCATGAGCTTTTTGGCGGTTCATGCCTTTCTTTGTAAGCGCAATCATAACAGCCTCAGACATGATTCTTCCCTGAGTCAGATTCACATTTTCCAGCATCTTTTCTTCATCAATTTCGGCATTCGATAGGATGTTTATCATCAAATGAAGCATATAGTCAACGAGGATGCAGGACTCAGGTATAATAAACCTCTCTGAGGATGTCTGGGTTAAGTCCCTTTCATGCCATGTTGGGATGTTCTCTAAGGCTGGGAAGACTAGGCTTCGCATGATCTTTGCCAAACCACAGATCCTCTCGCAGAGTTCTGGGTTACGCTTGTGGGGCATCGTTGAACTCCCAACCTGCTTCTCTCTCTTGAATGGTTCGAAGACTTCAGCGATCTCTGTCCTTTGGAGTTCCCGTATCTCCGTTGCGATCTTGTCCAAAGTGGACGCTAACATCGCCAACATACACACGAGTTCAGCATGTCTATCCCTATCAATGATCTGAGTAGATATTTCCGCACCCTTGATTCCTAATCTTTCCATAACAAGATTCTGAACCTTCAATGCGTTTGGGCCTAAACCAGCCTGCGTGCCAACGGCTCCGCTCATCTTTCCAACAAGTAACCTATCCTTGCATTCATCAAGCCGTTGAATGTATCTGGCAATCTCTCTCATCCAGACTGAGATCTTAAACCCAAACGTTATAGGTAAGGCATGTTGACCATGGGTTCGCCCCATCATGATCGTATTCTTGTACCGTTCAGCCACATTGAGAAGAACCATCTCCAGATTGTCCAGTTTGCGCCTAATAATGTTAACTGCATCCCTAAGTTGCAGAGTTGTAGCCGTATCCAAGATGTCGGCGCTTGTAGCTCCAAGATGGACGTAAGCTCCGCTGGACCCGCAAACCTCAGCTAAAGCCTTAACGAGTGACATAACGTCGTGTTTAATCTCCAGTTCGATCTCCTTTATCCTGTTGACCTTCACATATTTTGTCGAGGCCACCTCGACGATTCTCTCAGCATCCTCTCGAGGTATATCTCCAACTTCACTGTGAGCCCAAGCGAGGGCTGCTTCCACATCCAGCATCCTCTGAATCCTGTTCTCCTCTTCAAAGACCGCACGCATTTCAGGTGTTCCGTATCGACCACTATCAATAGGAAGGATAGGCAACCTTAACCACCCCAGGAACAATAAATAAAACGTTAACAAAGAAATAACCTTTTACTAACCATTTGAACCGTATTACCTCTTTCCAAAAAGCCTTTAATGCCAGTTTCAGAAGCCTATGTCGATCAAACTTTAGAATCAATACTCGCTGACCATTACGTGAGCAAACATGTGCACTGTGGCGGGAGTTATCTCTCTTTGCAGTAAAGCTTTTAGAAATGATGGTCCCAATAAATATGCTAGGAGGAAGATAGAGAACCTTGGAGTCAATCCCTAACTTGGAGAGGCTCTTGGAGCGGCATCGCTCGTTCTGGCAAAGGGATTATGTAGGCAAACCCCTTATCAGGGTGGATTCATATTTCCCCTTAAAGCAGCAGGGCCTGCCCCTCCCTGGAGGAAAATTTGCAAAAGATGGCGTTTACATTACTCCCGAAATGGTAGATGCGAAAATAATCGCTGAATGGCAAGGCGTTCCCATATCAGCTATGAGTGGCGACCTCTTCGCCAGCGTCGAGCCCCTTGGCCTATGCTGGAATGAGGCGATATTAGGATGCCCTATAAAGATAAACGTAGGAAGCGTCTGGGCAGCGCCGTTTCTGAAGGGCTGGAGCGACCTTGACTGCTTACAGTTCGACCCGAGGAATCCTTGGTTACTGAGGCTCTTGGAGCTTACACGCCTTCTAAATGAAAAGGTGAAAGGTCGCAGTTTCGTGACCCAAACCTTGCTTCGGGGTCCCATAGACATGACTGCTGCAGCCTTAGGCTACGAACGACTTTGTGTCGAGCTCTACCGAAACCCTAAGGAAGTGGAGAAGCTCTTGGACATCTGTACTGAAGTTTTCTTGGAAACCGCCAAGGCTCACCTTTCCATCTTACCGCCATTTCGAGAAGGCTTCATATCAGGCTTCGCTATATGGGCTCCAGGAACCACTATAAGAGGCCAGACAGACAACTCTGTGCTTCTGCCTCCCTCGGTTTACGTGAGGCATGTGCTTCCCTATGATAGGCGCATCCTGAAAGTTTTCGAGTATCCGCTTATCCATACTCATCAGCCATGTATGCGCCAGGTTCTTCAAGCCCTTTTGGACATCCGAGAGCTTAAAGCGCTCCAGATGTCGCTAGACCGTCCCAACGGCCCTCCCGTTTCAGAGATCATCCCTATGATGCGAAAGGTTCTAGAGAGAAAGTCACTGATAGTCACTGGAGTGGTTACGAGAGGCGAGCTAGAGCTCATGCTCAGGACTCTAGATCCGAGGGGCCTCTGCCTAAACATTTCTCTTTGGACCGAAGAAGAACGAACTAGGGCCTTATGTCCTATAGACTAGGCAAGCAAACGCTGTGGGGATCATAGAGGCTTGGCTTAGCCCAAAATCAATGCCTAAAAGAATAAACTTTCAAAAATAAAACATTGACAAAAAGCTTTCCTAATCCTTATTAAACCTTAGAGATTAGATCTGTGGCAACTACTCTCAGGAATAATAGAAGGTATCTCACACTTATCTTTTTGATGTTCCTCCGAGATTTGAGGTGGGCTATGGCAAGGGTAACTAAACCAGTTGAGAGCAAGAAGAACCCTATCAATCCTGCGATAAAAAGCGGAGGCGAACCAATTGCTATAGGCCTAGTCCAGGCCTCTTTTAAAATGAATTTTACGAGGTTTTCAGCGTTACCTCTTGTATTATCAAATGTGAAAGTGTATAGATCATCAGCTGGATCCACAGTGAAGCTGTATTGTCCCTTTACATAAAGGCTCTTAAGATGTTGAGTGTTGTAACCATTCACAGTTAGGTAAATCCCTTCTCCTTCAACGGAAACATCACCCTTTAGAACTGACTTATCAAGTATTTTCATATGTATTCTTGTATGGCAAACTGTCCCCTCATCGTACGGGCCATACGTGGTGCCAGGACTCACCATGAATGAAGTGTTAATCACTTCCTCGATACTTGTTACCGGGATTAAGCATGTGAGCAATAAGACAAGTCCTAACAAAGCTAACAATAATCCCGCAAAGGTGCCTCTTCTCATCTTATCAATTCCATTAAACTAATTATTTAGACACTTATTTAGATTCAATTTGTGGATGTGGAAAGATGGGTGCGCTTGCAGTAGCGTTCAGCAAGAACGGGAAAAACGTGGTTCCAAATGTGGTTAGAATGCTTACTGAGCTTCAACACCGAGGGAGAAATAGCCATGGAATCGCCACGCCCGACTTTTTGAAGATTACCCGATCGGTTCAAGAATTAAGAAGCTTAAGCGTTGAATCAAACGCAGCAATCGGACATAACCTCTCGCGCATTCTTTCCAGAGATGCCCCGCAGCCCGTCCGAGATCGAGACGTCAATCTCGTATTCGAAGGCCGATTTTTCCCGCCTTCAGCAGAGAATGAGGCTCAAGAGATTGTTAAGAACAAAGGAAAGAGCGTTGAAGAAAAAGCTGGAAATATAATAAAGGAGATGGACGGCTCCTACGCCTTTGCTTTTTTATTCAGCCGCAGAATTATCTTAGGCCGAGATCCTGTTGGATTAATGCCCCTATATTACGGCGAAGATAGTGAGACGTACGCTTTCGCATCTGAACGCAAAGCTCTATGGTCTCTGGGTATACAGAATGTCAAATCTTTTCCTCCAGGCAACTTGGCAATAATCGATAATGAAAGAATGATTTTTCAATCTGTCAGGACGATAATTAAATCAGACATAAAGCCTATTTCGATGGAGAATGCTGCGGAACGCCTTCAATCTCTCCTCACGGAATCCGTAGGCGAAAGAATTTTGGACACAAAAAGGGTTGCACTGGCGTTCTCTGGAGGCTTAGACAGCACTGTCATCGCCTCGTTCGCTAAGAAATGCGATGCGGAGATTCAGTTGATATATGTTGGAATGCAGGAACAGCCCGAGATTCAACACGCAGAGACGGTGGCTGAATTTTTAGATCTTCCACTCCAGGTGAAGACGTTTACCCCTGAGGATGCGGAGGAGGTTTTATCTAAAGTTTTATGGTTGATCGAGGAGCCTGATATCTTAAAGGTTTCAGTGGCTATACCCTTCTACTGGATCGCCGAGGTTGCTAATAAGGTTGGACTGAACGTTCTCTTAGCTGGGCAGGGAAGCGATGAGCTCTTCGGAGGTTATTATAGGTACCTCAGAGAGTATGCATCCTCAGGCATTAAAGGCCTAGAAGACGCTTTATATCGTGATGTGGTCTCATCTCATGACGTGAACTTTGAGCGAGATAACAAGGTTTGCGCATTTCATGATGTTGAGCTACGTCTCCCATTCGCCGATTACGATTTAATCCGCTTCTCCTTGGGTCTACCTGTCAAATTAAAAATAGCGTCTATGAAAGACCATCTAAGAAAGAGGGTGTTGCGGGAGGTGGCTAGGAGAATAAAGCTACCCTCAACTGTCTATAGCATGAGAAAGAGGGCTATTCAATACACAACCAGAATTGATAAGGTTCTCGGAAAACTTGCGAAAGAAGAGGGGCTGAGTCTAAAAGACTATATCGAACAATCCTTTCTTAAAGGAAAAGAGATTTATAATCCAAAGAACGCTTAAAGCCGTTAAATGATTAAGAGAGTTTTGTTGCGAAACTTTTTCCAAAACGCGGTTCAGACCAGAAATGAGTCACCATTTAGCGATGATCTCAGCCTAAAGAAAGAAGTTTCTAGGATGGGATAGTTACATAGAATGAAGCTGCGGAATCAGGTAATTCGAATATAAGAAAATATTTTTTAGGCAATACGGTTATTCTATATTATAGAGAAGTTCTTAGGTGAACTCCGTGAAGGTAGTTGACGCAATGAGGAAAGATATAGTCACTGTAGACGAGGGCGTATCCGTTGCAGAGGCATCTATGAATATGCGAGAGAAAAATGAGGGATGCGCTATCATTTTAAGGCAGGGAACGCCTATCGGCATAGTGACTGAGAGGGATGTCACTTGGAAGATAGCGGGAAACGGACTGGATCCTAAAAGTGTGAAGGTCTCCGAGATTATGTCAACGCCCCTGATAACAATTGATCCAGACGCAGATTTGGTAGAAGCAGCAAAGATGATGGAACAGCACAAAATTAGGAGATTAGCGGTAGTTAGGAAAGGGACTCTCTGCGGTGTTATAACGGCTATAGACATAGCTCGCAACCTTGAAGGATACGTGGAGAGCGAAATACGAAAGATTCTGAGGTACTCATTCTTCTTCCCAATCCACGGTTAGCCGTCGATGAAGGCGCCGAGATCTCCGCTGCACAGTAAAATGTTCAAACAATAAAGTAGGAAATCTTATATCACTCAATTATGAACGGTATAGGCATTCGCGTTTCACATGATGGATGAAAAGGCCGTGATGCTAAAGTCCTATCCATGGGTGTACTTCGAGCTTGTTTTAGTGGGCTTCACGTTAGTTATGGGCATGAGCCTATCGTCTGCCTTTCTCCCCATCTTTGCCAGCGACTTAGACCCTTCAGGAGCCCTCGTCGGATTCGTGGTTT
>Ga0315310_10001010_pt1 | contig 17721 bp, 43 predicted proteins | sample TDP5_MG_FD_203630 | JGI IMG/M metagenome (GOLD analysis project Ga0315310, IMG submission 203630) | Freshwater sediment microbial communities from Lake Towuti, South Sulawesi, Indonesia - TDP5 | ecosystem: Environmental > Aquatic > Freshwater > Lake > Sediment | place: Indonesia: South Sulawesi... | reverse complement strand
GCAAGTGGGTTGCAACATGTATGAAAACTGCTCAGGAGCTGACAGAGTTTTATTTTCCCTCCGCGAGAATCCTGATTTGGGGCATCAGAGGATACAGGTTTTGATAAAATGAGGGTTTGGGAACCTTTTAAAGTCGTCCCCATAAGGTTGCGGGGGACGAATAAAATGGTCAACCAGGACAACATCGAAAAAGAATATGGGCGAAAGCAGGTCCTCAGGGGGAACTCGCTGGACACCGTTAGGGGGTGCCCGTTGGGGGCGACCAACGAAGGATATGGGTGCCCTTGGGGATGCTACGCAAAAGAGGCTGTGCTGAGATACCATAAGATTTTCGACATGCCCGTTTCTATGGAGCTGAGGGAGGACTTACTGAGGAAGGATCTCAGAGAGTTAGAGGTGGACTGGATACGGATCGGTGTCATGGGCGAGCCTAGCATAGATTGGCCCCTCACCCTCAAGGCAGCTAAAATATGCCACGATGAGGGGAAGAGGGTGGTTATTGTTACTCGGCTCTTCACTGGGGTGAGCGATAGTATACTCATCAAGCTTTTGGAGATAGGGGCCACGCTCAATATAACGATGTGCGCCCTTGATTCCCATAGCCTCAAATCGGTGTGTATCGATGTACTGCGGCGCTATCGAGATCTTGGCAGGAGGGCTGTGATGCGCTTGGTCACATTCAAGTTCAAGGACGAGCGATTGATGGAAGAGCAGAGGGCAATGTTGAGCTGGAGCGGATTGGTACTAGAACAGCCTGCACGATTACAGCGAACTAACCCTACCTTCCGCCTTGTGGTGAACTCATCGTATGTACCAGCTAAGGGATATGTTTCTCCAGCCAGCGAGAGCAGGTGGCTTACCGCTGGCCCATTATTTAATCCAGGGATACCGTCTTGCTTTTCAAAATGTCCAGAGTGTCCGCATAAATGCTTGTCCCGAGGAGGATTTTATGAGTAAGCTGCCGAAGATTGTTCTATCTGCTGAAGGGATAAACTCACATGCACATATCGGACGTGGGCTAACGCTCGGTGCATTTCTGGATTGCCTGAGATATGCTGGAATGCTGGAATATGAAAACAATAGAATAACGTTATACCCGCCAAGAGGGGTAGATTCTTGGAAATGGGCGAAACTTCAAATGGGGCGCCTAGAAAGCTTTGGCTTCCAGCCGCGCATAGAGGAATTTTCTGCTGGTGGGCGTTTACTCAAAAGCGGGCTGATAAGGACGAAGATAGTTGAGTACGAAGAGATAAAGATGCTCACGAGGGGCCTCTACCCGCAGAGGTACTGCCCGAAGACCAATGAAGAGGAATTGTCGGGAGTTTTGGTGGATTCCTCTGGTCTTACTACAATCTCGATAGGGCGAGGGTTCGAGAACCCGAAGAGGGGACACAAAGTTATGCTGATACAAAGAGATTTCAACGGGAGAAAGCACTACCTGATGGACACGAGCTCGAGGGAACGAATGTGCGCCGTGGCCGCCGCGCGCTGGTGCCCGGGCAAGGGGAAGGTGTTAATCGCTGGACTCGGTCTGGGGGTAACTGCGCTGAAGCTGGCGAATAGACCTCTTAAGATAGCTGTCTGCGAAGTTGATAGCGATGTCATTAAGCTGGTTTGGGGTAGGCTGATAAGCTGGTGCGAAAAGCGAGGATACCCCGCCGAGCTGAAATTAGAACAGATGGACATCCAAACACACCTGCGAGCAACCACCGATTTGTATGATTTCATCTATCTAGACATCTGGGAGGAACCCGGGCAGGTTAAAAAGGACGATTTAATCGCGTTAAAGGAACTCGCCAAGAGAAGGCTTACTAAATACGGGCGAGTGATGGTGTGGCAGGAGAGTAGGATGAAAAGATGAAAGTCCAAGAGGGTTGACTAAAATGGCAAAACATAAGGAACCTGTTTATGGAAAAATGATTGGGTGGTATGATGACAGAGGGAACTATCATGTTGAAAAACCACCCAAAAAACACATAAAAAAAGTGTGGGGGTAAATGGGGTATTCTTATTAACGGTGAAAAGAAAAAATAAACGGGGGTGAAAAAACGGACTGGCGACAGGAATGTGTGTTGAGGCGCAAGGATCAGATGTCCACCGTTATCATTGTTGAAAGTGAAGATGAGAAACGAGTTCAACAGTTGAAAGAGTTTATCATTGACCCGAATGTTCAAAAGCTTCTGTTCAAAGAGGCGGGGGATATCCGCGTCTTGTGGACCGACCCTTGGGAAGGCATAAGAGAATATGTCGGTGCTGAGCACAGGCAAAACTGGCAAAGGGTTCAGAGCGAGTCTCCGTCTCCATTTCCGATGATGGCAAGTGACCTAACAACGAGCATACGGATGCTCGATGAGATCCTTAAGAAAGACCCGAGTATCGCTGTGATAGCCAATGTAACTAAGCAAGAGATGGCTAACGCTATTTCCACGGCTCTTTTAAACTGGAGTTGCCACCCAGCCTTAATCGAGAACCTTTCAACAGTTTTCGTAATCACGCCGGACTCAGCCCTCTTCGATGAATACACTCGACACGCCTGCATAATAGTTAGCCCGCCTTACTCAACTGAGGATGAGCGCAAGGAACTGCTGAGCAAAATTGCCAAGGAGTTCAAGTTGAGGTACGATAAAATACTCATCGAGGCTTCCCAGGGGATGACCCTCCACGACCTTGAGAGTGCCGTCCTGAGTAGCATACACCGCAAGAACGCCATCGAGCTCGATGCGATCACAGAAACCAAGATGGAGCTGATAAGAAAGCGAGGGTACGAGCTCGTCTATCCCCGCTACACATGGAAAAATATTGGAGGGTATGGCACACTCAAGACCTTCCTACAGGAGAATGTGATAAACATCATAAGGGACGATGTGGCTCGGAAGTGGGGAGTTGGTGCCAATCGAGGAATTTTACTGTTCGGTCCGCCTGGCACGGGCAAGACTCTGATGGGCAAGGTAATGGCGAAGGAACTCGGATTACCTTTTATCCAAGTGTCAGCTGAGTCGATCTTCAGGAGCTTCGTCGGAGAAACTGAGCGGGCTGTAAAGACTCTCACAAGGGTGGTGGAAGAGAACGCCCCGTGCATCGCCTTCATCGATGAAATCGACCAGCTTGCGCTACGGCGCGATGCGGTAGTTAGCACAGACAGCGGTGTAGGAAGGCGGGCCCAAAACCTGTTGATGACCTACCTGGGCGATGATGAACGCAGATCTATCGTTGTGGGAGCCACCAACACGCCTGAACAGTTAGATGAAGCATTTATCCGGGCTGGCAGATTCGATGCTAAGATACCGTTGCTATGGCCTGACAGCGAGGCTAGGGCTGAGATAATCAAGGTTCACACTAGTATTACGAGAAACATACCGCTAAAGGGCGTGGATCTCGACAAGCTCGCGGCTAAAACCCTTCTGTGGAGTGGAGCTGAAATAGAACTACTCTGTACGACGGCTGCTAGGGTTGCTCGAGCAAAGGGTGCTGAGGAAGTCACGATGGCTCACTTCGACGCCGCGCTCTCCGACCTCGTCATCAACCCAGAGCAACGAATGGATGATCTCAAGAAGTTCGTGGCGCAGGCGAAGAGGTTTACCTCGTCTACGCAATTGCTCGAGGACCAAGTTAAGGAATTCGTTAAGCGTGAGAAAGCCGCAGGCAAGGACAGGCTACAGGCGTTGAAGGAGGCTATGGGGGTGGAATAAGTGGTGAATGAAATGAAAGAGGCTGAAATGGTAGAAGAACTCAAGAAAAGAGGCTATCGCGTCTCAAGACCGAAACCTAAACCTGTTGAGGAGTTCAAGCCTCGCAAGGTAATCGTGTATGACATTTGGAGCGGACCTCACGAGATAGAAATTGTCAGAGAAACGCCGAAGTTTGTGTTCACCGAAGGAGGTTCCAAATACGAGAAGAAAGACATCTACGAATACGACCCAGAGGTACTAAATTTCCAGAAGGAGGCTCATAAAAAGGAGATGGAGCTGAGAGATCAGGCTGATAAACTTGAACAGGATGCGGGGGACAAAATCAGGAAGATGCTGAAGCCAGTTTATCCGAAGGAAGGGGGTGAATGATATTTGTCGCACATGCTTAGAGCAATGCTGAAAATCACGACGGCAAACGAGCAACTTGTCAAGGCGGCGATGGAGCAGCTTGCGAAGGAATTAGGTGGAATCGTGACCCAATATGTCAAGGACTTCTACGGCCGAAGAACTAATGTGGTTGCTGGGATGTACGGGGATGACATCCGAGGGTTCGGTGTGGCGATCGAGCGGGGCAGGCTGGTAGCGGTGGGCGATGACTATGGTTGCAGGATGACGATGGGGGAATTTATGAAGAAGTTCACGCAAACCTACCAAGCTGTGGCCGTCCAAGCCGCGCTCGCTCAGATGGGCTATCAAACTAACACTACTCGAGTGGAAACGGGCTTGCGCGTGATAGGGGTAAGAGGTGTGTAAGATGGAAAAACAAATCGAGGTTGTCGTCCACGGGGATGGGAAAATTAGCCTGCGAATGTTAGGGTTCGAAGCCCTGAGCTGCATAGACGAGAGAAGCAAGTTGATCGCGTTGCTCACTCAAGCTGGCGTGGAAGCATCGTTTGGAGCCAGAGATGTGGCCCTGACCACAGGATACGCTAGGTTGATACAGGTCGGTCAGGTGATGTGTGGGTGAAAAGAATATTGAATGACGCAGGAGGTGGAGTACACGCCCCCAAGTTTTGAAATTCTGATCGATGAGGACGGCAAAATGCACCTACGCACGACGGGTTTTCAGGGCCCAAGTTGCGTGGACGAGCGGAATAAGCTGGCAACCCTGCTTGCCGGAGCGGGAATTGACATCGCCATAGAGGATGTTCAACCCACCGCTGAATATTCCGCAGGAACTCGCGCTGGAATCAGGGCAAAGAAATGAGGTGAGGTGATTGGAAGAAAAGAAAGTCATCAAATGGGACGAGCTGTGGAAGGACTTTCTAAGTAAGGTAGGCTTGATTTACAAAGAGGACAGGGAGAACATGGCGAACGACGAGGCTTTAATCCCAAACTACCACGTTGCATTTCTCTGCGGGAAGTGCCATGACACGCTGTGGGCAACGGTTCCGATGCCGATGCCGATGCAAGGGATAAAGATAATGAAAAGGGAGATGTTCAACCGTTTGATCGAGGACACGATAAAGATGGGATGCTTCGGATGCGGTAAAGGTCCTCTCCTTCCTCTGGGATATATCCTCACCGGTGCTTGGCAAACTGAAACCGCCGACGGATTCAAGGAGATGTATAGTCAGTACATCACAACGATTTTTGGGAAGGCGATGCTGAACCGTGCGGATGTCAACAGGAGCGAGAACCGAGTTGTGATCGGGGAGCTGAAGCAGAGCGAAACGACGCCCGACAAGATCACCGGAGGGTTAATAGTCCCGATGCCACAGCTCGATATGAAAAAGGTCGAAGAGGCAATAGCCCGGTTCACCGCAGGCACCCCAACTGAGCAGGACAACCTGATGTTCGGGTGAGTTTGAAAAAGAAAGGTGAGGTGAGATGTGGGGAAGTTTAAAGAACAGGACGGAACGAGAAGAGCTAATTGAACTCGTGAACTCTGACGCTTGGGCGCGTGACTACTTCGCAATCTTTGTGAAACGTGTTAAAGGCGTGAGCTTCTTCCTCGTTAAATATGGGGTTGCGACAATCTGGGGGAGATCCAGCGACGAGGAGTGGTATGACGGGTACAACTGGTATGTCAAGCTCTACGCCAAAGAGAACGGGAGCAATTATAAAGAGATAGAGGACGAAGGGTTCCTTACCTATGGGGAATGTATGGAGATCATCGAAAGATTGACAGATATCTACCCTCAACGGTTCTTCGAGGACACACATAAGGAAGAGAAGACCACAGAACTACCCGAGTACGCCAAGTTCATCGTTTCTCAAGCTATTTTGGACTTACGAAAAGGAGTGCCACTTAACGAAGTAAAGGCGAAGGTAGCAGGCACGGCTATCGGAGCGGATTACGGGGTACAAAAGCAGGCTTTCAAGCTTTTAGAGATGGCGGCTAGGAGGTAGAAAATGGCAAGTGGAGATTTGAGAAGGATAGTCGTACCTAACGTTATTGTTCGCATAGGCAATGAAAACATCGGGCGGATGACAGGAAAGCAGACCATCGTGCTGAATGAAGAGAACAAGGGAGGTTGCTTGACGGGCGAGAGGTCATCAAGATCGACGACCAGTGGTATTACATCCCAAGGGGAGGTGTTTGAGCGTGAGAGTTGAAATGCGGTTTAAGGAAGAAGGGAGCCCTCACCGTTTAAGTGTTTCAATAGAGGGGCCACCAGCCGAAGTGGCAGCGATTATCAAAGCGGTAAGGGAAGCTCTGAAGACCTTTAAATCAAAAGCTGGGGATGAGTGGTGGAGGGAGGAATAGTGGAGGGGACGCCAGTAAAATTCGTTATCTGCGGCAATATGACGAAGGATGAAATCGCAGAGCTACTTCAAAAGCTTAGGGATATAGAACAACACGATCCGAAGCGGATAATCGCCGCGCAAATTAGCCTTCAGAGCCTGACGGAGCGCGAGGTAGTGGAAATATTCAGGAGGATCAACCCATCTTTCGCCATTCATGTTGGCACCGTGAAAGATGGCGAGATAGAGTGGGAGGTGAAGTAGGTGAATGGAGTGGGGCACGCATTAACCTTTAGGAGCGCGGGTTGTCTGCAACGGGTGAGAAATCCTATTTCTCACTTTCAGCCTCCTAATCGTTGCGGGCTGTCCCACTCTTATGGAAAATGAGTGGAGGTGAGCGATAAAATGCGCGGAGGTGATTTGGATTGAAGGAACTCGTCCAAGACATTATGAAGAAATTTGCTGAAAGCGAGTGCGTCAACATCCAAGGCTATTCTTTAAATCGACCTAGTGATAACGAGGATCTGCTTGTGCTCTGGATTACCGACGACAAGGGGAATTTCAAAACATTCAGGATAACCTCTGTCGCCGAACTAGTCCTTTCGCGTGGCACCAAGGTAGTATGGCACGGGACTACTGATACCACAGGAAAAAAGTTGTGCGTCTTCATAGGTTGGATGAACGAGGAAACTTATTGCAGAATGCTTGGAATTGACCCAGAGGAATCGAGGCGTACCACGGAGGAGATTCTGAGAAAGTTGCGAGAAGAGGGGGCCAAAGTATGAAGCTCTGGAGGGAGAACAGACTCGACCAAGAGTGGGAGCTATCGGAAGACGAGATTTTGGCCCGATTCATCAAGTCGGAGCATTTTAATTATTATCAGAAGGGTTGGACTTTAGACAGGGCCCTGCGAGCGTTCATTACTGCGCTCGAATCTGAGGGCGGTCTGAATTCGGTCTTTGAAGAGGACGAGTATAATATCCTACTTGACAAAGTTGATGCCCTCGTCTATCCTTTGGTGACGAGTCGAATTTGCTATTGTGGTCACCCCTTGAGCGAACACACCCTGAACAGATTGCTTTCCGGCATTAATGCTGGCAAATATGTGTACCACTGTGGGAAGTGTGGAACCTGCTGGGAACAAGGAATTTTGAGGGGTTGATAAAACAGGAAATGTGGTGATGTGGTGGAACCTTTGATAGAGGAAGAGGAGGAGGAAGAAGAGGAGTTTCTAACGCCCCACGCCGTGCGCTGCGAGGTAATTGCCTTCTTATTGGCGCGCTACGGACCAGCGACAGCCCGCGAGATCTCCCGACTGCTCGGATGCGATGAGAAGTGGGTTAAGCACGCCTTGTACGAGCTCCGCAGACAGGGTAGAGCGAGACCGGAGCGGTTAGGCAAACAGCATGTCTGGAACTTCATCGACATCAATAAGAAAAATATCATGTTCGGGTGAGGGACTTGCCGAGGGATGCAGAGAAGATTAAAGTAATACTTGAGGACCTCGCCAGCGAGGGTTTCCTAAAGCGCGAGGGGGGCGGCAACTACGCCCTAAACACCACAATGCTGCTGGAGTTGAGGGCTAGATTATTAAAGAGAGCTCCCTTCAAGAGTCGGAGGTTGCTGATGGATTTCGTTGCTGAAAACGTGGGCGACATTCTCAAAACGGCGAAATTTTTTGATGGAGTGACTCCGAAACAAAAGGAAGAGATATGTCTTATGCTCGCCTATGTGTCTCTTAATAAAATTGATGATATAGGTAGGGTTGGAATGTATCTCTAGGAGAATGTTGTTCGGGAGTGGCAAGCTTGGAGTTGCCAACGGAGCCTGCGGGGATGAGGGCGAAGCTGTGGGACTACAAGAGGATGGCGTGGGAGATCGCGGATGACTCGAAAACAACTTGAGCAGTGGATGGAACTTTATAGAAAACGAGTAAGAATACTACTCGAATTTATACAAGAAAAAGGATTAGCAGAAGAATTTGATAGATGGGGAAAGGCGAAGGGGATTGAATGAGCGAGGAATACTGGAAGGCCCAGAGCGCCGGAAATCGGAGGTTCAAATCCTCCCTCCCGAACCATGTAACCATAAGGAGTGTGAGCCATGCAGGGGAGGTATGAAAAACTCAGGCAGTGGCTTGACGAATGGTGGAGGGCTAGGATAGAGGCACTTAGGCGAGGCGAACCGCTGGAGGAAATCACCATAAGAGGTATCCTTTACCTCGCGCGGAAGGCTGTCGGGGTGGAGAATGTCCCCCCTGAGAAGCGCAAATCTAGGTTTTACGGAGCTGTCGAGACGGTCGAGAGGCGGTATGGGGTCGACAGGAGCGAACTGATGATAATTACCGAGCCGAAGATAGATCTCATCACGCGTTATGGAGAGAAGCCTGTTCTAAAGGCTAAGGAGTGGGAGATCTCGAATGTTTGCGCCTTGCTCTATATGGAGAAAGGGACCATCGTGGCCGCTATCGAGCGAGATCAGGCTCTGACGATGCGGGGGATATGGATCGTCAAGGCCATGGGCTTTTCCACCCGCGATGTAAATAAGGTGATAGCTCTCGCCAGGGAGACGGGTGTTGTAGTCCTCGTGCTCACGGACCTCGACCCGAGCGGCATCGTGATCGAGCGAGCCATACATGAAGCTGGCATTGAGGTTCACCGAGTTGGAATAGACCTCGAACTGCTCGAACAACTGGGTGTGGATATTAACGATGTCCGCGAGGCCCTTCCGAGGGAACCAGAGAAGCTGAGCCATCTCAAATCCCTGCCCGAAGAGTGGCAGAGGTTCTTTATCGAAACTATTGGCGACGGCGAGCATCCATACAGGATAGAAATCGATGGTGTCTGGGCTCTGGCGGGCAAACGTCGGTTTATGGCTGCCATCCTAGCACGAGCGGATCAGGTATTGCCACAGAAGCCGCTTTCTCGCGTCCTAGTTCCGAGGAGCGTTCCAGCTAAAGTGGGAGCTGCGCTCGAACTGCTCAGAAGCACCGTCCAAGGGCTCTATGAAGGTATACGAGCTAACGAGTTGCAGAAGTACGACGCGGCTGATATCTCATTCTCCGAGATCAACCTGAGGGATATAGAGAGTGCCATCGGGCGGGAGATTGACCGCAAAGGGAAGAGCGGGAAGGTCGTCCGGCTCGTGAAGAAACTAGTAAAGGAACTTAAGTTAAAAGGAGGGGGGTAGGATGGCAGTTGAAGGAAAATTTAGCGACGAGGAAAAATTTACATTAAGAGAGCATTGGGCTGAAGGCAAAATCGAAGGTCGGAAGTTCAATGTGTCGAGAAATATCGACGGCAAAGCGATTTACGTCGAGTTCGATGGATGGAAAAAAGTGACTTACCTACTGAGCGACATCGTTCAAGATGCTTATGAAGTTTTAATTGCGAACGAGAAGCTAAAAAAGGAGGTTTAAATTGAAAGCTGAACGAATGTATCGTGAGGCTGAGGGAAAAACGCTCAATCCCTATGTTGGTTGTCTATTCGACTGTAAGTATTGCTATCCGAGCTTTAGAAGGCAGGCGAAGCGCAGAAAAAAGGCGTGTATGAGCTGCTATAACTATATTCCACATTCCCATATGGAAAGACTTAACAAAGCTCCGCCACGGACACATGAGGGTGAATTTGTATTTCTTGTCGATATGGGGGATCCTTCTTTCATCCCTGCCACAGACTTTATGAGAATACTCGATTACTGCAAAAAGTATTCGGACAGGACTTTTCTCCTACAGTCAAAAGACCCACAATACTTCGAGGATTTCGACTTTCCTGAAAACGTTGTTCTCGGGACTACATTAGAAACAAATGACGACGGACTTTGTGTCACAATATCGAAAGCACCGCCACCGTCCAAGCGAATCGCTGGTATGATGCGGTTGCTGGAGAAAAAGTTAAGAGAGATGATAACAGTTGAGCCGATACTAAAATTCGACCTGGCGGCTCTCTCCTCGATGATTCTGTCGGTAAGACCGTGGCGCGTTTATGTAGGCTACGACAGCCACCCGAATGAGAATAGGCTACCAGAACCAAGCCTAGCCGAAGCCGATGCCCTTGTAAGTGCGCTTAACTCAGCAGGCATAGATGTTAGATGGAAGCTGAGGCGTAAAGCGTGGTGGGAATAAGGAGGTGTCCTAATGTGTTGGAAGTACGAGTGGGCAAAGGCCGCAAACAACCTCAACCACGCCATCATCCACGTGGAGAGGGCGAGGAAAAAAATTCATGCAAGGCTGCTCAGAAATAAAAAGACTCTAAAAAAGCTGAGTAAAAGCAAAAAATACAATTGCCCAGCACACCTCGATCCAGTGAAGGCTCTCATCAAGAAAAATAGTGAAGCTGAAGAGCAATGCAGGCAAGTAATAGCCGACTTCAAGGAGAAACAGGACCAGCTGCGCCGCATGATCGACGCCTACGGCATAAAAATGTCCTCTAAAAAATCGCGGATGACAGAGAAGCTGATGAAGGGGAAACGTACCAAGATAATGGTGAAAATGGAGATGGAGTAGGATGAGTTGCCCGAAATGCGGCTATATGGTGGGTGAAAATGTGGTTGATCTTGAAGAGGAGAAACCCGTTGAGGAAGAGCCTATCGACGTTGCGACGGCTGAAAAGTGGATAGGTGTCTACACCAAGAACTACAATGAATTGCCATCGCAGACTTATGAAAAATCTCATAGGACCAAGCTGGAGATCCCGGGCTTGGACGAGATGACGCTGCTCGAGCTTGCAGCTATCTTTGCCATTAGGCCGAAGTTTCTCATTAGGGTGGGTGCTACTCAGGGCCAGATTAAATGGCTAGATAAACTTCTCAGGAAAGCGCATCTGCTGTGAGGGGGGAAGTTGGTAAAAGCTATAAGAGTTCGCGGTGTGGATGGACAGGTTTTCATTGTTAAGGAAACCAATCCCTATTTCGAGTGGTACAAAAAGATGGCTGAAAGAAGGGGCATTTTCAAAATCCTCGAGGAGTTCAAAATTGATTAGGGGGTCGGAATGAGCGATGAGTTGAAAGCCCTCAAGACCGCAAAGCTATGTCTCAGAAAAGCGGTCAAGGAAAAGGACGAGAAGCGCCGCAACGCTCTGATGTACCAGTTCTGTCTCCAGATGAAGAAATACTGCGTCCTGATGGCGGAGAGAAGTGAGAATGCCATTGCTAGGCGTGTTCTGAGGTCTGATGCCAGAATTTTCGGAGCTTTCGCCAAGCTCTGCCGCTCATTGAAAAGGTGATGGGCTTGTTCGATGTCCAAAAGATAAAGCGAGAGTGGAAGAAGGTCGATGACTTCACCCGTCCCTTCTCTGGGTCTAGGTACACAACTTGGGAGTCTCCGGATGGGCTGTTTGCCGCCATCCACGAGGCCGATCAGGAACTCGTTTCGGTCATAGATAAAGATGGGAAAATAATCTACATGCACCCCAGAACTGTCGAGGGGCTTAGAAAAATATTTGGGGGAGGAGATTTTGACTTCGGAATTTGATGTTTTGGGCGGAATTTTGCGAAGGTTTGAGGAGGGCAAGGCAACACGGGAGGATTTGGATTTCCTTGAAAAGATGGTGGACTGCTTGCACCAGTTCGACCACGCTTCCGATCACTTTACAAAGCCTGTACCCTACGAGATGAGAAGAAATCTTAATAGGTTAACTAACGAGTGGCGGCGAAAAATCGAGGGGACTCGTGGGATGTTTCCTAGTCGAAGGGGGTGAGTTTCTGAAAGTAGGGTCTGTTTGGTGGATAGACCATAATCGCAAGGGTTCGTTCGTAGGGAGGGTCGTCGAGGATCACGGTGAATTCGTCGATGTAGAAATCCTCCAGGGTAATGTGCACTATCTCTCCGTTGCTCATAAATCGGCTCAAGTAATCGACGGACTTGGGCAAGTCGGAAGTGTCATATCCATCAGAAAATCGCTGGCGGTTTTCACGCCCGCAAAACAGATGAAAGCAGGTAATTGGGTTGCTGAACACTGAAGGGGTGAAAATGTGATTGAAGTATTTGTAGCGGCACTTTATGCGTTTGGTCTATCGCTGATAGCGGTGGTGGACGCCTTCTTGGGGGAATACATCAGGCAGGACAACCGCAGAGCTGTAGCAACCGTGCTGTGGTTACTCGCTGTATTAATCGTGGTTGCCTTTGGGTTCCCCTATATCATGGAAAAGATAATCGTGTGAGACCTTGATTTTTTTGAATAGACCAGAGGAGGTGTAAAATGCCTAGCAAAAAGCAATTGATTGGGGCATGTCTGGCCACACTAATCGCCGCAGTGGCCATCAGTTATCTCATTATTCGACCGAAGACTCAAATAATTGCTACTGTCCCTGTTCCAGGTGAGAACGGGCTGCCCGGTGAGAACGGGCTAACGCCGCAACTTGAATACGATAATGAAAATAACCGGATTCGATGGACATTTGAGAACGGAACTATGACCGACTGGATTACTCTCCCGAGGGGTCCGCAGGGCGAACAAGGGTCTAGAGGTTGGTCTGGGTCTCGAGGAGAGCAGGGGATACAAGGCGATGCAGGGAAAAATGGGCTGACGCCACAGCTCGAATATGACCCTGAAAACCATAGGGTTCGATGGACGTATGAGAACGGAACTGTGACTGAATGGGTTGTCCTTCCACAGGGGCCACAAGGAGAGAGGGGTGATCAAGGATTACAGGGCGAACAGGGCCCACAGGGGATACAGGGGCCACAAGGACCGCAGGGTGTGCAGGGACCACCCGGGGAGAATGGGCGAGATGCAAATGTTGAAGCAGATGTTACAGGACTCCTGACGTACTACCGGAACTGTAGGATCAAGGACGGGCACGCCGAAAGCACCTGTTCTAGCAACTGGCACTCGGTCCTGGGTTTCATAGTGAACTTTGGAATAGAAAACGCGGAGAACATTGAGATCCACATGGAATGGGAAAATGTTTCAGAAAATATCCGCTTTGAGAACACGATATTCATAGCCCATTTAGAGGGACACGAGTTCTACCCGATACAGTGGAGCACCTATATTACCAATAGTTGGATGTGGGTGCTGGCTTGGACATACCGGATAACGTGGAATTAGGAACTGAATGACCGCCCCTACCAGCTCTAGGGGCGGCTTCTTCTATTTTTTGGGCTTCCACCCGCAATTCTCTGAGCCGTAGCAGGGTTGATTCTCCGCTTCCTCCCGCGAGATGCATAGGATGCACATAATTCCACCTAACATCCCAACCCGAGGAAGTATCCCATTAAATCCTCAAAGTCGAACTGCTCCTCTGGAACGCCACATGTTCTAGCTATTTCCCTACGCTTTTGGTCGAGGAGCGAGAATAGCGTTCTGGTGACTGATATCGGCACGTCTAAGCCCACTATGTATATCTGCTTCGTTTCCAGCAACTTTTTTTTAATATCCTGGCATACATCGTCAGTCACTACTTCTCACACTCTACTATCGATTTTCCTTCTGAGAGATAGAACTTGCAGCCCTTATGTTGTGAAACTCTTTGAATGGCTCCAATTGTCACAGCACCTTTTAGACAGCCTCCAACCTTGGGACTTTAATTACAGCGACATGCTTGAAGTACTCCCTTTCTTCCTCTTCTCCCTTGAATAAAACATCACATGAGCAGTCCCACCCATCTATCATCGTAACCCCGCCTCTCGTTTCCTTACAAACGCAGTAAATGCTTTCGATTTCTGATACTTCTCTGCTCATGCGCTCACCTAAAAGCGCGGGCTGGGGGAGAGGCTGACACTGGTACCCCCAGCCCGCGCCCACCGTCACCGAACCCCGCCTTGGACTGGTGACCATAATAAAACATTAACCTTCCACCTTACAGCTTAAAATAGGCCCGATGGGTGTGCCGAATACTTGGCATTTTGCAGGATCTTTAAACATTATTTCTGTTACATTCTTTCTAACGATCACATCTGCGTATGCTTCTACATAAGCTCCGCCAGAGTATACATTTCCTAATATTGCTCCGCTCATATCCACTACTGTTACTTCTCCAGTCGCATTATCCGTTATCAATCTCTTGACCCGTTCGAAACTTCTGGTTGGCTCCAACTTCTCCTGCACCATTATTTTTCCCCTTCCTCTACAACTCCTTTTGATATTTTTACCTTGCTCCCGTCCTTTTCAGCACACACGACGGCTATTTCCCCATCTGGCTGTGGAGTTAGTGAACATGTGATAACATCTTGACTATTCATAAGTGATTCTACATCTAACTCGCTCAAACCTGCTTTACCGAGGGGTTCAAACTTACCGAGTGGGTGGGTGTGGACCTCGCCTATGCGCTTGCCTTCAGCACAGCGAGATGTTCTGGGAACCGTGGTGCTATCGCCAATCACCCTATCTCCGAACAAGCCGATTGCCTCATCCGTTTCACAAATGGCTGTCGCAAGCTCCTTCCCTGTCTTTTCGCTGTCTTCAACAATCTCCTGGATGCATGGGCCCCAACTCTTAGCTATTATTTTTGCTGGTTCCTCGTCTGCCATTTTTACACCTAAACATCTAGGTGAACCTTTCCCTCCCTAGTTAAGGTCACCGTGCCCTGATCGGAGAATATCCAAATGCGATCGGTGAGCGCGTCTATCGTCTTTACGCCCCTCACATCCGCTGTACCCAAGATCATCGACTTGTCTGCCAACTTCTGACCGAACCTTATCCACATCCGGCCTGCCCTGGGATACATGCTCGCGTGGACGAAGTTGCTGTCGTGCTCTATTAGACAGTCCTGCCTATCGGGGGCGATGACGGGCCTCCCACCTGCTCTCCCACACGCCTCAGCGAAATCCCCGATTGCGTACTCGAGTGCTAGCTTGCTTATCATTTTCGCTCCTCCATGCTCTTGAGCCTTTCACGTGCCTCAGATAATCCTTTTCTAATCTTGGCCTTTGTCTCGGGGTCTACCGCCCGCCTCTCCGCTGTTTCTAGCTCGGAAATCCAGAGCTTCAAATCCTCGACCTTTACTGGGGATCTCCCTGTTGCCTCTCTCTGCATGTACTCGTATCCCAAGTCCTGAAACTTCCCCACCTTATCATTGGGAAGAACCTTGTGCCTGTTCAAGGTCGCGGCTACGTCCTGGACGAAGGCTCTCCTAATTGAACCGGCAGGTAATGAGGTTCTCCCTGCCCACATGAACGAGTCTATGACCTGACAGGCTTTCGCACGCTCGGTTTCCTCGACTAGGGAGCACATCTCAGCTATGATGCCAAGATCGCTCAATGTGAAATAAGGTCTCTCCATCTTATTTCCCCTTTGTTATGCGAACCGCCCTTATCGCCATGTTGACTGCGTGGAAGAACTCCCTCGGTGGAAATCTCACCTCGCTAATGGGGTGAGATACTGCGCCAAATTCGTTATCAATTTCTGTTATTATGCAGCCGCCGTAAATCGGATTGTAGCTGATATCCCAACACCCGACTATCGCCCTATTTTTTTCGCCCACTTTCTCCCAACAGTTCCCGAATTTTTTCCCTAGCTCTTCGGCAAGTATCTTCGCCATATTTCGACAGTCTTCCGCTGTATACCTGTCCGTCAAATGCCCGCCTCCCGCTTCGCCTGCTCGATTGCCTCCTTCATCGTGGTTTTGGAGGTTGTGACATTTGGAATTACTATGCACACTATCTCTTCAACCGGGAACCCTGGACGTTCCTTCACTGGTAAACAGGCCGCGCTAGAGGGATATCGCGTAAGTTCTTCATCAATTTCCATTAATTCTTCTTCTGGCCCCCTTATGTGAAGTAGTGCCGCCTCCGCCTTGGACTCCTTGACGAGCTTTACTTCCGTCATGTCTTAATCACTCTCTTCAAGTCTCCAACGGTCTTGATCCCCTTCTCCTTGATCTCTACCGCCCATCGGTCAACGCCGTAGGCTCTAACTGGTAGCTTCGGGTCAAGCCTTGCGAGCAGCTTGTCTAACTCTAATGACTCCGTCTTTCTCTGTTTCCCCTCTCTTGCAAGCCCGAAGCAAACATGGGCGCCTGCTTCAGAATAATCGCACGCGGTTATGTGGTCGTCGTACTCGAGGGCCATTAAGAGCTCGCCGCGACGAGGGCCAACATCGCCGTAAAACTCGACAAAATTCAACGCTCCCATCTCTATCCACCTTCAGTCTTTAGGTCTCAAAACCGCGCTTCATCATCGCAAACCGCCTCAGTTTTGTGGAGATCTCCAGCAACTGCTCTGGATTCGCCTCTATAGCACATTCTACTAGCTGCATCCCCGGTGGGACTTGTCCGATCGTAACTGCTGGTCCCCGACCCTTACCCGGTATCAAAACATTCGTTTCAATAACTATTAGATTTGGATCCACCAACTGATCCCTTGCGATCAACCGACATCCGGACCAGTCGGTAAACACGATGTTATCACCTATCGCTATCGGCTTTTTCTTGCGCGCCTCGATCTCTTCTACTTCTCGCCCGAGCTTCTTAATGTCCTCTTGCAGGGTTCTTCCTCCGTGTTTTAACTAGAAATAGAGCAATATAAAATTTGTGTGGGGTAAATAGGGTATTATTCTTTCTTCTTTCTCGGTTTGAGGGCCTTTATTCGGTGATATGATGCATCATCTGCCTTCTTCAGGATCTCCTGCGTTTCCTCGCTGAACTGGGCCCGATCCACCTTGAGTTTGCCCGATGCTTCGGTGACTACGAATGGGTGCTCGTCAGCCATGTACTCCACTAGGCGCCTGAGGCCGGTCTGATCCTCGCACTCCACGGTAATAGTGGACTCGGCTAGGATGACGCGATGGCCTGGCACCTTTACGATCGCCCCTCCATCGTGCTTCTTCACATCCTTGCCCGCAGCACTCCAGTGGTTGAGCAATGGCAGAATCGCCTTCGAGAAGTCGAACTGTTTTTGTTTCTCGACTTTTTTCACGATCTCGGTAGAACGTTTTTCCATTTCACCCAGGATAAACTCCGACTTCCGCGCGATCTCCTCGCCGACGAGCTTTGCTTGGATGTCTAGCGCTCTTGCAGTTCTTACATCCAGCCCCCCTCGGACCTCGCCCGCGAGCTTGGCTATCGCCTCCACGCCCTTCTTCGCCTCGCTCCTGATTTCCTTCACACTGTTTTTAATAGAGGATACATCTGTTAGGTTCTCTGCCTGGGGCATTGCATCCAGCTGTGCGTTCAGGGAGCCCAGCACGTCGAGTTTGGCAACTATCTGATCTAGCATCGAACGACACGTTTTTATGTTATCTTTTCTATTTTTAAAACTGCGGGTGGCTAAAGGGTGAGAGGTAAAAAGCATGGCCAGAAAGAAGGTAATCAGAATTGAGTCCGAGGAAGAGTGGCGCAGGTGGGTCAAGAAGCTGATTGACTCCGCGAAGAAGGAAATAATCATAATCGAGGGGAGGTGAGCAT
>Ga0315310_10001009_pt1 | contig 17728 bp, 13 predicted proteins | sample TDP5_MG_FD_203630 | JGI IMG/M metagenome (GOLD analysis project Ga0315310, IMG submission 203630) | Freshwater sediment microbial communities from Lake Towuti, South Sulawesi, Indonesia - TDP5 | ecosystem: Environmental > Aquatic > Freshwater > Lake > Sediment | place: Indonesia: South Sulawesi... | reverse complement strand
AATTTCCCTGGCTCGATGAAAATATTGTCTTCCAAGCCCACTCGCACATGACCACCAAGAAGAATGCTCATGGTTATCATTGGAATCTGGGTAACACCGACACCAATAACGCTGAACAGAGAGTTTGTAGGCAGGTGATGAATCAAGGTCAACAGATTTGCTGGGGTGGCATACATGCTTGATTGGAAGCCCATAACGAACTGGAACCAGTAAGGGGGGTCAACCAATTTCTCCTTAATTAAGAAATCTGCAAACCAAAATTCCCCGGAGTCATATATCTCTATTTCTGGTTTTACATTTTTCTCTTTCATCTTTTGAGCGTATTTCTCTGCTTCCCCATAAGTCCAGGGTATGCAAGCATCGATATGGGTAGGTGGCTGTCCTGGTTCACGTGGTTTTAAAGTTATGCGCACTATAAAAGCATGGTTATCCAGACTAGCCAATTCAGGCTTGGCATATTCTACACCAGCTAACCGTTGCTCCATAGTGATTCCGGGAAGACCACTGGTAGTATTATTAATGATTATATCAGGGCATTTCTCTCTTATAAGAGCATTAATCTTTAGATAATCCTCTCCGCTATAGGAAGTCATTCGGGGGTTATCCTTTTCACGGGCATGAATGTGAACGACGCTTGCCCCAGCTTTATAACATTCGTAGGTTTGCCCTGCTTGCTCTTCGGCCGTTTCCGGTAAACCAGGGCAGGACTCTTTGCCATGGACACTCCCAGTAGTTGCTACTGAGACAATTAATGGTGGCAGGCTATGCAAGCCATGGCTAATCTTTTCTAGGTATTGCCAGGGGTTAGCATAGTCCCACATGTAATCCCTTGCCTCTTCCATTGCACACCTCCGTTATAATCTAGTCTTTCCAAAATGGAAATATAATTTACCATATTCTTATTAGCCTGTAAAACACAACTTCTTGAAAATAGCCTTACCCTCGGAAGTCTCCAGATCCAAGGTTATCCCCCGCTTGTTGGCGTGCCGATAAAGGAAATAGAGGCTCTTCTCCTGACGCGGTATATCATCCACAAACCGTGGAATACTCCGGGTGGGGTCCCCTTGGGGTGGCTCAATCTTGGTGACATCGGCATTGTTTTTCGTCAATGCACGATCATAGAAAACCCCAGCACGTGACACCGATTCAGGGAAATGGCAGAGGGGAGGGGCCTAACCCAGGTGGCAGCAGAAGTATTTCTTAGTCGTAAGGGATGCGAAGAATATACACAGAATGCTAGGCAACCTAAAGCGAACAATCGTCCAGATTGTTACTGCTAGGGCTAAAGCAACAAAAAGCCAAAAGGTGTAACCGTGCAAAACCGATGATTCTTTAGCTGGTGGCCTGTACTCCATGCATGGGTAGATGAATCGGCCCCATGACAACCGGTCATGTTGTATTCACTTGAGCGACAACTACTTTCTATTACTGTATTTCTTTGTCTCTTTTTCTTACAGTCTTGCCAGGAGCAAGCCAAAGAGCACTCGGAGCAAGGGATTCCCACTGGGAAATGCAATTGCCTACTGAGAGCTATGGACAACCTAGCCCTGACCTTTGGCAGGTCTCACACTGGGGATTAGACTCACAAGTGATAATGGGCTTAGCCTCTCGCCGGTGTCGGTGTCTTGCCGACATTTTGCCGACAAAATGTGTAATACAAGCTGGTATGGACGGACATGTCCTGGTTTTGCCACCAGACCAGACAGGGTATTACGCCACCTGGTGAGATTAACTGCCACGCGGGGCTCATGATTCGCACACAGAAGGTCGTATACGCAAATCTATACGTACAAGTAAGTATCCAATGGCGTTGGATAGTTAGCATTTTGCCAAAGACTTCCCCGTACAGGGCGATATTGCTAGGCATAAAATCCATTCCTTCCGAAAGCAGTACAGCATGCATTTGTATCTGCTAACACAGGATGGTATAATTAACCCTTAAGCGGAAGATGCTCCGTGGCATTAAGTAGTGGGCAGAAAGAACAGCCGCAAAGTGAGGAGGATAGTATGACAGACGAAAACAAACACAGCCATAGTGGAGGCGGACCGCCTCTTGCAGGTGCTATTTGGTTCATTGGTTGGTTGTTCACTATTGCTTATGCTAATCTTGTCTGGTGGAAAATCATACTCGGTATAGTGGTCTGGCCATACTATTTGGGCTTGGCAGTGAGCTAGAACATCCCGGTGAATCTTCTCCTAGGCAGAATCAGCCGCACCCTCACCTCAGCTCAATTCCTAGGGCAATAATTCCTTGGAACTATATTCCGTTCTCAAATTACTATTATTCGTTCGTTGGGATAATATAAGTAATCAACCCTTTGAGATTCGTTCTTGTCGTGATTAACATAATAAGCCTGGGCTATGGCCGGGTCGACCTTGGCAATAGCGTCCCAGTTCCACGGCGGCGGGGCACATTCGGGACACCAGTGCCCGACTATAATGAGTCTAGGAGTAGCCTCAAACTCATGTCCGAAGCCGCACTTCCATTTGAGCTTCAATTTAATGTCGATAAACTCTCTTGAGAGACATAGACCGCCCCTTGATCTGGCCAATTCCTGCATATCCCTTAGCGTATACTCTTTGGTTTGGGGGTCTTCCTTGGTCTGCCGTTCTTTGTCCTCTTTCTCAACAACGTATTCGTCCCAGCCGGGGATGTTTTCCCACGCCTGGCGGCTGCCGAAAAAGGCCTTGATCTTCTCTTCCTCGTTGTTTTTTATCCATTTCCATGGGTCTGCCATTCTCTTCATAAAGGCTTTGACGATAAAAGTGGGGGCGATGCTTGCGCCTAGTTTCAAATATGCCGGGATAGTATCCTCTACTTGCTTCACATGGTCTTCATATGAGTGCCGCCAGTGGCCCAGGTATTTGTTGAGAACCCAGCTGTCCTCATACCAGCCGCAGTGGAAGTTCCTTATACCGAACCAGTTGCGGGGCATTATCTTTCTGTAATCCCCTAAACCGAACATTTTGAAAAATCGTTCTAGGTAATCACTGTAGACAACCCTGCAGGATGGGCCGCCTCCCATGTTGTACACCCGACCATAAAAGTCCTCCGGGCACTCCAGGGTTTGCACCAGGCCGTACCCTGCGTCTTCACTGGTTATGATTTCGATGTGGGTATTGGGAGGCTGGTGGAACATGATAGGGTTCATAAGGGAGTATAAATTGGGAATGACAATAAAGGTCTGCCGTAGCGAGGCCCAGTATTGTAGGCCCGATTCTATAACTGTTTTCTCTGCAGCTATTTTTGCTGCGCTATAATAATCGCCGACGCTTGGTCTGAGGGGGTCGCCCACCCTTATCCAATGGATGGGCGGGAGCCTGTCTCCATACGTAGCTAGGGAACAGATATAAACTAGCCGGACATCGCCACCATTGTTTGGCTGTTTCTTGATCGCTTCGACTATGTTCTTAGTGCCCTCGAAGTTTGTCCTTCTGGTAGTTTGCGGGTCGTGGTCTGCTGCTGGAGAGATTATGGCAGCCGGATGGAGGACGTGGTCTACTCCGTTAACCGCCTCCAATACATCACCGGGGTTGCGCAAATCCCCCCAGACAATCCTTATTCCTTCCTGACCTTCATATTTGGCAAAGGCCTTCTTGTTTTTCTTAGAAGGTCTGAGCAAAAGCACAATGTTGTATTTGTCCTTTCTTCTAAGCAGCTCTTTGAAGGCTTCGCCACCCATGGAGCCTGATGCACCGGTCAGGAGTACTTTTTTCTTGGCCATCTTTTCACCTCCAAAATTTTCGTAGTGCTCCGATAAATCAGAGCACTACATTTTTAAGCCGGCAGTGATGACAACCACCTTTTTGGCGCCTTTCCCTATTAGAGGGCAAATCTCACCATCCTGTCCCTTTTCTTTTGAAGAATACGGCAGCTAGTGGTGGCAGATTGATGGTTAGAGAATAGGGGCGACCATGCAAAGGAATCGGTGCGGCTTCCACCCCACCCAGGTTACCTTGACCACTGCCCCCATATTCCTTGGCGTCGCTGTTCAATAGTTCGCTCCAGAATCCCGACTGTGGCACACCGACTCGATAGTTGAAGTGGGTCACAGGGGTAAAGTTACACACAGCTAACACAATGTCGTTCGTGGAGCGTGCTCTGCGGACAAGACTAATGACGCTGTGCTCCACATCGTTACAGTCAATCCATTCAAAGCCTGCCTGTTCAAAGTCCAATTGATAGAGGGCTGGCTGGCTTCGGTAAAAGCGGTTTAGGTCGCTAACCCACCGCTGGAGGCCGGAATGCGGTGGATACTGAACAAGGTGCCATTCCAGACTCTCATCGTGGACCCACTCCCGCCACTGACCAAACTCCCCACCCATGAACAGCAGCTTTTTCCCTGGCTGAGCGTACATATATCCCAAAAGAAGCCTTAAGTTGGCAAACTTCTGCCAGTCATCCCCCGGCATCTTGTCCAGGAGCGAGCCTTTGCCATATACAATCTCATCATGGGAAAGTGGCAGGATAAAGTTCTCAAAGAAAGCGTATACCAGGCGGAAGGTGAGATTATTGTGATGATACTTCCGGTAAACGGGGGCTTTGGCCATATATTCCAGAGTATCGTGCATCCAGCCCATATCCCACTTCAACCCAAAGCCCAGACCCCCCAGATAGGTCGGTCGAGAAACCATGGGCCAAGCAGTGGACTCCTCTGCGATAGTCTGCGCATTAGGATTTTCCTCATATACTGCTTGGTTGAAGCGCCGCAAGAAAGCAATAGCCTCCAAGTTTTCCCGCCCGCCATACCTGTTAGGTAGCCATTCACCCTCTTTCCGCCCGTAGTCCAGATAAAGCATGGAAGCAACTGCGTCCACCCGCAGACCGTCGACGTGATATTTGTTCAGCCAGAACAGGGCGCTGCTAAACAGAAAGCTCCTCACCTCGTTGCGGCCATAGTTAAAGATAAAGCTGTTCCAGTCAGGGTGGAGCCCCTGTCTAGGATCATCGTGCTCGTAGAGGTGAGTTCCATCAAAGTAACCGAGTCCATGTTCGTCGTTGGGAAAATGAGAGGGCACCCAGTCAAGGATTACACCTATATTGTGCTGGTGTAAATAGTCAATGAGGTACATAAAATCCTGCGGTGTGCCATAACGGCTGGTGGGGGCAAAGTAGCCAGCAGTTTGGTAGCCCCAGGAGCCGTAAAAGGGGTGCTCCATCACAGGCAAGAATTCAACATGGGTGAACCCCATCTGCTGTACATACTCCGCCAGTCTGGGAGCCAGCTCTCGGTAGGTGAGGGGGCGATTGCCTTCCTCAGGCACCCGTCGCCAGGAGCCCAAATGTACCTCATAAATAGAAATGGGAGCATCTAAAGCGTTTCGCTCACACCGTTTTTCCGTCCATGCTTGGTCTCCCCAAGCGTAATCTAATTCCCAGACTATCGAGGCTGTCCGGGGAGGAATCTCGCTATATAAAGCTAATGGGTCGGCTTTCTCTACTTGATAGCCACGGTACCGCGAGAGGAGGTAGTACTTGTAGATAGTCCCTTTACCTACATTAGAAATGAAGCCTTCCCAGATACCGGATTGCCCTCTGGAGCGCAGCGGGTGGCTCGATCTATCCCAGCCGTTAAACTCGCCTATGACAAATACTTGCCTAGCATTGGGTGCCCACACAGCGAAATAGGTTCCCTCCACTCCGTCCATGTTCATAGGGTGGGCTCCCAGCTTATCGTAAAGCCGATAGTGAGACCCCTCGTTAAAGAGGTAAAGGTCATCATCGGTCAGCCGGGTTACCTCATAGTTCACTGGCTGAGTTCGCACTTTACTTAGGGAGGTCTGCTCCTTTTTCCTGCCTTTCCCCTGTGTCACTATGGTTCCTCCGCTGCCTGCGAATTCGCTGTATCCCCCCTAGCAGGTCTTGCACCTCCGGTAAACCGGAGAAAGCCTCAAAGGCATAGCGTGCTTTGTGGCGCCAGTTGGCAAAATCTTCGCCAGTACCTGGCACATTCTGAGGCTGTGTTTCCAGCCACAGGTCCTCCAGGTTGACCAGAACTACACGAGACGGGCTGGCACTGAGAAAGGCAAGAATGGCTCTCAGAACTGCTAGAAGGTCCGTAGGCGATGCGTTGATAAAGCCCTTCTGCTGCAGAAAGCTGATCAGAGCTTCCTTAATCGCCCGGCGTTTCTCTAGTTCTGCCTCAGCGCTATTCCTGTCCAACAGTCCCAGTTTCAGCCGTCCCTCGATGTCGAGCCCTTGCCAAAAACCAGAGAAGGTGGGCATGTCATGTGTGTTGATGATAGCTACAGAATCGGCTGGAACTGTAGTGAGTGCCTGGTTTGGTTCAGCAACAATCTCATACTGTACCACGTACATCCGGTGAACATCATGCTGTCTCAAGGCTTGGTTGATGTATGATGGCACAGTACCCAGATTCTCACCGACGAGCCAGCATCTGTGCTTATGGGATTCAAGGCTCAAGATGGCGTAGAACTCCTCTGCTGGGTAGCGCACGTACAATCCCTCTTGTGGCCCGAACCCCCTTGGAATCCAGAAAAGCCGATGAAACCCCATGGCATGGTCAATGCGTAGGATGCCTCCGTGCCCAAGATGATGCCGCAGGCAAGCGATGTAATAGCCATAGCCTTGCCTTCGAAGCCCTTCGGGGTGGAGGGGAGGAAAGCCCCAGTTTTGCCCTTTGCCAAAGACCGCATCTGGTGGTGCGCCTCCTGAGGCATCTAGGGCGAATACGGTACGATAACGCCATATGTCGTAGCTATCAGGATGGACCCCTAGAGGAAGGTCAAGGTATAACCAGACACCTTTCTTATGAGCTTTTTCAAACATGGCCTGTATCTGTTCATGAATCAGCCACTGCACATAGAGGTGATACTGTTTCGTTTCCTCATCATAGTCCCCTTCCTTCAACACACCATCCCGAAGCGGTTGCGGCCATAAGCGCCATGGGATGCGTTGCCTTTCACCGGCAGCCCGAAACCGGGCGTAGTCCTCCACCATGGGATGGGTCTCAATAAAGCGATGCAGAGCCTTAAGCCGGTCAGGGGCTTCAACAAAGCAATAGCGACATAGCTCCTCCAGTATTCGCCGTTTGAGCGCCATCTGACGAGGGTAGTCCACCAGTGACAGATTGTGTAGGGTCTCAAGCTCTTTCTGAAATAGTGAAGAGACCAGCATCGTCTGGGCTGACGGGCATCTTGGTAGCTCAGGGATCCTGGTGACATCCAGATAAAGCTCGTTCCATAGAAGACGGCTAGCTGGAGTATAAGGACTTGGCTCGTCTGGGAAACTGGACAGAAGGGGTAAGGTACCTACAACGTTGCCCCCTTTCCCACTGACCCATGCTATAAGAGCCTCCAAATCTGAGAGGTCACCACAACCCCAACTCCCGCGGGTATGAAGGGCATACAAGGGAAGGAAGACACCCCAGGCTTGGCTATCTAACTGGTCTAGAGGGCTATAGGCTTTGAAGGGTGCGGCGATGATGAGGCTTTCCACAGCCTCTCCAGCCAGCTCCAGAGTGAACCGATGATATCCCCAGGGGAGCCTTTCCGGTAGAGGGAGGCGCTTCAGCATATAGCCTGTCCCCCCTACCTCCGCCCCTTCTAGACTCGGTAAGTCGGCTTCACGCCATTTCCAGCTTTGCCGCTCACCACCCTCTTGTGTCAAGTGACCTATCAAAGAAACTTCGCTCATATGGGAGGGAAGACGTAGCTTCAGCGGCGGTGGTTTGCCATCCCAGGCCACTACGACGGGTTCCAGCCTTTGCTGCCACATAGCCTGTCGCCGTTCCCGCCATGCTGACGGGATATCCTGAACCGTTGCCATAGGTGCCCCCAGCGACCGGAGCACTGCCAGAAGCGCTTCCACAGAGGCCTCACGCCGATGCCCAAACACATCATAATAGGCCGTTTGCACACCATAGAGACGAGCCAACTGGTGGAGGAGGCGAATTTCGGACAAATCACTCATTCCTCCACCTCCAGCAACATCAAGATTCTGTGAAGGCGTATCTTAGGCTGATCTGGATGATCATTGGCCTTGTAGTGCATCTGGTAAACGACCTTCTTGACTACGGTCGCCTTTGTTGAGCCACGGTCCAAATCTAATTTGAGCTGTGCCGCCTCAACAGTCCCCTATGCCGAGTATCTGCGGAGATCCCCTTCCGTCTCAACGCTTCAATGCCTTCGCAGTCAACTTGAGGTAGCCTGTCAATAGTCGATGTCCACTTAAAGTTTGCATCGACCTCCATGCCTGAAATCTGACTCAATGATATTATAGCAGCAGAAACCTGAAAGATGAAGGACCACCCTTTTGGCTCTAAATGCTCTCAGAAAGCACCAGGCAGGTGATGGTTCTGGTAACCCCCGCAATCGGGTGAATGTGGCCAGTTACAAGGTTGCCGATGGCATCAAGGTCAGAGCCTTCGGCTACTACCATAATGTCATACAACCCCGTCACTATATCAACATTCTTTACACCAGGTAGCTTCGCCAATGCCCGAGCCACTTCTTTGGTTTTGCCTACTCTGGTCTCTATAAGGACATAGGCCTTGGTTCTCATTATCCCCATCCACACGGAGGCTGCCAAGGTAAGCTTAGACCAGCACGGCTGCCCTTGTCAACCAGAGAATCTCCTCCTTACTTCCATTGCGTCTCGCTGCAACACAGGGCTAGCTTGTCATGCCCGGACTACGGGTAGCTACATGGTACGCCCGTTCCACATAGTTCTTCAGCATTCGCCGCGTGCAGAAGAGAGGGACAACCGAGCGAATCGCCTCTTTAATCATGAGAATCCAGCCATGAGGCACACCCCTTCGGTCCCGCTCATAGTAAAGAGGCACGATTTTCTCCTCCAGAAGACAATAAAGGGCATCGGCGTCCTCTTTATCCTCCTCCTCTGAGCTAGCTTTTGCGAGACCATCACCAATGGCCCAACCGTTGGCCCCATTGTACCCTTCATGCCACCAACCGTCGAGAATGCTCAGGTGAAGAACACCATTCAGCGACGCCTTCATGCCACTTGTGCCACAAGCCTCCTGCAGGCGACGTGGGTTGTTCAGCCAGAGGTCAACCCCTTGGACCAGATAGTGTGCCATGTGCATATCGTAATCCTCGACAAAAGCTATTCGCCCCCCAAACTCACGGTCCATGGTCAAAGCATACACCTGGCGAAGAAGATACTTAGATGGAAAATCAGCGGGGTGCGACTTACCAGCGAATATTATCTGGACTGGCCGCCATCTATCCCTGACTATTCGCTTTAGACGCTCAATGTCATGGAAAATCAGCGTTGGCCGTTTGTATTCGGTAAAACGGCGGACAAATCCTATGGTCAGCACCTCCGGGTTGAGCAGGGTGCCCGTGGCTATCACCTGTTGCGGTGTCACCTCGCCTTCAGCCCAGCGTTTCTGGGCACGCTCCAGCATGACGGCCAGAAGCTTACGCTTCAACAACCGGCGAACTGTCCACAGTTCATCGTCCGGAATATCCAGCACACGCTCCCACAGGCTTGCCTCGTCGTGTCTTTTCACCCAGTCCTGGCCGAGATACTTCTCATAGAGGTGACCTAGTTCGGGAGCAATCCATGTGGGCACATGAATCCCGTTGGTCACATAGGAAATAGGTACTTCCTGTTCACCGGCTTCTGGCCAGAGCCCATGCCACATCCTTCTTGCTACTGCGCCATGAAGCTGACTCACACCGTTGCGCTGGTCAGCCATTCTCAAGGCGAATGCAGTCATGTTGAAAGCTTGGTCACTGGTGCTATCCAGTTGACCTAGCTTCAGGAATGCCTCCCGTTTGATACCCAGGGTGTCCCAGTAGCCGTCAAAGTACCTCTCTACGAGTTGAACAGGAAAACTATCTTGACCAGCTAGGACCGGCGTATGAGTGGTAAATACCGTGGTCGCCCTCACCCTCTGAGCAGCTTCAGCAAAAGATGCACCCTTTTCTACCTCCTCCCTGGTGCGTTCCAGCATCATAAAGGCTGTATGTCCTTCATTGGCATGCCAGATGGCAGGCTTGATACCCAGCGCTCGCAGAACGCGCACGCCGCCAATCCCCAAGATGATCTCCTGCCCAATGCGCAGTTCCCGGTCAGCAATATAGAGGCGAGCTGATAGCTGTCGATCCTGCGGAGCATTTTCTTCAACATTCGTATCTAACAAATAGACGATGGCGCAGCCCATCTTGACCTGCCACACGCCAATGGACACAGCTCTATTGTCTAACTGAACCTGTATCAAGAATTTGTGCCCTTGGTGAGGGGGTACTGGGTTGATGGGCGCCTCATCGAAATCAAGCTGTCTGTAGACCTCCTCTTGCCAGCCGTCAGAAGAGATATGCTGGTGAAAATACCCTTGAGGGTACATCAGGCCAACCCCGACCAGTGGCAGTCCCAAGTCGCTCGCCTCCTTACAGGTATCGCCAGCCATGACGCCCAGCCCGCCAGCATAGATGGGGAGAGAGTTGTGAATGGCAAATTCCATCGAGAAATAGGCAACAGGATCCTGTAGCAAGTGGGGATAGTTGGTGGCGCACCACGCGCCTTGTGCTGACACATCAGCGTCAAAGGCTGACATTACGGAGTCATATAAAGTGAGGAAAGCTGGATCACTAGCAGCCTCTTGTAGCCTATCGGGGCTGATTTCCCGTAGCTGCTTGACCGGATTGTGACCACCCAGTCTCCACAGCGGATAGTCCAAAGCCCGAAACAGGTCACGCGCCTGGGGGTGCCAGCTCCACCACAGATTATTGGCCAGCTCATCTAATCTGGCAATACGTTCAGGTAGCACTGGTCTCGACAGTGATCTCTCTACTTTCGACCCCCTAGGAGACAAATATTCATAATCACTCATAATAGCATATGCCACCAATTTTAGAAAAGTGCTGCAATCCAGCCGTTTTCACAAAAATGCTCCCATCCTCTTCATGATTTCGTAACAGACGTCATAACTTGTGTCACAGAAAGGGGGGAGACTCCGAGGCTGTCCGAAAATGGTAGTCTTACATGACAAAGTGGGAGATAGTATGCAAAAATGGCATATATTTAGCTCTCATATGGGAGAAATTATTTTGCATTTGGAATTTTCGGACAGCTTCGGTGAAATTTCCCCCTCCCGCTTCCACCCTGCCAAATCGAAGATTTTGTGAGATATTAGCCCCCTTCCGCTGGGGGAAGAAGCGTCAGCGTCATATGGTAGAAGTTGCACCGTTTCATGAGACACAAGATAGGGCCGGTGTCTGGGCTTGCGTGGGAGGCTTTATAGGGACCTTCCAACAATTCCTTAAACCCCTCATCAGACTTGATGCTATCGTTGCATCTAAGAAGCATGTACAGGGACTAAGAAAGCTCGGGTTGTGTCTCAGGAATTGCCTACGAATCAGCTTGTAGCTATTGACCTTTGGCATTACCTAAACTATACGGAGCACCGCCTAGGGATTCATCTTCAGCTCAGCTACCCAAACCTTTTTACTAATTCCTGAAATGCCTCAAACCATCTCTCGCGTAGAGGTTCCGGCCATTCAGGGTCAAAATTCGGGAATTTGTCCACCAACCTGTGTGCCAACTCGGTAGCAGGTCTGCTCATCAACTCTTCTCTAGTGTCCTGCACCTGTGCATCGGGAATATCAGTTGGGTACTGCCGCTCCTTTGGCTTCATTCTTCGCTGCCGCACAATGCGCCGGCCGGAGCTGCGACCAAACTCCCCTGATAATTGTGGCGAAAGTGGAACGCCTGCCTCCTTCGCCGCCGATATGAAGAATGTCATGCATTTGTCAACGCCACCGCCTTTTGCGCCCTGGCTACGTAGAAACTTCCTAAGATCATAAATGGTAGCTACGTGAGGACCCGGATCAGTGAATAAAGGTCCGTATGCTTCTTCAACTATTTCTCTCAGCAGAACCCTACGCTCTTCTCCTGTTGTCATGCTGAGGCGCTTGAGCCTTGCGGTAGGTCTCTTGGCCTCATCTATCAGACTGAGAAAGGTGAGCGCCCCAATCGCCTGAGAATACTGTGTACCAGACAGACCCAATGAGTCGAAATAGCTGCGATCTAGCTGCGTAGGCATAAATGTCTTGAATCCCTCCAAGACTTTGTTCCATGTTTGCCACCCGATATAGGGCGGTATTCTCTTCTCCGACATTTTTATCCGTGTCGCCAATATCTGTCGCCAACGATATCACAAGTTTGCGACAATGTCAAGCATAGGAAAGTTGCGACACAAATTTTACAATCCGACCCGACAGCCGTAAAAATCCTCATTAAGAACTAATGTCTGAAAGAAAAGGATTCCTAGCAAAGACATTATAGCCAGAAAGGAGATCATAGTTAAAGATGACGGTTTATGTGCCAAGTCTAAGCTCGATTATAGCTAAGTTACTGCTGGTGGTTGAGAGACTGCTAGATGAGTGGGTCGAGCTCGATATTCACTCCTGGGTAGTAATGGACAATACGGGTCCTGGAGCGCTGTATGGCTATGTCGACAACTGCGCGCCACATGGGAACGTGACGGGTAGCATGACGGACTGTGGCAATATCATGGTGGAACACCTGGCAGACATAATTCAAGGAGCGATGTTGGCCTTGAACCAGATACTGGCGAGCCTTGTCACAGTACAAGAGATGCATACCGTCTCTCCGTGAGGGAAAACAGTCATGCATTATGGTTGTTCTGCCAGCGGCATAGGCAGGAGCAACGATTAACGGCAAAAGGAGGATAGGATACTGGGCAGCTACTGCAGCTAAGTGGGCGATATGCAGTAGAACATATTAGCAAAGATAGACTCCCTGGAAGGTCACCCCCCTTCTAGCGGACAGGAGGAAGGCAATCGCCGCAATTATGCCTTCCTCCTTCTTTTTAGTCAGTCAAAGAGCTCGACGTGCTAAGCAAGATAGCCGCGAAGTGATCTGAAAGGGCTTCGGTTTCTGATGCAATATCTGGATATGGCTATCAACCCAATCGCATCAAGAGACTTGGCGAATACCTCCTGTTAGAACAGAGTGTTTAGCGCAGGCAGGTGCGGCAACAGACAATTCTTCCCCTGCGAGTGCGGCTTCAACTGAAAGACGATTAGTCTCAATGAGTTCGCTCCTAACTGTCTTAACGAGATGTGCAGCTAGCTTAAGTGGCAGCAGGAGCACCAATCGAGCATCTCAGCAAAAGGTCCCTGAAACGGTTGTGGCCATGCCTTCTAAAGCTTTTCCTTCAGCTTGTTTTCCATTTGGTCCTCCTTGGCCACAATGGAGATATTCCCCCGTGTTGAGCAGAGAGCAGCAATTCTCCCTTGGCTGTACGGCAGCTCATCTAACCTGGCAATACGTTCAGGTAGCACTGGTCTCGACAATGACCTCTCTACTTTCGACCCCCTAGGAGGCAAACATTCATAGTCATTCATAATAGCATATGCCACCAATTCTAGAAAAGTAAAGATATCTGAGGTTGTTTAACTGTCATCCTGAGCGGCAGATGTAGGGACAGGTTTTTAAACCTGTCCGAATCTGGGACAGACCTGAAGGTCTGTCCCTACGGGATTAATTTTAGAAAAGTGCATCGCGCCAGCGTGTTTAGTCGTCATTGCGACCCCCATTTATCGGGGGAAGCAATCTCTGAAAGCAATAGTGAGATTGCTTCGCTGCCTCCTCACTATGCTCGGAGCTTCGCTCGCAATGACAGGCTGGGTTATTAAACGACCCCAGATATCTGCTTTTGGAACTTTCCCTGCTCTCAATTCGTCTATAATATAGTAGGGCTGATTACAAGCCTGTTGAGGACTGAAATAGGAGGCAACTATCATGAGGCGAATCATACTGAGTGCATTGGCCTTGGTAGTGGTGCTAAGTGTGGTCGGTTGCGGTGAGACGGCCAAGGGGACTGAAATTGCGCTATCGGACAAGCCACGAGTGACATCACCTGATGTCACCACCTCGGACCTGAGCGACCTAGTCAGCGGAAACAGTGCCTTTGCCTTCGACCTCTACCAGGCCCTGAGGGAAAAGGAAGGAAACCTCTTTTACTCACCCTATAGCATCTCTCTGGCGCTGGCGCTGACGTATGCCGGGGCCCGCGGTGAAACGGAACAACAAATGGCTGACACGCTCCATTTTCTATCGCAGGGCCGTCTTCATAATGCCTTCAACGGGCTGGACCTCGAACTGGCTAGCCGCGGTGAAGGTGCCCAGGGTAAAGATGGAAAGGGGTTCCGGCTAAATATCGTCAATGCCATCTGGGGACAAAGGGACTACAAATTCCTCAACGAATTTCTCGATGTCCTGGCAGAGAATTACGGTGCCGGGTTGAGGCTCATCGATTTCATCAACGCACCGGAGGAGGCACGGATTACCATCAACGACTGGGTGAGCGATCAGACCGAGGGCAAAATAGAAGACCTCATTCCACAGGGTGTCATTGACGAATTGACAAGGCTGGTGCTCACCAACGCCATCTACTTCAATGCAGCCTGGCTGAATCCTTTCGACGAGGACGCTACACAGGATGGCACCTTCCATCTGCTCGGTGGCGGCGAGGTCATAGTGCCCATGATGAGGCAGAGCGAGTCCTTTGGTTATACAGAGGGCGAGGGGTATCAGGCAGTAGAACTGCTGTACGACGGCCGCGAGCTGTCGATGGTGCTCTTGCTTCCTGAGGCAGGGCATTTCGAGGAGTTTGAAGCCTCGCTGAGCGCTGACCGGGTAAACAGCATCATCAGGGACCTAGAAAATAAGCGTATCGCTCTTACCCTGCCCAAATTCGAGTTCGAATCAGAGTTCAGCCTGGTTAAGGCACTGGCTGCCCTGGGTATGCCCATTGCCTTTACAGAGGCAGCAGACTTCTCAGGCATGACAGGTACCCGGGAGCTACTCATCGGAGCGGTGTTGCATAAGGCGTTCGTCTCTGTGGATGAGGCCGGGACAGAAGCTGCCGCTGCCACGGCAGTCGAGATGGAGCTGACATCAGTCCCAGAGGTGCCGATCGAGGTCACCGTTGACCGTCCCTTTGTCTTTCTCATTCGTGATCTCGAGACAGGGACTGTCCTCTTTGTTGGCCGCGTGACCAATCCAACTGCGTAGTCCGAAAACTTCATATCGGGTAGGTTGCCCGACGTCGGGCAACCTACCCACAATTTCGGGAGACCACGAGGGTCGGAGACAGACACTTCTACACGAGGTTTTTAGACATCCTCGCAATGACATAATGGAAGTGCCCCCTCACTGATGCGAGTAGTGTATCTCCCCAGGCTCGCCCCTCCCGCTAAGGAAAAGAAAACCAGCATTATATGCTGCTATGGCAGCGATTTGATATTATTCGTCGCCTCAGGAGAGGCGACGCTACGACTATCAAAGCTGCAGCGTCATTAGGCCAGATGGTATTATTGCAGTAGTTAAGGTATACTCTGAGTGAACAATAGAAGCCTGCAAGTATCTTTAAGTGAGAGACCCGTTTGTAGCCTTTAATGAAAAGGGTTGCTATTCTTACTGACAGCACCTGTTGTCTACCCATAGAGCTAGTAGAAAGGTATGATATTTGCTTAGTGCCCATCCTGATAGTCTATAAAGGCAAAAGCTACCGCGACGGGGTTGATATAAGCCCCAGCGAAGTCTATAAGATTATGCGGAGAAGAAAGGACCTCCCCACTACCTCAACTCCGTCAGCAGGGGATTTTCTAAACGCCTACCGCCAGTTAAGCCAGAAAGCGGAAAGTATACTTTGTATAACCCTTACTAGTCTGCAAAGCAAAACCTTCGACACAGCACTAATAGCCAAGGAGATGGCTAAAGAGGTAATCCCAAACACCGCTATTGAGGTAATTGACAGCCGCGCTGTGGCTGGTGCATTAGGGTTTGTTGTCCTTGAGGCGGCTCGTATTGCCAGCCAAGGGGCAGAGCTAATCCAGGTACATAATGCTGCACGAAACATGATCAGCAGGGTAAATCTCCTTGCCATGCTGGACACCCTTTTCTATCTGGCCAGAACCGGGCGTATTGCCAGGGCGGCAGCCTGGGCTGGATCAATATTGAATATGAAGCCTGTCGTCGAACATTCTACCTCAATAGGAGAAACAACGCCTCTAGCACGTCCAAGGACAGAAGCAAAGGCTGTAGAGCACATGCTGCAGACAATGGCAGAGAGGGTAGGGGATTCCAGAGTGCATGTCATGGTACACCATGCTGATGAACTGGAGAAAGGAGAGCAGCTCAAGACAGAGGTCGGTTCAAGATTCCACTGTGCTGAACTTTATCTTACCGAGTTCACCCCTGGCATGGGAGTCCATGCCGGACCTGGCATTCTGGCTATCTCCTTTTACGCTGATTAAGATGTTGATTCTCCGCCAGGGGTTGCCAACCGGAAGGGGTGACACACCTTCGGGATAAATATAACGAAAGGGCGTCTTGTTGGATCACACTTCATCAAAATGTGCAATCTCTGGTACACGAGAGCGATAAATAACCCGCTCTGTCATTCTGAGGAAGCGAAGCGACCGAAGAATCTCGCTCAGGGTGGCACCAAACACCTGAAACATTGAGCCAGAATGGTCTTTAGCTTTGACGACAGCCAAAACCTTCTAGAGGAACTCCGACGAGAGACCTCGCTCGATTTGCTGGGGGTAGCAGACATACGGCAGGAAAGGAATACCTTTCAGGGATTTCCTGCGGGGCTCATAGAGGCGTTTCCCCTGGCAATAGTAGTAGCTGTGCACCTGTCCACAGCGGTACTCAACACCCTGGAGGATGGTCCGAATCTCCTTTATTACCATCACTATCGCCAGCTCAACTCTCAACTCGACCGGGCAGCCTGCAGGATAGCCCAGGAAATTGAAAGAAGAGGGTACTCCGCCCTGCCCATACCTGCCTCACAAATCATAGACTGGGAGAAGATGATGGGGCATCTTTCACACAAAGAACTCGCCCGCTTGGCTGGCTTAGGATGGCGAGGCAGAAATAATCTCTTGGTTACCCCCAGATGGGGGTCTCAAGTGCGTCTGGCTAGCATCCTGACCAACTTTCCTCTTCAGCCTGGTCATCCCCTGCAAAGGGATTGCGGTTCCTGCCAGCGCTGCTTAGCTGTTTGCCCAGCGAAGGCAATTAAGAGAGAGGCAACTGCTTTTGACCACTCGGCCTGTTACCAGCAGTTAAGAGAGTTCAGCAGGACACGCCACATTGGGCAATACGTCTGCGGACTTTGTGTCAAAGCCTGTCCGGGATGGGTTGATAATAAGAACAATCAAGAGTAGATAGGTGATGGGAAAAGCTAGGGAACCCCAAAAAGTCAAGATCTTTGTCGGCCTGCTGATAGCTCGGCTATCGCTTCTACCCCAGGTGTGCCACCTGCTGGAAGAAAAACTGGGAACAGTTGACTTGTCCAGCCAGGCGCTCGATTTCAATTATACAGACTACTACGAAGCAGAGATGGGAACGGGACTCAAAAGGGTCTTCCTGGGATTTGGTGATCTGGTAACTCCTGATAGACTGGTAGATATCAAACTGTTCACCAACAACCTGGAGCAAACCCTGTCAGAAGGGGGAAAGCGGCTGGTGAACTTTGACCCAGGATATTTAACAGCCGCCAAGGTGGTCTTGGCTACTACCAAAGACTATGCGCATCGTCTTTATCTAGGGAGCGGTATATATGGGGAGGTCACCCTAATCTTCCGCCAAAAACAATTTCAGCCGTTGGAATGGACTTACCCCGATTACCGCACCGAGGCTTATCATGAATTCTTCAGGCAACTGCGGTCGCAATATATGAGGCAACTGGCAGCCATGACA
>Ga0315310_10001008_pt1 | contig 17735 bp, 19 predicted proteins | sample TDP5_MG_FD_203630 | JGI IMG/M metagenome (GOLD analysis project Ga0315310, IMG submission 203630) | Freshwater sediment microbial communities from Lake Towuti, South Sulawesi, Indonesia - TDP5 | ecosystem: Environmental > Aquatic > Freshwater > Lake > Sediment | place: Indonesia: South Sulawesi... | reverse complement strand
GACACAATCCAGCACTTGCCAGACGAACAGAACGCTATCAACAACTACGGGAAACCTAGAAAAAACATCGAAGCATGGATTGCCCTAATTCTGCAGTAGCATCATGCATGCAAAGTATTTCAAAAAGGTTCATGCTTAATTTATCACCAAACAGTGTAAGGCGTCTCAACCGTGATTGTCAGAGAAGTTGAGTGCAAATCTGTGCTCAACCAGAGTGCTTTGGCAGATTACTGCATAAACCCGTACATCGGCTGCCAACACGCATGCAAATACTGCTACGCCGAATCCTACACCCGAAGATTCACCAAACACAATGAACCATGGGGAACCTTCATAGACGTCAAAATCAACGCACCCACAATACTCACACACGAAATCAAACACAAACCCAAAGGCGAAGTCTACATAAGCAGCCTAACCGACCCATACCAACCAATAGAACAAAAATACCAACTAACCCGAAAACTCCTCGAAATCCTCCTCAAACATCAGTTTCCCATAACCATACAAACCAAATCCACCCTAGTCCTAAGAGACCTAGACCTCATCAAAAAATTCTCTCAACGCCAAATCGGCTTCACCATAACCACACTAAACGACAACATCAGAAAAACCTTCGAACCACAATCATCAACAGTTGAACAGAAACTCCAAGCACTAACCGAACTACACGCAGTTGGTATCAACACTTACGCCTTCTTCGGACCCATCCTACCCTACCTCTCAGACCAAAACCTCGAAGAAACCCTCCACACAATCGCACACACAGGCATAGACTGCATCATCGTAGACAAACTCAACCTAAAACCCGGCTTATGGCCAATCCTCAACACCTTCATAGACAAAGAACAACCAGACCTACACAACAAATGGGAAGAAATCTTCCTAAAGAAAAACACGTACTACACAGACCTCAAACAAAAAATCGACACTATATGCCGTGAACTAAACCTAGAATGCAGATTCTGCTACTGAAAACTCGCATCCTCAAAGGCTGCGAGAAACTTGCAATCTTCTGGACACAACCTTCACTCATGACTTGTCTCTCTTTTCCACTGACCTGATCATCAACAGGAGTCCCAAGCCGACCAAGAAAAACGCTATCAAACCAAACGGCAACACAACGAACATAAAAAGAAACCAATCATTAATCCAAGGTTTGCCCGCATTCTCAAGTATCAAGTAGAAAATGAAGAACAGAAGAACCCCACCTAAGGAAAAAACGCCAACGCCCAATATGCCCTTATCTGACTGACGCATAACTACCATACGTTCTAGCGACTTCTTGCCTCATAAAACTTCGGTTCGGGCAAAGAACACAGCTCGATGCTAAAGACTTCTCCTAATCGCATCAAGCCTACTCTTCGCCTTAGGCTCATGAGACAAGAACCTCATCAACTTCTCACACGGATACTCAGCGCAGTGAGCACAAGTTTTGATCCCTCTTTCATGAGCACAAGGCCACACCTTACACACATTACGACAGTACCCAGAAACCCTCTCAGACAAGCATCCATCACAAGTGATGTCCTCTTTCCCAAACTTCACATAAAAATCCTTAGACCACCGCGCAGCAATCCTCGACTTCGCAGCCTCATCATTCCTCTGAGTAGCAACAAACGCAGAACACCGACTACAAACCAACCCACAATAACCAATAACTTCACTCACAGCGTGAGCCGCCCTTCCCATCTATTCTTCCATCGTCTCAAGATACTGCGCATACTGCTCAGCCGTAAGCAACCTACCCTTATCCTTCTTAAAATCAGCCAAGCTAACCCGAGCTAGCCAACCTTTCCCATAAGGCCCCTGATTAACCAGTTCAGGGCTGTCACCCAGCTCCCTATTCACCTTGACTATCTTACCAGTCACAGGCGAAAACACATCAGACACGGATTTAACCGACTCCACCGTGCCCATGGTTTCATTCTGCACAACCCCAGAACCCACAGCCTTAACCTCCACGTAAACAACTTCATGCAACTGCTTCTGCGCATAATCCGTAATGCCCACAACAGCCTCCTTGCCCTCCACGCGCACCCACTCATGCTCACGTGAATACAATAGCTCATCCGGAATCTCATAATCCTGATACCGCATCACTTCACCCTCGCATACCCAAACTTCGCCGAATCGTAGAGCGGAAACCTGCAAACCTCAGCCTTTAAGGCTTTATCCCTAACCTTCACTGTGACTGTCACGCCCTCAACCGCATGCTCCACACCAACATACGCCTGCGCCACACCACACTGCAACAAAGGCGAAAACGTGCCACTCGACACATAACCAATCTTCACGCTGTCCTTCCAAACCTCCTGCCCCTGACGCGGTGAAGGTCCCTTCTCCAGCATCCTCAAACCCACACGCTTCCTCTTAACACCCTCAGCCTTCAGCCTCTCCAAAGCAGCCCTGCCAATAAACGACTCCTTCTTCAACTTAACGACAAAACCCAAACCCGCTTCAAGAGGCGTCACTGTCTCATCAATGTCGTTGCCGTACAAACACAAGCCTGCCTCCAAACGCAAAGTATCCCTAGCACCCAGTCCACACGGCTCGATCCCAAACTCCTTACCTGCATCTAAAACAGCATCCCAAACCTTCACAGCCTTATCCGGCTTATCCATAGGCGTGTCCCAAACAAACACTTCAAACCCGTCTTCACCCGTGTACCCAGTCCTAGACACAAAACCCTCACAGCCCGCAAGCCGAGTGAAACCACACTTAAACCGCTCAACCCGGCTCAAATCTGCGTCAGCGATCTTCTGCAACGTCCGCTGCGCGCTGGGTCCCTGAACCGCAAACATGGCAACACTGTCAGAAACATCCTCAACCCTAACACCAAACGCACCAGCGTTCTGAACCAGCCACTGAAAATCTTTCCCGCGATTAGCAGCGTTGTATACCATAAGAAACTTCTCCGGCTCCAGCCGAGACACGATAAAATCATCCTTGATGCCGCCGTTCTCGTTGCACATGACCGAGTACTGAGCGCTCAGAGGAGCCAGAACCGACACATCATTCGTAATGACATTGTTCAAGAAAGCTTCGCTCTTGGCACCAGTTATCAACACTCTACCCATGTGAGTAATGTCAAAAACACCCACACCATTGCGCACAGCCAAGTGCTCAGGAATAATTCCCTTATACCACAACGGCATGTCAAAACCAGCAAACTCCACCATCTTCGCATGCTGCCTATGAAACTCATACAAATGCGTCCTCTTCACAACCATACTCAAATCAACCCCACATCTGTAACAATCTTGATGGATGTGTACCCTGAAAGCTGATTAACTTTTTCACTTAATGGGCTTAATGTCCACGTGCCCACGCTCAAAAGACAACTTCTTCCCACACTTCGGGCATCTGCCGTCAAAACGCTGAATAATCTCATCCGGAGGCGACAACTCCACACTATCATACAAAACGTATCCACACTTCGAACACGAAACACGTTGAGGCATCCCCAGTCCTCCTCCACACCAAAGCCGACACGAATACACAAACAAGCGAGGCTATATAAGTCTACATGAGCGGAACCCAAACCAGCCTCAAGCAAACCATAAATAACGTTGCTACCCTCTTGAAGCCCAAAGGAAAGACTCAGAAACTTGGAAAAATACACGCTCATAATAACAGAGAAACCCGACGCTGCCCAACGCATCGCAGAAGCACTGGATGCTAAAGGCAGACCTCAGAAGACCGAAGACAGAAGCGTTCCTTTCTTCACTGCTCAAAGAGACAAACCACTCGTTGTAGTTCCAGCTTTGGGGCATCTCTACACTCTGATTCACATGTATGGAAAAAGAAACCACTACCCCATCTTCAACTTCAAATGGGCACCACGCTACATGGCAGAGAAAAGCGCCAAACAAATCAAAACATGGATAGAAGTCATCTCCCAACTAGCAGAGAACGCTGACAACTTCATCGACGCCTGCGACTACGACATCGAAGGCGCCCTAATCGGCTACACCATACTAAAACACGCATGCAACAACAAAGACCCAGTAGCCAAACGCATGAAATACTCAACCCTCACCAAAGAAGAGCTAGAGAAATCCTACGCTGAGCAGACGCCGCACCTCGACTTCGGCATGATCGAAGCCGGCAGAACAAGACACGAAGTCGACTGGCTCTACGGAGTCAACCTATCCCGAGCCCTAACAACGGCTGCCAACCGCGTCAGCGGACAATACACCACCCTAAGCACGGGCAGAGTACAGGGACCAACTCTCAAATTTCTCGTAGCTCGCGAACGCAGCATCAACTCCTTCGTGCCCACACCCTACTGGGCCATATCAGCCCAAGTAAACATCAACGGCGTCGACTATCCAGTTGACTACCAGAAAAGAACGTTCGAAACAAAGGCTGACGCCGACGCCGTTGTTGAAGCCTGCTCACACAAAACTGGCGTTATAGAGAAGATCGAAGAAAAAACCATGCAGATCTCTCCGCCAACTCCCTTCGACCTAGGCTCCCTCCAAGCTGAAGCCTACAACCTCTTCGGCCATACACCCAGACGAACTATCCAGATTGCAGAACGCCTGTACTTGGAAGCATTGATCTCGTATCCCCGAACCAGCAGTCAAAAACTGCCACCAACCATCAACTACAAAGCAATCCTAAGTGGGCTAAGTCAGGAACCAGCATACAGGAATCTATCTTCGGAGCTTCTGCAAAAAGCGGAACTAAAGCCGCATGAAGGCGCCAAACAAGACCCAGCTCACCCAGCGGTCTACCCTACAGGCAACAGACCAAGCCGAGCATTGGAGGAATCGGAGCGCAGAATCTGGGATTTGGTCGTTCGGCGTTTTTTTGCGGTTTTTGGCGAGGCTGGCGTAAAACAGAGCATGAAGGCAGCTACCAGGGCTAATGGACACTACTTCTATCTTCGGGGCAGGCGCGTTCTCAAGGAAGGTTGGATGAAGTTCTACAAGCCATACTTGCGCAGTGAAGAAGTTCTGCTGCCATCAATCAAAGAAGGACAAGCCGTTCAGCTAACAAAAGTCTCTCGAGAAGACCGGTTTACCAAGCCGCCTCCACGCTACAACCCAAGCAGTCTCCTGAAGCGCATGGAACAAGAAGGCATCGGCACAAAGGCAACCAGAGCTGACATCATCGAAACACTCTACAATCGAAGGTACATCACTGAGGAACGCATCGTCGTCACGGACCTGGGCTTCGACGTCATAGAAACCCTTCGCAGACACGCGTCTCCAGTTATATCAGTTAAGTTGACACGAGACCTTGAAGAGAAGATGGAGCGCATACAAGGAAACTTGGAAAAAAGAGCAACTGTACTCATAGAAGCTGTTGACCGCCTGAAACCTGTACTGGCTGAGATGAAACAGCGAGAAACGGAAATAGGTCAAGCGCTAACCGAAGCCATAAAAAGAGCACGCTTGCAAGAACGCATCGTCGGCACTTGCCCAAACTGCCAGACGGGAAAGCTCATGATACTTTTCTCGAGGCGAACAAGGAAACGTTTCATCGGCTGCACCAACTACTTCAAAAACGCGTGTAAAACTTCGTTCCCGCTTCCACAGAAAGGCACAGTAAAGCCCACGGGCAGAATGTGCAAGGGTTGCGGTTGGCCACTGCTGTTTGTGCGAGGAGCAGGAAGACGACCATGGAACCTTTGCTTCAACCCTGCCTGCCCAAAAAAAGAGGAGAGGAAGAAACGTCTTGAAATGCAAAATCTGCAGCAGAGAAGCCCAAACACAACCTCCGAGCAAGTACTGTGAACTGCATCAGACGGCTTACGAAAGCCTTCAAAAAAAGTTTGAATTCTGGCAGAAGGCTACCAGCATAGAGTGGAAAAACTATCTTCAAGAAGTTGCGAAAAACCCGCTAACTGGACTTTGGGCAAAAGAAGTGGCTGAAAACCTGCTCTCAGAACAGCCATGATGAGGCTCGTTGAAAAGGAATGTTTAAATCAGTATTAAGCGAAATCCGTTTAGCTGACACGTTGATAATGCAATGGAGAAGAAAACCATGCCAGGGTTGAGAAGTCGCCTTACATCTTTTGGATTCACGGCGCGGAAAGCCTATCAGAAGATTACAACAGCTAAACCATCGGTTTTTGTCACAGCTGCCATTGTGGCGGCGGTCTCAATATTCCTGTTGGGCGGCGGCATCTACGACATTCTGGAGAAACCGCTTTTGGGCATACCTATGGGTCAGAGAATCTTGTTCTTCTATCCTGGAACTCTAGCCGAGCAGACGATTCTTGACAGCATGTTTGCCATGACATCGTACTTTTTTGGCGTTTTGGGCATATTGCTCATGTACCAGAGCACCAAGTACGCTTACAGACCTAGGCAGGCTTTTATGCTGTTGTTGATAGGAGTCATATTCTTTGTAATGGCTTACTTTCTCATGGAGAATCTTATTTTTCAAAAATTAAGCACCAGATAACGAGGCTTAACCCATAGAGGCTATTCAACCAGTAATTTTCCCTTCTGCATCAACAAGCGCGTGTCAACTTTAACTGTGGGCTGAAAGAGGATTCCATCCAAGTGAATCTTGCTCTTGGTGTGTCCGCCTTGATACGACGTGTTGTCACCTAAAGCAATGTGCACGGTTCCCAGTACTTTCTCGTCTTCCAAGACCTTGCCAGTTATGCGCGCCTTCGGGTTTGTGCCAATTCCTAACTCTCCGATGTTGTACGCGTTTTCGTCAGCTGACTTCAGGAGGCTCTCAAGCTTGGCTGCGTCGGGACCATCAAATCTCTTAGCCCAACCGTCTTTCACTGTGATCTTTAGCGGCTGCGTTACTGTAGATCCCATGCTGTCGAGCACCAAGACGCCGTTTGTGGTGCCTTCAACAGGCGCCAAGCAGACTTCTCCCGCAGGCAGGTTGCCCCATTCACCTGCCTTATGATACAGCCCAGTGTCCCTTTCGGGCGAACGCTCCTCAACACTCATAGTCAAGTCGGTTCCTGAAGGCGTAGCAACCCTAACCTTCTTGGCTTTTTCCAGTATGTTTGCCACTTTGTCAGTTAGCGCTGCGATCTGCTTGTAGTCTGCTGTCAACCCGCCCACTCGCATCATGTCTTCGGTTATGCCTGGCATACTGGCTATTCTGGCTCCAGCCTTCGTTGCCGCTCTCCTCGCATCCGTGTGAGAGAACGACTCTGTCGTTAGAATAAGCACCACTTCTGCCGCTTTCATGGCTTCCGCAACAGGCTTGGACGGCTCTTTGGCATGTTCTTGGGCTGTTTCCATAATCGTGGTAACAGTTTTTGCGCCAATTGATGCTGAGGCGTATGCAATTGCCTCAGCGATTCTCAGTCTTTTTGTGTCTGTTACAATTAGGACGGTTTCTTCTGGTTTGACTTTCATGCAGGTTTCGACAGCTATGCGTGCGCCCTTCATGATTGATATGTTCTTGAACAAGAACTCGTCATCACCAAGGTGTTTTTTTCACGCCTGCTAGATATGCCAGCACGTTGGTTAAAAGGTGTATGGGCAGCGTAATAACGAATATTATGGCAATTGTGAGCAGTGGCGGGGGCGAGAGCAAAACAACGGAATAAAGCAAAACTGCACCTACGACGAAGTCCAGCTGGTCCGCAATAGGAAGAGGCGCACCCTCAGCTACGCTGATTCGTCTCTTTACGAAAGAGTGAAGGAGGTCGCCGGTCAAAGCGCCTATCGAGACAACGAATCCAAGCAGTGCACTGAATTGAAAGGGAAGCACGAAATCCACTGGGGCAACAACCTGCAACACCCACAATTGGGCTAAGCTTGTCAAAGTGCCCCCGATTACTCCAGCGGCGAAGCCTCGAACAGTCTTATGTGAGCCAAAAACCGGTTTGCCGTCAGGCATCTTCCTTCCCAAGTCGATGGGTAAACCGCCTCCGAAAACTACTGGGAGAGCGTTAGCGGCGTATGCTGGAAAAATGAAAAACAAGGCATAGACAATTTCGTAAATCCAGTTCGTCATCGTGGGTTTCAGCCATCCGATGTTAGCGGCAGTCGCAGATTCCATTTTCCTCGATCGAGAGATAACAGCTGTTAGGACCAGTGCGCCGTACATGTTTCTCCAAGATGGCTTTAATGGTGTTTCTGTGGTCAGCTGGTCTCAAATTCAGCACAGCGTCAGACCAAAACTTCACAACGCGTGTGGCAACAGGTTCGGTTGTCACAGATCCTTCTAGGAACACGTTTCGAACCTGACTGGTTATTAACGTGGCTATTTTCCGAGTTCTGGCTATCTGCGCCAGATTGGCTAGTTGTCGTCCTAATTCACGGTTCATTTTGAACATTCTCTCTTTTGACTTGTCGAATTCCGCACGATAAAGCGATGTAATCGTGTCTACTACGATCAATCCAACCTGTGGCGTCAAATACTGGTCCAAGCGGTCTATTGCCAGCGCTTGTTCCTGAAACGTTGTCGGTTGCACCACCGTTATCTTGGGCGCAACTTCGTTCAAGTCGCGGCTGGCTATCTGCGCCAACCGTCTGGGAGTGAAACTTCCATCTGAATCAATGAAAATCACCTTGCAGCCCAATCGTGTGGCGTTCACAGCGCATTGAATGGCTAGGCTAGTTTTGCCTGTTTCTGCTTCTCCGTAGACCATTGTAACGTTGCCTGGTTGCAGGCCTCCGTTCAAGAGTTTGTCCAGCCCGCCGCAACCAGTGGGCACGGTTCGCGCTGTGCTCTGCAAGCCTGTTTTCACATCGTTCCGAAAGATATCAATAGTCAAAGTTAATAATTTTCCGTGTTGTATTGCATACGATGACTTCAACATGGAAGCCAAGATAGCGGTTGCTACGGTGTCAGGCAAGGCTTACTACTTCTTGGTCAACGAGTTGAAAGCTCGGGGAATCGATTTTCTCAGCTTGACACCCTACGAGCCTGTACCCTTGACTGTCCAAGTTGTCGTCACAACTGAGAGAGAACGTGAATTCATCAAGCATCCCAAAGTCTTGGTTTACCAAGAGCACACATCCCCAGCGGCTGTTCTTGACGAAGCTGAGAAACTGATTAGAGGCAAGAAATCATTTGAAACAATTGCTGTAGGCGTTGACCCAGGCAAAGCTTTCGGCGTAGCCGTCTTAAGCGACGGCAACGTGCTCGAAACATTGACATGTGCCAGTTTAGAGGAAACCGCCAACGTTGTTGCAGAAATATTCAACAAGCATCAAGCTGCAGTTAGGGTTGTGAAAGTTGGCAACCTAGCTCCATCGTACACTGCTGAGCTTCTACCGCTTTTGAATGAAACCTTGCCTCGAGATGTGACTATAGAGGTGGTGCGCGAGGCTGGCACAAGCCGTATGGGAAGCCAAACTGTGCACAAGCGTCGATTACGACACGCCGTGGCAGCGGTTAAGATCGCAGAACGACGGGGTCAAGTGTACAAGCGAAAAGGAGAAACGGAAACTCAGTGAAACGAATAGTTAAGGCTGGTCAAACGCTTCTTGTTGACGGTCCAGCCTTGGTGACATTGCTTTCAGGCGGAGTGGACATATTTGGCGCCCAGCTTAGACTCGGCTCGAAAATGGTTATTCGCGAAAGCAAGCGAGTTCCATTCTATGTTGATGCAGACGCTGAGTTTGAAGTGCTTCTAAGCGAAAAAGGCGCCGTGAACGAATTTGCAGGCAGCACCGTTCCAAGGTCATGGGAAACAGCTGTGAGCACTGTTCTCGCCGACGCGCACAAACCCGTAATCGTCATGATAGTGGGCGCCATTGATGTGGGCAAGACCAGTTTCTGCGCCTATTTGGCTAACAGAGCGTTGAAGGAGAAACGACGTGTAACAATCGTTGATGCAGATTTAGGTCAGTCGGACCTAGGGCCTCCTTCTACCATCAGCTTCAGCCGCATAGCCAAGCCTATTCGCGATCCATTTGAAATCGGCACTGAAAACATCTGTTTCGTCGGCGTCACCAGCCCTAGTAGCGCTGTGAGCGAAGTTGTTGAGGGCATAGCAGGGACTACGGAGAAAGCCTTGAAGCTTGGCACTGATCTGCTAATCGTGAACACCGACGGCTGGGTTGAGGGTGAGGATGCTGTCAGATACAAACTTGCAATCGCTAAACGCATCAAGCCGCGTATGGTTATCGGCATTCAGGAACAGAATGAGTTAACCTTTCTCTTGGGTGCGTTAACAGAAGTTCCAAACGCCTCCATTGAGCCTTCCCGGGCTGTGCGCAAAAGAGACCGTGAAGAACGCAAACTCTTACGTGAACTGGGATACAAGAAATACCTGAAGGGCGCTGCAATTCAGTCATTTCCGTTGGGTTGGGTAGAAATCTCAGGTGTTCCATTCGGATCAGGAGCGCCACCCTCGCGCAATCGTATGAACAAGATCGTGGAGCAGATTGGAACCACACCGCTCTACTGCGAGGAAACGCCTAACTCAATATTTATTGCTTTAAGTGACGAGCAGTGGGCAGACGAGGAAATCGCCAAGACCCTTGAAGACACGTTGAATAAGAAGGTGAAGATTGTTTGGGAAGGCGACGAAGGAGGCTTGCTAGTTGCGTTGAATGACAAAGACGGGAACTTCCTAGGTATAGGCATAATCGAGGAACTAGACTACAACCGTCGAGTGCTGAAGGTTTACACCAACGTAAAAAAAGGCATTGCCTCAATTCATGTAGGGCAAATCAAACTAGGCAAATCAGGCAGAGAACTCGAGCAAAGCAACATATTCTCCAACTACCTTTGAGACATGACTGAAATTTGGTGATGGTGGCGAACACAAGTCAAACCATATTAACACAGAGAAATATCCGTTAACAACAGTGTAAAAGAAATTGGTGGTATAGATGACTGTTACTTTAAAATGGCTGGCTCACGCTGGCTTCCAAATCAAAGCCGAAGGAAAAACGATCTACATTGACCTAGAAAAGTACGGTGAATTCTCTGAGAAAGCCGACTTAATACTAGTGACACATTCCCACACTGACCATTGCGACCCAACTCAGATAGAGAAAGCTCGCAAACCCGACACTCTGGTCATTGCACCAGCGGACTGCATCTCCAAAATCGGCGGAAAAGTAAAGACGCTGAAAGCTGGCGAAGAAACAAAAGTCGGCAACATCAAAATCAAAGCTGTCGAGGCTTACAACATCAAGCGCTTCAGATCACCTGGCACCCCTTTCCATCCTAAAGGACTCGGAGTCGGCTACCTGATAACTGCTGAAGGCAAAACGGTCTATCATGCAGGAGACACTGATTTCATCCCAGAAATGCGGCAACTAGGCAACGTTGACGTAGCTTTGCTTCCAAGCGGAAACACATACACAATGGACAACGCTGACGCCACTGAAGCCGCGCTGGCATTCAAGCCAAAGGCTGTGATTCCAATGCACCGCTGGAGCACGAACCCAGCAGAACTCCAAAACAAGGTTGAAACCAAATCAAAGGTCAAAGTGGTTCTACTTAAAGAAGGCGAAGAATACCAAGTGACTTGACAAATAGCCTAACCAGAAATCAAAGCGCCTTGTTATTCTATGAATTCTCCTTTTTCTATTGCAAGCCTGTTGTCGGCTTTTACAGTCGGCTTGTTCAACACGAAGTCTATGTGTATCGATGCTTCGTTGGCTCCGCCCAAATGAACGTTGCTGCCTATGGCAATGTGCGCCGTTCCAAGGGCTTTTTCATCATATATGCTCCAGCCGACCGGCTTTACGCCGTAGTTTACTCCTATGCCAAATTCACCTATTCTATCCTTGGCGCCTGTAGCCCTTTGCAATAGCTTCTTGAAGGCGTCGCCGCCCTTCTCTGCCTCGAAATCAACTATTCTTCCATTTTTGAATTGGAGCCTAAGTCCTTTCAAAGGGTTTTCCTTACGTTCATCTACCACGAGTATGCCATTCGCTGAGCTTTCAAGAGGAGCAACATAGACTTCTCCTCCTGGGACATCAACCCCGCACTCCTTACCAGTAGAATAACAGTCTTCAAGCGTTCCAGTCTCCACTGCCACGCGTCTGCGTTCAATGCTAAACTCCAAGTCGGTGCCATTCTCATGACAAACATGTACAAGCTTCTTGCCCGCAAGCTTCATAGCTATGCTTGACCCAGCTTCCCGAAGCCTGTGGTAATCAACCTTAACTCCATTTATGAAAGCTGAGAGAAACTCTAGGTAGTTTATCCTCATCGCTCGGACGTAGGTAGGGGAAGGCAAATTCACAAACAATCGGGGCTTAAGCTTCACAGCTTGGTCAACAGCATCCCAAAAGGAGTAGACTGCTCTTCGGATGTCTGCGGGAAGCTTTTCAACGTTTTCGAACTGGCTTAGCCATATGATGACGTTAGACTTTTCTACAAGAGAGCGCGCGTGCTTAAGAACGGTGGTCGTCAAGTTTAAAGAAGCAGTTTCTGAACCTTTTCGGAAGAAATCTTCGTCAAATGCCCATAGATTTGGATGAGCGCCAATCCTCTGGGATTCCAGCATGATGTATTCAGCGAGAACTTTGTTGTGTGGACCGCAAATAACGAGGACATTAGGTCTCCTTCTGAGAACGGCTACGTTCGTCACGATTACGTGGGCGCATTCTTTCAGCGCTATTTCCCAGTATCTTTCAGGTTCGTCGCCAGACAAGTGTCTTCCCAATCGTTCTTGGTGTATGCGCTTATGTCAACGAATAACCTTTTCATAATGAATCCTATAGGGTTTGAACCCAGACTTTTCGTGGAGTTTCTGAGAAGCTATATTGTCGACACCAGTGTCAGACCTCAGCAAAGTAGCTCCTCGTTTTCGAGCCGTTTCCTGAATGTGCCTAAACATCTTCGATCCGATGCCACGACGTTGGTAACCAGGCGCGACGGCAATATCCATCACTTCCGCAACGGTGATGCCGTAATCGTGAATGTCAGTGAATTTGACCCATAGATATGCCGCTGTCGAGCCATTGTACTCTAGGATTTCAGCCATTGTCCTTTCATCTTTCATACTCTCAACGAGGTCTGAGAGGAATGTCTCTGGTTGTGATGTGCTCAGCCACTTTTTCCGATATTGCTCGTAAGATGCAGTTCGGGCATAGGGAGTTTCGCTGTCATAGTTTATGCGACAATGAAACTCCAGTAGCAAGTCTCTGTCTCTCTTGACATCGATCGCACGATATCGGAACATTGACTTGGCTCCGTTGCGGCTCCTTAAGGAAACAGCATCTAATAGGCTACTGCAAGCCTGAGAATGCTTTGAGCCTTTTTTGCGCAGACTACACAGTTACCTCTAGCTTTTTCTTTCAAATCCTCTGGAGTGCCCAAGACACTGGCACCTGTCTCAGCTTCAAGCTTGTGTCCACACTCTGCCCTGCCACACCACAAGACCTCAACAATTCCTGCCCTGCGCATAATCAACCTCTTGGCTTCTTCCACGCTGCTGGCCCTGTGCACGTGTTCATTCATCCACATCCAAGCTTTCCGTTTCATGTCTTCCATCATGGATCGCAGGGTTTCCTTCACCACTCTCGCCGCTTCATCTGCATCGCACGCTTGTTTCTCCATTGTATCCCGTCGCACAATAGTCACTTGACTCGCTTTCACATCTTTGGGTCCAACCTCAAGTCTTAGAGGTACGCCGCGGAATTCCCAATAGTAGTATTTGGCGCCAGGGGTCATGTCGCCTCTCGCATCGAGTTCAACCCTGATGTCCGCCTTCATCAGCTGGGTGGCAAGTTTTTCGCATGCGTCATTGATCTGCTTCTCCATGCCTTTGTATGGGATAGGTATGATCACAACCTGCGTAGGGGCTATCACAGGCGGCAGCACTGCACCGTTGTCGTCGCCGTGGGCGGCAAGCATTCCAACAAATGGGCGCCCGCTTATGCCATAGCAGGTTTGCCAAACGTGCTCTCTGCTGCCTTTCTCTGTTTCATAGGATACGTCGAACGCTTTGGAGAAGTTCTGTCCCAGCATGTGCACTGTTCCGTTCTGCAGAGTCCTGCCGTCTGGCAAAATCTGGTCGAAAGCTGTCGAATACTTGGCTCCAGCGAACTTGTCCCACTCTGGACGCTTAGTTATCTTGTATGGCACGCCTATGGCGTCGAAGAACCTCTTGTAGATTTCAATCGCTTCATTAACCTGTGCCTCCGCCTCCTTCTCAGTTGCGTGAACCGTGTGAGCCTCCTTGAAATTGTCCACTTCGCGCATTCTGATTAAAGGTCGAGTTGCCCTAGTCTCGTAACGAAATATATTCACGATTTGATACATTTTTATGGGCAAGTCAGCGTGGGAACGAATCCACAGTTTGAGCATGGGCGCTATTGCAGTTTCGCTTGTGGGTCGAAGCGCCATTTTCACATCAAACGGCGTGAACCCGCCTCTTGTAATCCAGAATACTTGTCCCTCAAAGTTTTTCATGTGCTCAGACTCTTTCGCCAGAGAGGTCTCTGGAATCAACAATGGAAACAGAACCTCGTTGTGTCCCGTGGCATCTAGCAGACTGCGCAGCGTTTGAAGCATGTTCCTGCGAACCTTGAACCCATAAGGCAACCAAACAGCCATGCCTTTCACTGGATACCGATAGTCCATGATTTCCGCTTTCATCAACACGCGCCTAAACCACTTGCCGAAATGGCGACTCCACTCTTCCCGTTTAATACTTGGCATCGTTGAACCCCGTTGTCGACATTAATTATAGGGCTTAATTGCTGCACGATAGTATATGAATGTTGCAGAAAACCGAAACATCATAAAAGCAGTCACGGAATGCCTGATTTGTCAAAACCTATTATCGTCCACACGTCGCCACGCTTTTCAATGTCTGCGACTATGGAATCACCCTTCTCTGTTGAAAGAAGTTCATACCATTCCTGACTCGGCAAATCATTAGCACTGGCTTCAATCCACGTGTACGTCCTGTTCGCTACCTGCAAGACTACATGGGTAACTCCATCTTTAACATACTCAAGCTTACCGTCCACAGTTGTTTCAAGCTTCACAGAGGTTACCGCACCGAAAAGCTTCAGGAAATCAAATCTTGTTGAGCGCACGATTTGCTCGCTGGAAAGTCCTCCGCCAGCTATGTATATTGTCACAGAATTTATATCCAAGGCGTCGATGATTGCAAAACCCGAGAGGTAAATCGTCTCGTCAGGAGTCCCGGTTCCTTCTCTCCAATAAATTGGTATATACCATACGAGTCTGAAGGTGTCCTCTGAAACCTCAACTGGATACAGTAAAGGCATTTCAGCGTTGTAGTAGCCAGCTGCTGGCTTGGGCAGTTTTCCCTCAACGATGTCTTCTGCGGTGATTCCTGAGATGTATTTCTCCTCTTGATAGTCGTAAAAGAATATGCCGCCCTTTGTGGCTTTGAACACTCCAGCCAGAGTTCTTTCGCTTGTAATTGGGTTCACCATGACCATGGCAACAATGTCGCCTGTTTCAGGATCAACAATGTAACGCGTGTCCTCCGACATTTCAACACGATCTCGACTCGGTGGAATAATCCACAGGAAACCACCAGCCCAGTAATCGAAGGCCTCGCCTCTTCGAAAAGTGCCCCACTCGTTTATCATGCGCTCCATCCAATCTTCATCGTAAACCTGAGTTGCCCAATCAGGAAGTGCCTGTAGCTCCATGTAGCTCTCGATGGCATTGCCCTCAGAATTGTACACGATAAGCCCAGCGTACCTTCGGACAAGGTCAAACCCAACCTGGTAACGCGCGACCACGTACACTAAATCGCCGACTTCAGAACTCCACGTTGGATAGGCAACACCGTAACTGTACGTGATATCATTTAGGTACGATCTAAACACGATGTTGCGGTCCCACCACAACCCATCACCCACAAGAAACTCTTTATTCACCATCTGTGGAACAGCAACCGGGTCTGTAGCATTGACTATGATGAAACCTTTCACGTAGTTTTCAGCCAAAACGTTAGTTGAGCCTATCACCGTCAGCCAAACAAGTTTGCCCTCAATAGTCTTTGTAACATGAGTGTCTATGACTCTCACGTTGCTTCCAAACCCAGACATATGTCTCCTAGCCACTGAGGTAGCCAGCTCCTCTGTCACTAACCGCACGCGATTATCCGGTATTGAACCATTGAGCGGCAAGCCAGGCCTCGGCTGAATGAAACTCTTGAAGTAATACGCGTTGCTTACACGCTGAACCTGTGTAAAAACAATTCCAACGAGCACTGAGAAAAGGAACATGATGAAGAGCACAGCCACAACCTTTGGGCGTGTACGAGTCGATATTCTAAGTCTAGGTCTGGACCCTAGACGGCCATATTGAAACCTCTCCTCCTTCTCTTCAACCTCTTTTCTTCTCGCCAATTGGAAGGCGTATTCCAACAATGCGAAGAACAATCGGATATACACAAGCCAGTACACAAACAGGCCGAGCGGCGTTAATGCAGCAGCAAAGATCATGAAGAGAAACAATCCCAGCAGAAAAGTCACAAGCCGTGGCAAGAAGCGGAAATGAGACTTCGTAGGCGGGATCGGAACCAAGAAAACAGCGGACCAGATCAGAAAGAACGCCGACAAATTCATCTGCGCCACCGCCCTCAATAGTTTCTCTGCAGCAAATCAGAGATTTAAGACTATCACAAGTGCCCTGCCTTGTCCAAAGAAAACATCCGCATGCACGTATGGCGACTCATGGAAGACAGGAATGTAGCCGCATTTCCAAGACCGGTTTATCATAGAATCCCCAACTTTGTAGGAGCAGAAAAAGCCGCACAGACCCTCCGAAACCTGCCTGAATATCAGTTGGCACGAACAGTGTTCTGCAACCCTGATTCTCCACAACGTCCCGTACGAGAACTCGCACTACGTGATGGCAAACAGCTCATAATGGCAACACCTAAGCTTCGACAAGGCTTTCTCTTGATCGACCCGACTCACCTTTCAGCCTCTAACATAATTAGAGCTTCATCAATTCGCGGCGCCTTTAAACACGGGCGCTCTGCTGACCCAAACATGGTTAAGGTCGACTTGTTCGTAGCAGGTTCGGTTGCAGTCTCACTAAATGGCGGTAGATTAGGCAAGGGAACAGGTTACTCAGACCAAGAATACGCCATTCTCAGGGGCGCAGGCGCCCTGTCACTTAATGCAATCGTAGTTACAACTGTGCATGACATCCAAATCGTTGAAGACATACCTCGCGATGTATGGGATGCACCAGTGGACGTGATAGTTACGCCCACAAGAATCATACGAATCAAGGAATAGCTGCCCTTCTATTGCTATTGCACGCTACTTTCGGAACGCTTTTAACCCGGAGTCAGGCACAATAATGCGCGTTTGGCGGGTGAGTGGGACTCATCTCCACCCGTTCCGCCTAGGTATAAACCCCGGTGTGAGAGGTGAAAGCGTGAGACTACACAGCAGAGATTTAGCCCTGACAGCAGTTATTGCGGCTTTGTACGCTGTTTTGGTTCTTGCCTTAGCAGGGATCAGTTTTCAACTTGTGCAAGTGAGAGTGGCGGACGCTCTTATTCCGCTGTCAATGTTGCTTGGGTGGCCAGTTGTACTGGGCGTGACATTTGGCGGCGCGATTGCAAATGTTGCTAGTCCCATGCCAAGTGTCTTGACTGACATAACGTTTGGCTCCTTAGCGAACTTCGTCGCTAGTCTACTGGCATGGAGAATAGGCAGATGGAAAACGATGGTCGATAGCGCAAATGAGTTTTTCGGTTGCTTGGCTGCAACTGTGGTGGTAACCTTAATTGTTGGAACCTACTTGGCAATACTGACTGAGATGGAAATGTGGGTTTGGTGGCTGGGCATAGGAGTTGGCTCCTTGGTCAGCATCAACAT
>Ga0315310_10001007_pt1 | contig 17747 bp, 17 predicted proteins | sample TDP5_MG_FD_203630 | JGI IMG/M metagenome (GOLD analysis project Ga0315310, IMG submission 203630) | Freshwater sediment microbial communities from Lake Towuti, South Sulawesi, Indonesia - TDP5 | ecosystem: Environmental > Aquatic > Freshwater > Lake > Sediment | place: Indonesia: South Sulawesi... | reverse complement strand
GTCTCGTTCTCTGAACTTGTCACTGGGAGGAGTGCCAACTATGGCGAGTGCGATCTTTCCTTGGGTCGGGATGCCACCGTAATCGTCGTAGCTGTAGTCTTCCGTGCTTATCCCGTACCCGAGAAATATGGCCTCGGCTGACAGGTTTCCCGAACCGCTTCCTGGTTGAACAGCGAAATCCTTGCGATATGTGAAATTCTGCAAGGCATTGCCATTAGGGTCTACTAGTTGGAACTTTGGCATCTGCGTGAGCTGCCACATTGGCGTCTGGAATTCTGAGCTGTATGTCCCGTGTGTGCCGGCAGGCTTCAATCCGAAAGAATCAAAGTGACTTGCGATGAACTCCGATGCCGACTCGGCAGAACGTGTACCGGCGAGCCTTCCTTCAAAACGATCTCCTGCCAGATTCGCTGTTGTGTTCCAAGCTCTATCCGCGTCAACATATTCGAGGAGCTTAAGCTGACTGGGGTCACAAGTAACCGTGTAAGCGTAGGTGGACAGAGATGAAGAGACAAGAACTATCATAATAGAGGTAAGGATCGGCCTCATCTTTCATTCGACAAGGGGTTACGATCTGGTTATTTCAGCCTTGCCTTCGAAGCTTCTGTTGGTCTGGAGATTGGTTCTCTAGATATGAGTCTGTCCATTCTGCGCGTCGGCTCCACAACATCGGACAGCGAAGGCAAGCGTCGCTCATTTATTATCTCCTAGCCTGTCCTCGCCTAGGTTGCTTTGTCACTGGATGCATTGATCCACGGGCTACCTTTTTTTTGAATAGATATATTCAAATATATCGTAATATATCGTGATATATCCTGATGTGAAATGTGGCGTAGAATAAGACGCAGAATGGGAAGAGGCGATTTCAAGTACATGCTGCTTGATGCCTTGAAAGGCAAGCCGATGCATGGCTATGAAATCATGATGTCGATAAGCGAAAAGTATGGGGGCCTATATATGCCGAGCCCCGGCCTCGTGTATCCTGGCCTTCAGCTGCTGGAAGATGAAGGCCATGTCACGTCAAAGACTGAGAATGGAAGAAAGGTCTATACTATAACCAATCAGGGGATGAAGTTTCTAGCAGAAAAGAAGCCTGTTCTTGAGGATGTCTTCCAGAGAAGACAGAAATTCTTCAAAGGACCGAGAGGAGACTTGATCAGAGAAGGGCGACGGCTATCAAGGCTGCTATGGAGCCATGGAGAGATCACTGACGATAAGGCCAAGGAGATTAGTAGGATACTGGCTGAGACATCTCACAAAATAGAAGCCATACTGTCTCAGTGACTCTTTCAAGAAGCTTTTCTACCTAGGTCTTTTCTGACGAGTATCTGCCCCAGCCAGATCCGCATCCGATCTAGATCCAGCCTGAGGAGAGGTGCCAATCTGATCAGCTCCTTAATCACATTCAGTTTTGCCTGCAAAGCTTCTGGATCATTCTGCAGCGCATCCAATATGAATTCCCAGAGAAGTTGGTCGCCTTCCTTTGTCTTGCCATCAAGAACATCTTGAATAGACAAGCCCTCCTTCTTCTCTATCTCCTCAAGATATGCCTCAAGACGATCTTTCTCAGGCCTTAGGAAATCTATTGGCACGAACTTGATCGCTTCAGGTTGAGCTAGTGGTTTGGAAGCAGTGCTTTTTTGAGCCCGCGCCCTTCCTCCACAATACTTCCTCACATAGTACCCGACTGAACTCCTAGGATCACCGGTAGCAGCTGCTATCTGATCAATAGTGAGGCCCCGCGCTCTCAGCTCCATTATCTTGGACAATCTCTCTGGGTTCGGATGAACCATGGGTGCCGCCTTAGATCCTGTTAGATCCCATTAGACATCAGCTGGATATAAAGGCAGCGACCTTATTGGCATACCCCCCTAAAGGGGCCCCTTGTTTGCGTAGATGCCTCGCCTCCACAGGCAGTGATCAACAGGCCGGTAGGTCTTGCTGGCCCGAGATCATCTGAGCTTTGGAATGAATTGCCCGGTTCTTTTTTGGTATTCCAAGAATTGGCAGCCGAAGCGGCGCAGTAGAAGTCTTTCCTCCTGAAAAGCGATCCGTATGTATCCGGGGACTGCGATCACAGGGAGAAGTGTGAGCCAATAAGGCCACAGTGAGAAGAGGCCAAGAAACATGAGGAAGTAGCCGAGATAGGATGGATGCCTCACATAGCGGTATGGGCCCCAAGTTACGAGTCTATGGTCTTCGGTCATGGCCCATGAGACAACATATTCTGCTCGTGCGACTACGCTCCAATTGAAGAGGAAGTATCCGGTTCCCGTGAGAACCAAGCCGACAATCTGCAAGTAGAACACCATTGAAGGCTCCAACTGCACAGGTAGAGTGAAAAGCATAGCTGTGTAGCCAGTGAACACAAGGAACGGATACAGAATCGCGAGAAGGAAATAGGTTATCGTTCCCGCTACGCCTATGCTGACAAAGACCACGGATGGGCGTTCAATTTCTGGACTGGTCTTCACGATAATACGCCTGTGAACAACCAAGATGTTGCGCAGTTAACTGAGGCAAAGGATCCTAGGCAAACAAGCAGGAAAGTAGCTACAGCAGCATCCATTGGCATGGCTACTTGTTCCACTCTCGTCTCGTCGGCGTTAGGAGCATTAGCATAAGTGCGAACAGTCGAGACCAGAATTCTTAGGGGTAGGGAGAGCCGTCAGTAACAATAGTGCGAGCGAGAGAGGCGCTAGCCAGAACGCAGCTGCGTTTGATGAGAGGCCAACCAGTAGACGAATCGTTGTTCCGTTGATTATCGGACCTAACGGCCCTCTTAACTCATTCTCGGTGTCGCTGCAATCCCGCCTTCTGATGCCACGGCACTTTTGTTTACGGAAATATGTAGGAGAATCTGTTCAGATCAAATCCTAAGAGAGAATGAGGTCGTAAAACGGCTCGCTTTCGATTCTCCGGGCGATGCAGAAAGACTGTTTGACTCATCAAATCTGAAGCCAGAGGATCTGGAAGCAACAAGATCCTACAGCGAAAGATTTCATCTTGAGACACACAATTGCTGACATAGCGGTCAGCGCTTACTCCAAACGATTCTGCTAGCGTTAGGCATAGTAGAGGATAAATGCAGCAATACACTAGAGGAGAACTAGGCATGAATCAATTGGTCAATGATGCATCTGCAAGAATGATTGAGAGAATCTTCTTTCCCTCCAACACTATCATTGCAGGCGGTATCTTACTATTGATTTATCTAAGAAACGAAGCAATCATTCTTAACGATGTGTTGGCGTTCACTGTGGCGATCCTGGTCTTCGGGGTTCTTCTGGGTCTGCTTGACAAGGCCGCCATAGATAAGAACAAGCGATACTTTGCTGGCGCCCTATCCGCCATTCTAGCCTTCTTTGTATGTTACTCCCTCTTTGAACTTTCGAGAGAAATGGTGGAGGGAGGATTCTGTCTCCTGACTATTTCTCTGTTCGTCTACGCGGTTAGGCCAAAATGGAAGGTAAGCGTCCATATGACTGTCTTGGTCACCGTTTCTGCTGCCCTAAGCTTGCTTGACTGGGTCTTCATCCCTTTGATATTGCCCACACCATTGGTTATCTGGGCCAAATTGAGGATGAAGGCGCATACAGTAGCTCAGTTGATTGTCGGTGGAATCGTCGGCCTACTTGTGCCGTTGGTAATTCACAGCCTTTTCACAAACATGGTTTGGATCACGCTGGCAGACGGCTTGATGCGACAGCCGTGAGCACGTGGAATTGTACTATGATGCTGAATGAAAACGTGAACTTGAGCAAGGATTGATGGCGCATGCGATCACATCTCCTCAGGACCCATCTCACACTATTATCGTGGTGTCAGCGGTTGACACCAGTCCGCTCCTCCAGATTATTGAGAAAAGACGTTTCGAAGAACTCTCTGCCTGAGCACCTAGGAGTGATAATGGATGGAAATAGGCGCTATGCGAGACAACTCGGTCTAGACCCTTCGCTAGGATATGAGGCCGGAGCTAAGAAGGTAAAGGAGTTTTTGCAGTGGTGTCTAGATCTTGGATTGAGGTATGTGACTCTGTTCGCATTTTCAACGGAGAATTTCAATAGAAAGCAAACTGAAGTCCGAAGACCTATGCGTATCTTGGAAGACAGCTTCTATGAGCTTGCTAGAAACAAGAGTGTGCACGAACACAAAGTCAGAATTCAGGCGATCGGAAACCGCAGAAGACTCACCTCAAATGTCTGCAGGGCGATAGAAACCGCAGAGAACGAGACGAAAACTTACAAGAATCATTTGCTGACCATTGCTGTCGCGTACGGCGGCAGGGACGAAATACTGTCTGCCATGAAGAAGATCGCTGCAATGGTCAGCTCTGATGAGATATCGCTGTCAGACATAACTGAAAAACTGATGGATCGATGCACCTATTCACCCGGGTTACCTCACATGGACCTAATAATCCGTACGTCAGGGGAAAGAAGAATCAGCAACTTCATGCTCTGGCAATCCGCAGATGCTCAACTCTGCTTTCTGGACGTCTTCTGGCCCGCGATCAGAGAAATTGATCTTCTGCGAGCCATAAAGGCCTACCAAGAAAGGATCGCGCGCAGGCACTCACTGTATGGCTTGAGCACTTCCGCTCACACAGATCCCTTCATATGCCACCACACGAAGTGCCCATCTCTCGATTAAGCGCGGCTTCCAGTCTTCTCACAAGGCTCAGATTGCCCAGTGATGTTACGACCCAGCCGAGGGGGCACACGACTGGCATACCTACAATAAGTGGAACTGAGGATGCTGGATAGATCCAGAGTGCGAGGTCGTGGCTTCCAAGATATTCCATCAATGTGCCCAAAATCCCTGAGACAAACGTATCAGCTGCAATAGATTTCAGGGTATTGTTTCTTATTCGGCGATTCCTATGGACAAAATCGCTAACGATCTGAAAACCTGCTATTGAAGCTCCCCACCCAAGAACAATAGCTAGCGGAATGTCTTTCCAAACGTAAAACGCGAATATGGGTTGATAGTCGAACAATGGTTCTGCCGAAATCTCAAAGACCAGACCAAAAACCAATCCCCATCCATAGGAGAGCAGGAACGATTTCTTGCTGTGGCTCAATGAAAATCCTGCAACCGTTTCGATAGCGGAGAGCACTTCCCAAGTGTAGGCCATAATCTGGATAGCATTTGTGGATCTAAAAATCTATGCTCTGTAGGTTCGCTTGATTCAAGGCTAGGGCGCCTACGTGACGATGTGCGAAACGTGTAGATTTTGGTAAGGCCGATGCTTGCTTGTGGCCGAAGTCGAAGCTTCACTGCCCCATATGAGGGCGGCTACGTGACTGATTCCAATGGTTGAGCGGAGATCCAACTACTCGCAGGTGCAGAGTGAATGGTTGAGTCAGTAGGGTTCTTAGGCTTCCTCAACACTCGCCCCCCTCCTAGATGTATTCCTTGCATCTAGGGCAATAGTACTTTGATCTGGCTTGGACGAATGTGATCGGACCTCCGCACCGGGGACATAACGTTAAGGGCCTGGCAGGCATTCTTGGCTCCCCGATTGTAACAGTCGCAGCCTTGGGGCCGCGTCGCCTATGCATAACCAAAGCCACTACGAGAACCAACGCAACGATTCCCAGCATCGGCAGGAACCACGACTCCATCCACAAAGGGCGCTCCGATATGGTAAGGCTGAATACATCCTGTTGAACTGTTGTTCCATACGTGAGGATTACCACCCGGACAGTGGCTGCGCTCACTCTATCCGCTCTCATCTTCAGAGTCGCAGTCACTTCCGATTGCGATCCAATCTCAGTTATGGTCGGTGACTCAACGACGGTCAGGCTGCCTCCCGTCTCGATGCTGAAGGCCAATGATTTGGCATCGACAGGGCTGAGGTTTCGCAACCTGTATGTCACCGTGACGATATCACCGAGGTAGGCTTGGCCTCCCTGCGCAGACAGGTCCCTTCTGACTATGCTGACTTCTGGAGCCGCCACATCCAGACTCCAAGTTTGCTCGACCATCCGTTCATTCGCCGCATACACACGCAACATCCCCGAGTACTTTCCGGGCTGTTGGCCTCGAACGTCGATCTTCCACTGCCCAGTCGCCAAGGGGTCGAGGTCTTTCGCGCTATCGGAACTAGTCACTACTAGGCCTGTGCTGGGTGACAGATCCTCAAGCATCACCTTGACGGCTTGAGCCCTCGCACTTCCCGTATTAGACACAACTACTACTGTGGTCGATGTCTCGCCAACGAATATCGGCCTATTCAATACAGGGAGCCCCGTCACACCCACGATCGAAAGCATGGGTTTCAGTTCTTCAACAAGAATCTCATCGTATTTATCGCCGTATTGGACTCCGTCGTCAACCCAGTAGAAGTATATGATTCCCGTGTACGGGTTCAGACGAGCTTCCTCATGACTTTGTACGACGCCGACGCGGAACTTGTGCCTCCCTTTAACAATGGACGGCACTTCAAAGTTGACTGTGCCAAGGTTCGCTTGCTGGCCGGGATTGATGACCGTGTTTACCGATTGGGCCCACCATTTGTCGGAGGGCTGCCAGTCAAATTGGATTCCCACTTGGCTTATCCGCAGTCGAACATCACCTCTGTTGGTTAACGAGAATGAGACTGTGCCGCGAGACCCTGGAGTATAGCTTTGCTTGTCGAATTGATGTACAATGGACCAAGCCCAGCTTGGAGAGGCCTGAACGATGGAGGCCAGAAAGCACAGTGAGAAGAGGCACTCCAGAACAATCAACCCGCGGATCGCAGTTCCTGGAAAGACAGTTCTACTCATGTGTTTGGACCCTTGAATACGTCACCTTGCATCTCAAACGGTAAGCTGATATTGAACAAGATCACTTTAAGTGTTATTGTTCCGTGGATTTTGTAGGTGAGCGTTCTAAGCTCAAGATATTGTTTCAGCGCAGCCAGGGTTGCGGACGGCACCCGTGAGTACGGAATCTCGATCCTTCCCACAGTTTCCATGCGTCCGTTGCCTGGGACGATGAGAGGAACATCGATGGTGCCCTTTCCAAGGGAATACTGCGCCAGTTCCACGGCGAATGGCATGTCAACCACGTATACCGGCATAGCGGAAGGATTTCCGAAGTCGAATGTAAGAGCAATGGTGACATTCGTCTCTCCCAAATTGATGGATATGTGTTTCAATCTGAGGTTGAGCTTGTCGATCGAAAGCTTGAGATGCAGTCCTCCTAGAACGGTTGCTGCTACGGAGAACATCGCTACTGCTAGCAGAATCTTCGCGAAGGGCCTCATGTAGGGTGATCAGTCTCGGTCGGATGGTCTACTGCGGTCTTCCGCAGGCTGGGCATACTTTAGCGGCCTCATGCATGACCGATCGGCAATGCACACATTGTTTGGACAGCATGGAGTCGAAAGGATATGCCAGCCTCGGTGCAACTGGGCTGAGCCGACTCTTCTTCCTCACGCGCCTGACAATCAGAATCACAGCAAGGAGCGCCACAATCGCCACAATTCCCACAATGCCGTACATCATAAGCGTCTGCACAGGATTCTCAAAAGACAGATCCAGTCGCATCCTTACAGTTCGCGAGGAGAGCAGGGCAGCTTGATTGTCCAGAACGATGTGGTAGGTGCCACTCTGAGTGATCGGTAGGTTCATTGAGTGGCTTTGGATGTTGTCGGCTTGATAGAGCACGGTCGCTGGTTTGCTGGTCTTCTTGAAGCTGTCGTAGCCAGACGGGTCCATGACATATAGGTTGATGGATCCGCCGGACACATCGATCGTTCCCACGACTCTGACGTTCCTCAGATTGCTGATATCTATCTCTCTCGTAATAGTGTAGTAACTGAGATTCTGTACGACGAACGTAGAGTCCACCAGTGAACGAGTGTCAGCATCAGTCGATCTCAGGCCCATTTGAGCGAACATTAGTATGAGCGAAGTCGTCAACAAGACTCTGGTCAAATCGTTTCTTCTAGTCAATTGGTCACCAACTTGGGCTCATCTTTCGATTGAAGACAGCGAGTACGTGGTCTGCAGCTATTAAGGTTATTAGTCCAATCGGATTCTCTAAACTCGTTGGAGGCAGAACCTCTGCTTGGATAGGCCGGAAGGAGCAAGTGACAGTGCACAGGAATTCTGTGGCTTCTGTGGAGCCCAACTGCCAGTAGGAACATCGCAGTGTCCTGCATGCGGCGGAGTCCAACCATTTGCATTTTGTGGCTTCTGCGGGGCCAGGATACCGATCAGGGCTTCGGCCTGCACGGAATGTGGCCAAGTCCAACCGGAAGTGCCATCGGAGCCAACTCGTCCTAGAACTCCGACCATTACTGAGGCACCGTCAGAACAAACACGCTCAATTCAAACTCCGCCAGCCCCCGTAGAGACACCTAAACCGGTAGTCCAGCCACAGGTTCCTGAAATCAAGCGCGAGGAGGAGCCTGTTTCTCCGCCAACGCCTCGGCCTCAGAAAACGGCCGCGACACGCCCTGAGCCACTAATCCAAGTGTTTGCGCCCACTCGTCTCGCATACACTGCGAAGCCAGGGCCCATTCCTCGGACAGATGAAATGCTTGTTGTACGCAACCTCTCAGTCACACGGGGCAAGAAGACAATTGTAGAGGGGATTGATTTCGCTGTGAATCGCGGCGAGATCGTCGGACTCTTGGGCCCCAGTGGAGCCGGCAAGACTACCGTTATCAAAGTATTGACGACCGAATATCCTTGCGTGCCAGGCCAAGTGATCATAGGAGGATATGACTTGGCTTCTCAAGCGCAATCGGCGAAACAGATCTTCGGATATGTTCCTCAAGACTATCAGCTGTATGAGGATCTGACGTTCGCGCAGAACGTGACGTTCTTTGGGGGGCAGTACGGGCTTGACAAGATGTATCTCTTCGAAAAGGCCCAGCAACTGGCGTTTGCAGTGGATCTTGGAGAGAGACTCAATGACAAAGTCAGGCGTCTCTCTGGTGGTCAAAAGAAGAGGGTCAGCGTCGCCACAGCCCTCGCACACGACCCCGAACTCGTCATCCTCGACGAGCCGACCTCAGGCCTGGATCCGGCGAGTCGAAGAGGCCTGTGGAAATTCCTGAAGTCAATAAGCCAGAGTTACATGGTCACGATGATCGTGACGACACACTTCTTGGACGAAGCAGAATACTGTGACAAGATCCTGATCATTAACAAGGGTCGCATGGTGGCGTACGATACGCCGCGGAATCTGAAGCAGCGTATGCCGGGGGAAGGAAAGGCAATTGAGCTCGAGATGTTCACCATAGACGATTATGTGTCAGCTATGCTCTCTCGATTTGAATCCAACGCCAAGGTGAGCGGAGTGGCCGAAATGATTGACAGGTCAGGATACAAAATCAAGGTCTTCTGTAAAGACATATCTAAGTCGATAGCAAAGATACCGACTTTGTTGACCGAATGCGGCTTAGGGTTTAAGTCTATGAACGTTGTCGATACGAGTCTGGAAGACGTTTTCATCTATTTGACCGGAGAACACTTCAGGGAGGAAGAGTGAAGTGGCGGTTAGGCATCTTAAGCAGATTTTCAGAAACGAATTCAAAGTTATGAGCAGCGACAAAAAGGCCCTCGTGATCTTCCTGCTGGGACCGGTCATTACTATGCTCATTGTTGGATCGGCGACCTCACACATCCGGACCCAGGAAGAGCTCATGCACATGAACATTGCCATTGTTGACGAAGATCAAAGTGTTCTCTCGAGTAGACTTGTAGCGCGATTCGAAGAGTCAAGCTATGCCACTGTCAGATACAAGACCGATAGACTTGTCGCCGAACGATTGCTCAAAGAAGGAAGCGTCGATGCCATAGTAGTGATTTACAGGGAATTTGACAAGAGGATCAGAAGCTTCTTTCTCTACGCATCAGAATCCCAGAAAGCCAGGGTGGACATCATCGTCGACAATTCGATAATGTATGTCCCAGTGTCCGCTCCCCTTGTGCTTCAAGATGCCATGCAGACATTTTTCCTCAAGGATGTGCCCAGTGAAGTGTTACCAAAGCTGCCAGCAGGTCAACAAATCTCAGCCGATCTCGTTCAACAAATTGTGGCCCGCCTTAACCCAGTGTTCATCAATGTGGAACCGGCCTATGGGGCCAATCTTCCCTTCTTCTCACTAATCCTTCCTACATTGATACCCATGGTGCTGTTCCTTTTTTCATTGATGATGTCAGGTTTGTCAATAGTCTCGGAAAGGGTCAGAGGAACACTGCCTAGACTCTTCAAGACCCCGGTTCGAAGAAGTGAGATTGTGATCGGCAAGCTGTTGGCGTATTTTGTCGTCGCTCTTTGGCACGGCTTGGTTGTCCTTGTGTTATCGTTGGTTTTTGGAGCAACTGTAAAAGGGGGAATCCCTCTACTGTTCGCTTTGGTGTTCTTGACTTCGTATGCTGGCTGCACTTGGGGTATGTTCTACTCGACATTCTCCAAGACGGAAAGAGAAGTCCTTGACTTCAACACCGACACTTTCCTCATAGTCTTTACCTTGGCTGGAATAATGATTCCACCCAGGATCATGCCACCTGTGATGCAGAGATTAGCAGATATGCTTCCATTGAGTCATTCGTCAAACGCGATCAGGTCCGTAATCATTAGAGGGCTGGGCATCGAATGGGTTATCGTCGATATGGCCTATTTGTTTGCGGTCGGCACGGTAATGCTCATTTTGGCCTTGGTGTCATTCAGGTTCGTCAAGGAGTAGAGAAATGAGTGTGCAATACTGCAGTCTGGCCACGTTGAAGGCTGCGTAGCCTACAGCAGGATGACTTGCGCTATTGCTTCTGTCCGCATTTGGTGCAGAAAATGACTACGTCAGGTATTGCAGCTCCGCAGTGCATGCAATACTGTACTCCCTTGGCCGCAGCGGGGGACACGGCTTGCGGTCTTGTTAGCTTCGGTTCTAGTGTTGGAGGAGGTGGAGCGGGAGGCTGAGCGGGTAACGCCAGAGCTTTCTTTGCGGCTCCTCGCTTGAGTGCAACCACTACAACGACGACTATGACCGTTGTCAGTGCTCCGATGATTATCAGCGGCTGCATGATATCTTCGCGCGAAACTGCCGTGACTTGATAGGCTTTATTCATTATTAGTGTGGCTGATGGCAAGGTCGAGGAAGAATCTCCCAGCCATTTCTCGAAGACTCTCTTTCCTCCAAACATGCCGAGGAACCCCTCCAGAGGGATTTGTGAGCTTAGCGAGAAGCTGGCGGCAGAGTCTTTCACATACCAGTCGCTTCCTTCGGACTGCCGTATGGTGAATTCACGGCAAGCTTGTACTCTGTGTCGTAGCTGAATTGGTGAGACTCTGCTAGGAGGCCTGTCGCTGGAAGAGCCCGTGTGTTCGATGAACAGTGATATCTGGTCCCCGCAGTTTCGGGAATGTATTCGTGCCCTGTGGTTCCTTTTCAACTACGCCATAGGAGAAATGGTCTTTGCTTGCTTCAGGTAATCCTTGTCTTACTTGTTGAGTTTCCAGATGTCAAGCACTATGTTGGTTGGTTCGAGCTACTGATGGTGCTAATGGCATTCCTGCTCTGGATTGCTCTCACGCCAAGCAAGTGAGCGCTAAATAGTTGGCGATGTCGGTGACTTCCTGTTCAACTGTTTCTACGGTTGTTTCTTTCCGCACTTTGTACAGAACCTGACTATGTCAGGTATGGTAGCTCCGCAATGGACGCAATACTTCACACCTTTCGCTATGGGACGCGCCGGCGTGACAGGTTTCTGAACTGCTTTCACCTCTGCAGTGGGAAGCGGGGTCACTGTTTTTGGTGGCATCTCAATTTCGGGTTGTGGCTTGGTCTCTTGTGGTTTCAGCTTGGCAGGGCCCATCCTACTCTTCACGAGAACCAGTCCTGCAATCACGGCCACCGCGACCAGGCCCAACACGATAATCAACTGCATGTTACCCATGGACAGAGGCTCCTCAATCGTGTAGGGGCTTGTCACCGAGTAAGTGTTGATGATGGTTTTCTGGTAGGTTTCGGTCAGGGTTCCGGTGCGCGTTAGAGTCTCAAGAGGAGTCACTATGACGACGTTCTCTTTCTTAGTGAGAATTGCTCTGGCTGAAAGCGGCGTCACCTTTGCTCCCACTGTGACTCCCGGAAGGCCAATGACCTGTTTGACGTTAATCGATTCTCCTGGAAGGATCGCTCCGAAATTCACCTCAATATCGTCTCGATGAACTTTCAGACCTAGGACATCGAATTGAGCGACGCCTGACTGAATATTCACGTTGATAAGGTTCTTAATAGTTATGTCGAACTCTATCTGGCCGTCGATAAATACATTCCATTTTCCAGTGATAGAGAGATATGGTCCCTCTGGGCCTGTCTGTGCTATGCGATCTGTAGTTGCGGTTGCCATGGACAATTTGGTTGAGGTCGTGGGATAGACGTAAGAGTAGAATGTTGAAGTCCAAGTAGAGTAGCTTGTCATTGTCGAGTAGCTTGTGATGACTCCCGACGTCTTCTCGACCTGGAGTTCTTGCGCAAGGCCCAAAACTATGACTCCAGCTAGAAGCCCAATTGCAAACAGCTTTGAAGTCTTCAGACTGGCCACCGTTAGGGGCTACCAAGACCGTTACGCATTTAAGTTTTTGCAAGTGATGTAATGCACATGTCGGTGATTCGTTGACAACTAATGGGGTTCGGGTGGGGTGCTCCTGGAATGAGTTGTGTCGCTGATTGGCCAAAATGCAAGATTTGCGGCAAGTCTCCTATGCTGCCTGTCAAGGCTGTGCCTGACAGCGCAGGCGTATACAGAATAGTCTGGAAATGCTACAGCGATGACTGCGGCGCCTTGTGGTCTGAAAAACCCTTAGAATTTGATGAGCGAAAATCAGAGAGAGAAAGCTCGTCCAGTTAGCGCATCACTCCTCATTCCTCATCATGCATCGCCATCCACCAATTCTTCAACCAACAGTTGGTGGTTGCGGACGCCGACAAAGTTGCATGTACTGAAGCGTGTGTTCTTCCTTTCCATCAGCGCAGAGAAATAGTATTGGCAGAACGATTCCCCCACATTTCCTGGCCAACTCAACGAATAGGCCCTGAGACTGCAGTCCATCTGCTCCCAGAGGCAAATGCTCTCCATGCCATTCTAGCGTGCAGTGGGAAAGAGTGGGTTTGGAGGATTCTTCCACCAACATGCATCGTTCGTCGTCGTGAGGAAGTAGTTTTGTGTGTGTTATCATAAGGTACGTAGCACACACAAGCGGCTTTCTCGAAAAGGACGAAACGACGAGCGCGCGCTTCTTGAGCTTATCACGAAGAGGTGCTGGGATAGGATTCACGCACCAGTTTACTAGTAGAAACCTACTCAAGAGGTATCTCATTGGCAGGCCTGCGGCGACCCGAACCGCTAGCGGTGATTCACGTCAATGCTGATCGGTGTCGCTTTTGGTCCTCCTCAACAGGTAGAGTGCTAGTCCCAAGGATAACGCCAACGGGAGTTGGACACCAAGTGGGAATTCTGGAATCGGTTCAAATGACTCTAGGAGATCCGGATTGATTACCTGTGTAGTTCCACTGGCGACTACCAAGGTCGCCGCGTAGGCTTTGTACCCAAACACTGAAAACGTCAACGCATACGTCCCATCTGGCACATGAATAGAATAGCTTCCTTCTATTGAGCATGTTGTATACGTCACTGCTGAGCCTGCCAGAATGATCTCAACCCATGACAACGGAACCGGCGTTGCCTGATATGTTACCGATCCCCTCACTGTCCCGGTGACCATTCCCATTCGATACGCATCGACATTGAGAGTGGCTGTGCTTCCACCGCGGACGGCGACGGTCTGCGTCGGGTGTGTGAACGCTGACAAGGTAAGCCTTACAGTATAAGTCCCATCAATTAGGCCGCTGTCGAAGTCTTTTCCGGGGACGGGCCACTTGTATCTCCCATAGATGTAGTAGGCTAGTTGTTGTGTTGCTGTTATGCTATAGAGAGATATTCCCTGAGTTACCCCGGCTACGTCCACGGCTTCAACTTTCAGTAGTCCAGTTACTCCGAGAGGAATCATCGCGCCTGCCTCTTTGAATCTGATTGTTCCAGTTATGACGCTGCCGCGCCTCAGTGGACACTGAACTGTTTGGGTTCCACCTGAATAGATGGTGGCGGTGGGGTATGGCTCAGCCTGCCAATATCCTAAGGTGAAAACTTTGACTGTGTAGGTTCCATCAGGCAACGCTGTCGGCTTGTAACCAGCCTGCACGTAATCCGTGGTCCTCGACATTCCGCTAAAGCCGAATGTCGCTGTCTGCGCAGCCGCATTTTGATAGGCAAGGCAGTACCCCACTTCCAAACCAGCGGCATCGTAGATGTATGCCTGTATTCTAGTATTGGGATACGCGGCTGGGTTGTATTCCCAAGGGGCATATGTGGCTACTGAGACTCTTTGCCAGTTCTCTGCATATACTCCAGTGGGATCCTTTGCATACATGGTGCCACTTATGGATCCGCCACGTTTCAGGTATATTGAGACAGTACCTGTGGCTGCAGATGAGATTACAGCTGTTGCGTATGGGATTGGTTGCACAAAGCCCGTTACATACACCTTAACATTGTAAGCTCCGTCATTCAAGCCACCGTCCTTGATTCCTCTACCGGAATAGGTCTTCAGCCGTACGGCAGTGAAGCCACTGCCTTCTGCAGGTTTGATTGACTCACCTGCGCCCCGGATCAGAAAGCGAGTTTGGGCTTGGCCACGTAGGGCTGTTCCAACCCATACTCCCCTCATAGCTCCAGCCAAATCATATGTTTCCACCAGTACCGTTGTATCAGCGGTAAGTGTGTACATAGATCCTTGTGCAGTGAGGTAATAGAGAGTTCCTGAGATACCTCCGCCTTTCACTAACGGAACATCGATAGATACTCGACTTGCGGCTCTTACAGGCACTGATACGGCCGTAGTTTGTACGAAGCCAAATGCATATGCCTTCAAAGTGTAGGTGCCAGTGGGTATGCCCTTGTAGCCATAAAGCTCCTTAATGGAGTAGTTCACAGAGGATGAGGCTTCTGGAACATTAACAGTGATGTCTTGAACAACCGTGCCAGCCGAATCAGCAAGCTCCAGTCTTACCGGTAATGCAGACGATCCTCCTGGTCCAGTTCCCGGTAGGCTGAAGGAACCTGCAAACACAGTCGCAGGAGTCACTGGAGTTGTTCCCTCATAGAGTTTTACAGATCCGCTGATCTCCGCCCCCCTGTTCACCGCGATGTTCACAGTCGAAATTGTCTTCCTTCCAACCAAGACAGCTGATTCTGTAAGGGCGTACGCTGCAACAGTGCCCACGCCAGCCTGCTTTCCCCACGCCATAAGCTTGAAGGTTCCATTGTAAAGTCCTGTGAGCGTGTAAGTTCCGTCCGAGTTGATTCTAGTCTTCGCAACAACTTTGCCTTGCAATGGCCAGTCAGCTGCCGTTGCTGTTACAAACCCAATGCTAAGCGGTTTTGATGGAGAAGATGCGACGTCCGAGACGACACCAGAAATTGCGGATGCTTCTTCTCGCATATGGACTTTTACGGTCACAGATGGAAGCACAGTACCTTTGTTGCCATCTGAGAAGTCTTTGATCACAGCATACAGGTATGTGCATGGGAAATAATCGCTCGTGCAATAGAGGTTAACTGTGTAGTCTCCTGCAACACTTGGGGCGACTATGCCTTCAAGGACTACTGTCTGCGATCCAGAAATTCCCGGCCAAGTTGGGAAGGCTTGGGGTGTTGCACCTATTTCAACCCAGTAATATGATTGATTATAAGGGTAATACAATGCCTCATCGTATACGTGGATGAATTGAGGATCACACGTGATACCTGGTGCGGACACTCTTGACGTATTACCATCAGCCAATCCCAGAAAGTCCTTAGGAAGCTCTATTGCCACTCCGTACCATGTCTGACCACCCGTGTCGAACGTGAAAACGAGATTTCCAGCACTGTCACAGAATACCGGATAATCCTTCGGTGACACTGTTGCGGTGACCTGCCCGCGGACTATTGGGATTGATCCGAATCTTGATGCAAGCAAGAGAACCTGCAGCATCGCCAAAAGCCCAATAGCTGCAGCCCGAACACAGCCACAACGCATTCTTCTCGTTTCTCCTCCTTTCCACGAGCTACGAGGGCGAGTTGGCAAGATGCTTAGCTCAATCGACACAGCTACGGGTAGCTGGGGCTTTAAGAACTTAAGGCTATCTTGGCGAATGCATGTCTCAGTCGGAGCTCCTGTAAGATGGCATTTGACAGTAACGACCCGCTTTGCCACATCAATTATGTGAGCCGAGAATCGCATGAGATGGCGTTCTGAACCCGAGGTTCGAAATTCGACGGCCACACCATATCGCCGGACGACGGCCGTTCATCTATCGCTTCCTGTTCCTAGCGAGCAGAGCTATCGCCGCAGGTGCAATCAGCCCAATCGCTCCGAATGCGAATATCTTTCTCATCACATTTCACCTCTCCAGCATCGCCAAGACCTCGAGAAAGGCAAAAGTCATTGCTCAAATTCTCGACGTATCGAACCTCGAGGATGATTCATTCATTCAAGGATCTCAAGGTCAAAGGGCGCAGTAGCTCTGTTCTGGATGGAATTCTCGAGATTTGGGTGATAATTGGAATAGAATCTGAAAAACCTCTTTTAACCTTCAAGGCAAAATACTGCGCAGGTGTGAAGGCAATGAAAACGATTGTAAACCGCAAGCTGGCACTGCAAGCGATCGTCATCGCGGTTGTGGCAGCTTCAGTGTTCGGAGCAGCATTCGCTGTGGCAGCAAATCCACGAATCCAGACCACGGAGAGCAAAATGATGGCGGTGGCTCAGGAAGGAAACTTCAACCAGCCCCGGCCTGACCTTAACAGGCCCGGCCCACCTGGAAACGTGACCATAAGCTCTGCACAAGCCAAGGCGACAGTGGAGGCATCTATCCCTAGCTTCAAAATAGGCACAATCAACTCTCTTGGAACATGCTGGCTCGTTCCCATCGAAGACAGCAAAGGCGTAGTGACATCGATTCAGGTGAGCACGGTCAGCGCATCCACAGCAGAACAGGCGAAGTCCATCGTGCAAGGCTCATTAAGCATAGGATGGAAAGCCGGAGAACCTAGGCTGATGAGAACCGTATACGAGGTCCCCCTCATCGACTCCAAGGATGCAACGATAGCCCACGTCAGCGTTGACGGCAATAGAGGCGAAATCATCAGGAAACCATCAACCATACTTACAGTAACCATTCAGCAAGCGAAGACCAAGGTAAGCAACGCCATAAAAGAGTTCACGGTCGGCGAGGCAAGAGACGCAGGCAACACATGGATGGTCAACATCAAATACAAGGACAAGGTTGTTATGACAGTGGTTTTGGGCAAGCTGAACACGCCAACATCTGAAAATGCTGTGAAAGCTGTTCAGGACTCCTTGAAGCAAGGCTGGAGCCCAGGAGAGCCCAGACAGCTCCAATCCATTTACAATGTTCCCATAATAGACATCAACAATAACACTATTGGCAACGTCCGAGTGGACGGCAGGACTGGCGACATCGCTGCAGGTCTAAGGCCAGGTCCGTGAGAGTGCTGCCTATCACAGCATTCTCCCTCTCTCTTTTTTGAGACGCAGGTTTTCGACACTAATAATAGACCGGCAGATTTCGTCGACAACTGCCTGAAGTAAGTCGTGACTTATGCGGCAACTGACGGAGTCATGACGATAAGCTACGTCACGTCAGATCGTGCCTTGGTGCGGGGGGTGGGATTCGCGCA
>Ga0315310_10001006_pt1 | contig 17750 bp, 15 predicted proteins | sample TDP5_MG_FD_203630 | JGI IMG/M metagenome (GOLD analysis project Ga0315310, IMG submission 203630) | Freshwater sediment microbial communities from Lake Towuti, South Sulawesi, Indonesia - TDP5 | ecosystem: Environmental > Aquatic > Freshwater > Lake > Sediment | place: Indonesia: South Sulawesi... | reverse complement strand
TACTACTCAGTTTAATAAAAGAGGGCAAAATAGGGGGAGGGAAACAAATTTTAGGTAATTAGGCAAGAATGTCGACGACAAGAAAGAGTATTCTTAGAGTTTTTGGCTAGAAACTTTTGACAATACTTCAAAAGAGAAGGGGAGGTAATTTATGAAAAAAGATGAGATTTTCTGGCAAGAGTTAATTTCCGAAATTGACAAAGAACTTCAGAGCATAGAGAATCTAAGACAGGAATTGAAAGCCGCTCTGAAGGAAAAACCTCTCTTTTCTAAGAGGATTAGGGGTTCAATCTTTCATGATTTTTATAACTCCTGCGAGAGAATTTTCAGAAGGGTAGCTATAAGTATAAATGGAGGTATGATTATCTTTCCTTCAGGCATATATTTAGGAGCATTTATGGCTTTGAATTAAAAGGGAATCGTTTAGAAAGGTTAACTGAAAAGTTTGAAAGGGTCTGTGAAAGATTTGAGAAAGAAATCAAGACATTCATAGAAAAAATGAGATAATCCGTTATCCCATTCGCTACTTATGTAACTCAGAATGTCAGATGTAGAAAGCTTAATCTGTGCGGGCTCTTGTAGGTACAGATTCAATCTGTGCAATAGCAATGGTAGCTTACAGGAGGGCGTTGATGCCTGAAAGAATTGAAGATTACGAATTCAGAATCATCGATGAAATTGGAAAAAACCTGAATACCACTCAGAGAAAGATTTCCCGCCGGATTGGACTATCGTTGGGAATGACCAACATCATTATGAAAAGGCTGATTGCAAAGGGTTATGTCAAGGTAAAGGGTTTGAATCGCAGAAACTTCCAGTATATTCTTACTCCTCGAGGTTTTGCCGAGAAGGTGAAAAAAACACACCACTACCTGTTAAGGACAATAGAGACCTTAAGAGCATTGAGGGAGAAAATTCAAGATACTGTTTTGGAATTTTACTGGAAAGGACAGAAGAACTTTACCATTCTAGGCAAAGGAGAGCTCGCCGACATAATTGAGGCATCCCTACGGGATATAGGGAAAGACGACATCCAATATTTTAGAGCAAAAAGCCCGGAAGAAATTAACAGCAAAAACACAATCATCCTGCTAGCCGATGGAAGTATTCAGAGGAGGAATAGCCGATACATCAATATTCTAGAGATAGTTTCCAGAAAAATTGGTTCTGAAAACAAATGACCTCATTGGGGCTTTTGAGGATTTAATTCACTGAGCCCTTGGCATTGCTGACAGATTCTCAATTCTAAGCGCGACCGAAGATTAGCGAATTAAGGAACGTGTTAGACTAGACCAGAATAGAAGTTTGTGGACAAAGGTCTTGTTAAACGCAGAGGAAAAAGCTGATAGAGCAGGTCGAGTTTTTATTCAGAGAATATACTAGAATATAGCAAGAGACCAATTTCTTTGGACATGCTAATAATTTATGCCTTCTGGAGAAATAAAGTATAAAAGCTGACCGCTGAAGTCCTTCATATAACCAATATTGGAGTGAAGATGTAGTTTTAATGCGTCTAGACCTCGCTGTTAATATAGACGAGTTCTTGCGCTCATACTAGTTGGTTAGAAGCAGGAAAGGTAACACGCAGTTGTAGTGTGAAGACGGTCTTTTGCTTTGCTAAGAATAGGAGGGGTTATCCCATGGCTAAGATTTTGATTACTGGTGGAGCTGGTTTCATTGGCTCTCACGTGGCTGAGTATTATGCAAAAAAGCGGGAAGAGGTCGTCGTACTAGACAATCTATGTCGTGCAAAACTGCTAGGAAAGAGCGAAAAAAACGCCGATTACAACTGGAACTATTTAAAGCAATACAAAAATATTTCTTTAATTAAAGGGGATATAAGAAATCTGGAACTTCTTTCGCAGGCTTGCAGAAATGCGCATATTATAGTCCACGCTGCAGCACAGACCGCGGTAACTAGTTCGCTAAGTGACCCTTGGTGCGATTTTTCGGTTAATGCTTTGGGTTCCTTCACTTTGCTTGAAGCAGTCCGAAGGGTAAAAATAAGACCTGTGATTATTTACTGTTCCACTAACAAGGTATACGGAGAAAATGTGAACAAAATTGGTGTCATTCAGGAGGACTCTCGTTACCGATTCCAAAAAGGATATGAAAATGGTATTCCTGAAAATTTTGACATCGATTTATGTGAACATACCCCTTATGGTTGCTCCAAGTTGACAGGCGATTTGTACATGCAGGAGTATGCTCGGGTGTTCGGCTTAAAGATTGGCATCTTTCGGATGTCTTGCATCTACGGTACAAGGCAGTTTGGAGTAGAAGACCAGGGGTGGCTTGCCTGGTTTGCCATTGCCACAATTCTAAATAAGCCAATAACCATTTATGGTAATGGCAAACAGGTTAGAGATGTCTTATATATTACTGACTTGGTAGAAGCATACGATGCCTTCATAAGAAGTGACCTTCCTCATGGTGTGTTTAATATTGGTGGTGGTCCGGGAAAGACTCTGTCTCTTTTAGAGTCCTTGAATCTGATAGAGGAGATTACCGGCAAACGGCCCCGGCTAAAATTCAGCGAATGGCGCCTTACTGACCAGAGAGTTTATATTTCCAATATATCTAAAGTAAAAAAGGAGTTGAATTGGAATCCGCGAATTGATCCCAAAAAAGGGCTAGGCAAACTTCTCGACTGGGTAGATAAGAATAAAGGAATCTTCGAATAGGGATAGAAAAACAGCGGTGATATTTACCGATGCGTAAGTTTTTGTTCCTAATGGAACATTTGGCAAAAAGGTTTGGTTTCAGGCCCCGAATCAGCCAACTTTAAAAATATTAAGATAAAATTGGCTGTTATTTTAGCCTAGAAAAACATGTAAAATGGAACGAGACTTCTGGATACAAAAGAGCCAGAAATGACAAATTAGGTTAAATCGGCCACGGAGTAGAGGAGAAAAGCAATGGAAAATTTGCAGAGGCAACCAAGAGATATCTCGGTTATTGTTCCTATATTTAATGAGAAAGATAATATAGATAAGCTTTATGGTCAGTTAAGACAGGTCCTCCATGATACAAATAAGAATTATGAGATAATCTTCGTAGACGACGGAAGTACAGATGGAGCATTTGATCTCCTCAGACAACTTCATCAAAAAGACATGAATGTCAAGGCCATCAAATTTCGTAAGAATTTTGGACAAACAGCTGCGATGAGTGCAGGGTTTGATTACGCCAGTGGAGAAGCGATCGTAACAATGGATGGCGACCTGCAAAATGACCCAAAAGACATCCCACGGCTGTTGGAAAAAATTGACGAGGGCTTTGACATTGTGAGTGGATGGCGTGTTGGGCGGAAGGACCCTTTTTTCAGCAAGCGACTGCCTTCATATTTTGCCAATAAGCTCATTTCTTGGGTCACAGGTGTAAAGCTCCACGATTACGGGTGCACGTTAAAAGCCTATAGGCGAGAAATAATTAAGAAGGTAAATCTTTATGGGGAAATGCATAGATTCATTCCTGCTATAGCGAGCTGGATGGGTATCTCTGAGGCAGAAATCAAAGTAAGACATCATCCTCGCAAGCACGGCAAATCAAAGTACGGATTATCGCGCACCTTTAATGTAATCTTAGACCTAATTACAGTGAAATTCCTGCTCAGTTTTTCCACTAAACCAATTCAAATCTTTGGTTTTTGGGGTTTGCTTTCATTGGTTTTAGGTGGAGTAACTGGGTTAGTGGTAGTATTAATGAAGATTATGATGAAAGTGGATATGACCGGGAATCCACTGCTTTATCTAACAGTGCTATTCCTTTTTGTTGGAATTCAGTTTATCATGCTGGGATTACTTGGAGAAATTCTTGTCAGGGTGTACCACGAAGCACAGAACAAACCAACTTATGCCATAAAGGAAATTCTTGACTAGCATATTGACAGGTGTAATGTGAAAATTGAAAAAAGCAGAGAAATAAAACTGCACAGAAACTTAATTAAAGAATATAAGGTTAGATATGGACCCAATTTTTGCCGTTTGTACCACCATCACTGGAATAATAAAATTATTAGTTATTTACCTCGGAACCGAAATCTTTCGGTACTCGATTGTGGCTGCGGGTCTGGAATATTATTGGAAGATTTGGTCAATAGATATGGTACTGTAACAGGTGTGGACATCTCGAGCGAGATGATTGGAAGTACGGACCCGTCAATAAAAGAGAAAACAACAAATCTAGTAATAGGTGATGGGGAGGAACTACCATTTCGTAAAGAATCTTTCGATATAATCTTGTGTCGTGGGTCTCTGCACCATCTTCCTTCTCCAGCTAAGGCCCTTAGGGATATTTATATATCGTTGAAGCCTGGCGGTTGTTTGGTTCTTTCTGAACCATGTAGTGACTCTTTACTACTTCACATTCCTCGGAAGGTAATTATTGATAAGAGTGCTAAATTCTCCGATACCCACAAAGCTTTTCCCTCGAAGGAATTAACAAAGCTATTGAGTGGTTTGGGTTTCACAATTAGGGGTAAAGAAAGATTTGGTTTCTTAGCATTTCCTCTTTGTGGTTTAGTGGATTTTCTCCCGGTTATGAAATATTTGCCCTTCAACGTTTATATAACGAAAGTTTTAATTATGTTGGATGAATTATTCTCTCACATTCCCTTTATCAAGAGACAGAGTTGGCATATCATCATTCAAGCAGTAAAGGTGTAAGTACGGGGAAATTTATGGGACAAAAAAATTGGAGTTTGCAGAAACTCCTGCGCAAGGAAGCGGCAATTTTATTCTTGATTGTTGTTCTGGCGGTGATTCTTCGCCTTTATCGTATCAATGCGCCATTATTAGACCATCACAGCTATCGCCAAACTCACGACGCAATGGTAGCAAGAAATCTCTTTCGAGAAAAGTTTAATATATTCCATCCTAAGTATGACGATGGAGGCCCAACGTGGCGTAGAGCTGGCGGAGAATTTCCTCTCTTTCCTCTTTTGGTAGCCTTGGGATATAGAGTTTTTGGAGTGCGTGAAGCTATCGGGAGATTGATTAATTTGTTATTTTCACTGGGTTGTATTTACGTACTTTATCTCCTCGCTAGACAATATTTCGGGAACCGTGTAGGCCTATTCGCAGGTTTATTCTTTGCCATCTCTCCGCTCGGAATTTACTACAGTCGGACTTTTCAGAGGTATGGCCTAGTACTATTTTGCCTAATCTGTTTACTTTATTTCTACTCGCGGTGGCTCAAAGAAGAAAAATGGCATTTTTTCCTACTTGCTGTCATATTCGCTAATCTATCATTTCTAACACATCCTCCTACAATGTACATTGGCTTAGGCCTTGTGTACTTAGCGTATTTGAAATACAAAATGAGAGGCTTTCTCGAGTGGAGACTATGGTTGTTTGCTCTGTTGGTATTGACTCCTTCAATATTATGGATTTCCTATTTTATTCGGGCTTTTGGGGGCGGCGGTTTTACGATGTCAGAGAAAAGGTGGGGGGAGTTAGGATATTACTTTATGTGGGTAAATAAAGACTTTTTTCTGAAAACTATGTTTTTGATTTTAGGAAAATACGTACTCACCCCGATAGGATATCTTTTATTCATTCCAGGTTTATTTATGAAAGACAGGTCGGAAGGCGCAAAGATGTTCCATTTTTGGTTGCTAGGCATATATATCCACTTCGCCCTTGATGCCTACCATAGTTTTATAGTAGTGCATGACTACTATTATTTCCAGGTCGTACCGGTTGCTTCAGTGTTTATTGGGAAAACACTTACCAGCCTCTGGGAAGGTGATTTTGGAGTAAAGAAGTTTAATCCAGCACATTTTAGGCGTGCAATTGTAATATTACTGTTTCTTACCTTAATAGGAGGTAGGATAGCCACACAGCGCCTTTATAAGTTGAAGTGGGATGTTTACCGAGCAGCGAAAGCAGTAGGTCAGCTTACTCAGAAAAATGATGTGATAATCTCTGCAAGTGGTGGGCCGGAATTGTTGTACTATGCTGATAGAAGAGGATGGCAATCTTCATCTTATCCCATTATTGGGTCGAAAAGAGGTGAGGAGGCCGTCGAGTATCTCCGAGAAAAAGGTGCAGATTATCTTGTGAATATGTTTTCAAAATTGGACAGACATCCTGGGTACTTAGAATACCTTTCCCGTCATTACAAGATTTTGATGAAGGACGAAGCGTATGCAATTTACGATATTGATCTGCGCAGTTCCACAGATTTCAAGGAGAAAAAATAAAGGAGCAAATAGCTAATGTTAAATGGAAAACAAATGGTGAAATCCACAGCTACAATTACTTTTTTTGAAGCACTAAATATTCTGATAGTTTTCCTAACTCAAGTAATATTGGCGGCTAAATTCGGTGCTAGATTTGAGATGGATGCCTACTTAGCTGCTGTTACGATACCTACTTTAATTATTACCGTATTAATGAACTCCTTAAGAGTAACTTTCATACCGGTTTTTATTGAATATGAAAGAAAAAAAGACGATAAGGAAGCATGGACGGTTGCCATCAATTTCATCAACACCGTTTTTTTTATTCTATTGTTTATCGCTATTGTGGGTATTATTTTCGCTCCTGGCTTAATTTCTCTGATTGTGCCGGGCTTCAGTTTAAAAACAAAGGATTTAGCTATTCAGCTCATAAGGATAATGCTTCCGGCAATTGTGTTTAGCGGCTTAGCAACGGTCTTTTCAAGTTTGTACTATGCGCGACAACGCTTTCTTTTGCCTTCAATCTCGCCTTTTCTGAACAGTTTAGTAATTTTTGGCTGTGTGGTAGTGCTGGCCAGCAGGTTAGGAATACGAGCTGTAGCCACAGGAATGATAATGGGCTCCTTTGCTCAGTTCCTTTTTCTCGGACCAGGCATTATCAAGGAAAGCAGGTATAAATTTAGCCTAAATTTCCGGCATCCTGGCGTTATTAAGATTAGTAAATTGATTATTCCTTTGGTATTAGCGTCAGTATTCTATAGAGCCGTCACGCTTGTTGACCGGATGATTGCGTCAGGTTTGCCAGAGGGTAGCATAGCGTATTTAGGATATGCTTATAAGGCGGTACATGTTCTGGTTATGCTGGTGAGCACTGGAATTTCTTTGACCATCCTTCCAAGAATGTCACTATATGCGGCGGAAGGGAACAATCAGAAATTGCGCGACACCATTTCTTTGGCAACAAGAATGGCACTACTTGTGGTTGTGCCAATTGTTGCCGGACTGGCGGTCTTGAGAATCCCATTAATTGAGATAATTTTGGAAAGGGGGGCGTTCACCAGTGAGGCTACGTACGCTGTAGCTCTGACATTATTGTGTTACTCTGGCGCCATTGTTGGTTTGTCCCTTGGCGGAATTTTAACGGCTACATTTTATGCTCTGCAGGATGTGAAAACCCCGGTAACGGTGGGGGTAGTAGGAGCCATTCTAAATATTACCTTGGATTTGATATTAGTCCGATACTTTTCCTATGCTGGCATTGCTATGGCGCTTTCCATCGCTACCCTTTTCAGTGTCAGCATATTCTTTGTTACACTACAGAAGAGACTACGAGGCATTCGAGGCTTGGAAATATTCAGATCGTTCATAAAGGTTGGAGCGTCTGCTATTTTAATGATGCTATCTATAGCCATTTTCAGAAACTTTTGGACCTTCACTCAATCTGGGAGAGAAGTTGCTTTTCTGGCTTTCTCTGTTGTTTTAGGGATTGGGGTATACGGAATAATAGCATTTCTATTTCGCACACGAGAGATTCTAATTCTCGGGAATATTCTTATTAAAAATGTTAGGAATAAATGAGCGAAGCAACTCGAGGAAATTGGAGAAAGGCTAAATAATGAACATATGCATTCTAATTCCTTCATTTTTGCCAACTATAGGCGGAGCTGAAATAGGAGCGTATGAATTAGCGAAGCAATTGTACCGAAAGGGGCATCGCATCGCTGTAATTGCACCGAAATATAAGAAAGGTTTGAGAAATTTTGAAAAAGTTGAGGACATAGATGTCTATCGCTACCCTTTGTTAATTCATTTACCCCGTTTGACTACGCTTGTCAGAGTTCTTTTCTCTTTTTTGTTCATCGGGAATTTGCTTAGAAAAATAAGACCTGATATTTTGAATATTCACTATGTCATTCCAACTGGATTTGCTGCTCAGTTCTGGGCAAATAGACTTCATATTCCTACGGTCCTAACGCTAATAGGTAATGATGTATATGACCCATACCGCCTTCCCTCCCAGCTATTTCGCCCTTTTATGAAGAAGGTGATGGATGAGACAAACTTTGTTACGAGCATCTCTTCTTTTGTTAAAAAAGTTTTGCTGAATGAGTTCGATGTCCCGGGAGATAAGATAAGAATTATTCCCTATGGCATAGAGATTGATAGATTTCACCCAGGCATTGATGGTTCGGACATACGAAGAAAGTACAATATTGGCAAAGATGAAAATTTGATTATGACTGTTCAGCGATTGCATCCGCGTAAAGGAGTTGAATATTTTATAAAAGCGGCTCAAAAAGTTTTAAGAAAGAGAGATAATGTGAAGTTTCTTATCATTGGTAGCGGTCAGGAAGAGGAACACTTAATTAAGCTATCGAATAGATTGAATCTTACGGGTAAAGTAATTTTTGGAGGAGAAGTTGAAAACTCGATACTTAATAAGTATTATGCTGCCGCTGACCTGTTTGCCTTTCATACATTATACGAAGGCCTTGGCATTGTGCTTCTGGAGGCCATTGCTTCGGGGAAACCAGTTGTAACAACTATAGCTGGTGGGACGGTAGATATTGTGAAGAATGGGGTTAATGGGCTACTTGTACCTCCGAAGGATAGTCATGCGTTTGCAGATGCTATCCTGAAGTTGTTGGCTAATCCGGGATTAATGAAAGAGATGGGTGAGGCAGGTAGAAGAGTTGCTGAATGCGAATTCAATTGGACTCTTATTGCCGACAGGTACATAAGCGTTTTCGAGCTGGCTAGGAAAACAAAAAGAGAATGGCTTAGAATTTCTTGAACCTGTTCTTAGAAGAAGCGAAAGATTTGAACGTTATATTGAGAATTAATGCACGAACGGCAAAGCCGATTACGGTTGAATTACATTGGAGTAGAGTGCTATGCCATTTCTGCTTAATCCCGACCTGGTTCGTATATCCAGCGAATAGGAAGATTCTTGGACTTAGGTGGGATATGAACAAATCAACAAAATTGCAAATGAGGTGAACGGGTGTCTCTGAATCAAATGAACGAGGAACTTAACGATGCATTTGAAACATATTTCCCAAATTTGGTCCGCTGGAAAAGATTTGCTTATAAGGTGGCGAACTTTTTGCTTTTAAAGGCTCTGAGATTACGTACCCGCGTATTTGGTGGACGCCTTTTGGTAAATGAACGGATTGTCGAATATCCACAGATTTTCCAATGGATTAGACCGGGCAGTGTCATATTTGACATAGGCTGCGTATCATCACGTCTACCAATACAGTTTGCAAGCTTAGGCTACGAAGTTCATGGTCTTGATACTCGACCATATCCTTTTAGGCACCCGAACTTTCGGTTCCACAAGGCAGACGTCTTTGAGTGGTCGCCAGAGCAATCCTTCGATATTATTCTTATGGTCTCGACCCTGGAACATTTTGGACTCGGAGCATACGGTGATGTGATGTTGCCGGAAGCGGACAAAGTAGCCGTGGAGAGGATTTCCAATTGGCTCTCCGAAGGGGGCCATCTCCTTGTCACTGTTCCTTTTGGTAAGCCCGCGGTGATAAAGAAACATAGAATTTATGACTTGGAAAGACTGAAGCATGTTTTTTCCAATTTCAAATGGGTAGATGAAAAATATTTTAAGAGAATTGAGGAGTCATGGTTGCCCAGCAGCGCTGAGGAGCTTAGGGAAGTCGCTTCGCCTGAACTTCCGGCGAATGGTGTAGCTCTGCTTAGGCTGCAACACATCTGAGATATTGAAAAATAGTAGCAACCTTATATAGAAAGATATATGTTGTTCTAGAAGGCCTTGAAAAGCTTCTAATTTCTATTAGTGCCAGGGGGTCAATGTTAATACGTCTCTGTAGATAGAGGAGAATTTTTTGAACAGGACATTAGAAATTGATGGGCGACGGGCGAGGACGGTTGCCTGCAATTTATGTGGCAGTAACCTTAAGGAATATCTATTTAATAAACACAATTTTGACTACGTGAGGTGTCTATCTTGTGGATTAGTCTATGTTACTCCTCAATTAACCGAGCAGGAAATAGAAAAAATCTACAGAGATTTGTATGAGAAAAAGCATGGAGATACCGGGAGTTCAGAAGGCTCTTTACAAAAGCGATATGAAAAGCTCCTCAACAAAATACATGCCTATCGAAGAAAGAAGAAAATTTTAGAAGTCGGATGTTTTCAAGGAAATTTTTTAGCTGCTGCTAAAGGTAAGGATTGGGAAGTTTTCGGGACTGAGATTTCTGAGCCAGCAATTAGATATGCGGAATGCAAGTACCAGATTAAATTGCACAAAGGCGCGGTTGAAGCGGCTAACTTCCCCAGTGGTTTCTTCGATGTAGTCGTGTTACGCGATGTAATTGAGCATCTGCCGGACCCTGTGGGGACACTTGGTGAACTTAACAGAATTCTACGTCCCGAAGGATTGCTCTATATTTGGACACCAAATTTTGACAGTTTTACCAGAAAATTCCTGTTGGGCTCAAACTGGGGGGCTGTAATTTTCCCCTGGCACTTCTATTATTTTACTCCTAGAACTATTAAAAGGTTACTAAATGCCGGCGGCTTTGCGGTAAGAAAACTTGTATGTTACAATGTTCTATATGATAGATTTGATCCATATCTGGCTTTGCAAAATCCTTCTAAGTATCGTCCAATCAGGACGAAGAGATGGCATCGCAAAATTCTACGGGCAGTCGCTAATAAAGGATTCAATATTATCTTGAAGAACTTATCCAAGATGGGTTTTTATATCGGTGGGCAGATGGAAGTTTTTGCTCAGAAAGAAGTCCCAGAATGAATAAGAAAATATGTATGTTGATGAATAGGTTTTACCCTATTATTGGTGGGTCGGAAGCCCAGGCACAGCAGCTTTCAGAAAGGTTGATTAGTAGAGGTGTAAGGGTTTTTATATTGACTCGCCGAATAAGCGCTGAGTTAGAGAAATTTGAATATGTGGGAAGGATTCCAGTGTACCGGGTCGGGTTAAGGGGGATTGGAAGATTTAGCGAATATTCGATGGTTTTTGCCACGTGGAGATTTTTGTCAAGGAGGATACCAGACTTTGACATTCTTTTCTCTCGCTCTCCAACGGCACTCAGTAACCTACTGGCGATTCCCTTTGTAAAGCGGTTTGAGAAGAAAGTGGTTATTAGACCGGCCGGGTCGGGAGATATTGTGAGGTTAAGAAATTCCAAATTTTCTTCTCTGAAGTGTAAATGGTTCAAAATGGCAGACGCGTTCATCGCAATTAATTCTGAGATAGTAAAAGAACTTTCGTCTCTAGGTGTTCCCAAATCAAGAGTTTGTTTTATCTCTAATGGTGTTGACACGGGCCGATTTGCTCCTCCTACATCAAATGGAAAGGCTCTAAAAAAAAGAAAGTTGTCTCTCCCTGAGAACACAATTATTAGTTTCTCTGGTAGATTAGTTTGGCATAAGGGCTTGGATGTTTTGCTTCGGGCGTGGGAGGACGTCTTGCGCGAGTTTCCTCAGGAGGCTCATCTAATTTTTCTTGGGTCAGGGTCACTCCAGAAGGATTCCTGCGAACAGGAATTAAGAAATTTCGTTCAAAATCACAATCTGTCATCGAGTGTTTCTTTTCAAGGCAATGTTTCCAATATTGAGGAATATTTACAAGCCAGCGATATTTATGTTTTTCCTTCTAGGAAAGAGGGTTCACCTAATGCTCTTTTGGAAGCCATGGCCTCTGGACTACCCACGATTGCTACAAGAATAGGCGGCGTAGGGGATATTTTGAAGGACAAATTCAATGGTATTCTTGTTGATGTTGACAAACCCAGGCAAATATCCGAGGCAATCATTTTCTTAATGCGAAACAAGGAGTATGCAGTACGACTGGGAATGAACGCTCGGACATTTGTTGAAAAGAACTGTTCCTTAGATATCATAACAGAGAGATATATCAAATTTTTTGATATGCTATAAATTCACTACTTGTGGCAAAGTATGAAAATATCAATTTTAGAATCAAATAGACAGGTATTTAGTAAGCAATTTTTTTGGGCTCTGGCTATAATTGGCTTGATAATAATCTGCAATTTTCTGGCAACAGTGGATATTTATTATGTCCTATGGTTGCTGGCAGGAGTATTGAGCGGAATTATTATTTATAAGCCATTTATTGGCATGCTAATTTATGTTTTTGGGCTTCCCTTTGAGGCGCTCACGGAGATGTTACCTTCTTTTACCATTTTGAAAGGAGTTGGAATTCTCACATTTTTGGGCTGGACTCTCAAGCTCCTTATTAAAAAGGAAAAGGTGAGATTCCATTTAAGTCTTTGGCCGATGACTGCCTATATCGCCGTGGGTCTTGCGTCTTCATTATGGGTAGGTAATGCTGCTACTGTGTTTCGTAGAGAAATTACTATAATCCAGTTGGTCGTCTTTTTTCTTTTGTTCTATAATATAGTAAAATCACAGCGTGATTTGAAACTAATACTTTACTCCTACACTATTTCTTGCTTAATTGCAGCTATTTTCGCGTTTAGAAATTTCTTATTATATCCCATGAAGCGGCAAGTGCCTTTTTTGTCTTACCAAAACTCGAATTTCTTCCCTGCTTCTATCTCAGTTCCTATTTTGTTTATGATATTGTTGGTTATTCATAAGAGGGGACTAAAGGCTATAAGTTGGTTTGTAGCTGCCAGTTTTGGACTTTTTACAGGACTGATTTCTCAAACGCGAACTTTCATGGTGTCTCTTTTGGCTTCCATATCATCCTTGATTTACTTTTCAAAGGGCAAAATAAGAAAAACATTTCTTGTTCTGGCAATTTTTGTAGCTTTAGTTCCATTCATGCCAAGGTCACTTTATAATCGGGCCGCCTCAATCCCCGCTGCTGCACAGAACCCTAAGGATCGAGGCACTGCGAGACTGGATATATGGCTTGTTTCTTTAAACATTGTAAAAGAACACCCACTAATTGGGATTGGACTGAATAATTTCCGAGAGGCGTACTTAAGTGCCCTTCCGGAGACCGAAGGAGTCGTAAGATACAAGTGGACTATAGGAGATGCACACAATATTTATTTACATACTTTTGCAGAACTTGGTGCTGTTGGGTTGGCCGTCTTTATGAGCATTATGTATATTATCGGTAAGGGCCTGGTGAAAGCTCTTAAACAGCTAACTACTAGGTCTATGAAGATATACGTAGAATTGGCTCTAGTAAATTTCGTATTTACGTTGACCTACGGCGTCTTCGTCATGATTCATTACCGTAAGTTTTTTTGGTTTGGCTTAGCATTGGCAGCCGTGGTAAGCAAGCTTAGTTTACAAAATAAAAATTTAGGCATAATTAAAAAGAGAATGGACAGACAATGAAACTGTCGGTGATTATAGTAAATTGGAATACAAAGTCTCTATTGGAACAATGCTTGACTTCTGTATTCGCGCACATTACTAAAAGCTTTCCTTTGGAAGTCATTGTTGTAGACAATGGTTCTTCTGATAGCAGCACAGCAATGGTTAAGGAAAAATTTCCTACAGTAAAGCTGATAGAAAATAGAAAAAATCTCGGCTTTGCTGCAGCTAATAACCAGGCAATTGTGATAAGTTCTGGAGACTATCTTCTGTTACTGAATAGCGATGTAATTGTTTTGGATAAAGCACTGGAAAAAACTGTAACCTTTCTGGAAGGTAATCCTGAAGCGGGGGCAGTCGGTTGCAAGTTATTAAACGAGGATGGGACGCTTCAACATTCATGTTATAATTTTGGTTCGCTAACAAGGTCTGTGGTTTCCAGCCTAGGTTTAGATGACACAATTTTTCGCAACAATTATGCGCTTCAAAGTTTGCTAAAAAACTGGAATCACGACAAAATAAAGGAAGTTGACTATGTACGTGGTGCCTTCCTGATGCTGAGAAAAAAAGCGATAGAAGATGTTGGACTTTTGGATGAGCGATTTTTTATGTATGCTGAAGAGGCAGATATGTGCTATCGACTTAATCAAGCAGGCTGGAAAGTCTATTTTTTCCCGGCTGCAGAAGTGACCCATCTGGGTAGAAGAAGTAGCAATTCGCTGGATCTACGGGCAGAATCGCAACGGTTGTTAAGTAGAATGTTACTCTTTCGTAAATGGCATGGGCCACTTTATTGTTTGATTCACAGAATTCTGATAGTGACTCTGACATTATTAAGAATGGTTTTATCACCTCTTAGATTATTAGTGGATTCCAGGGATTTCTATTCAGTTAAGCATCAAATCAAAGTCCAGCGAAATAAGATAGTGACTATGCTTACTCTTAAAACATTTTGTTAGTTGTCTGACCGTGTGGCTAATTAAAATAATTAGGTCATTGGTCTTGGCCGTTTCACAAATGTATAGTCAAGTTTCACGGTGAGCACTTCATGAAAATATTTATGATGAGCTCGGTGCATGCTTGGAACGATTCTAGAATATTTCACAAGGAAGCGGTTTCGTTGGCAAAGAGACATTCTGTCGAGCTGTATGGCATCGGAGATTTTATTTTTAAAGAAATTAAGGGAGTCAAAGTATTCGGTCTGCCACGGTACAATTATCGTCGTTTGCGAATTTTGAACTGGCTGATGCTTTTAAGGTTAGCTATGAAATCGGAAGCGGATGTTTTTCATTTTCACGACCCAGAACTAATTCCTTTGGGGCTACTATTAAAGCTGATCAAGAGGAAAAAAGTTATTTACGATGTCCATGAGGACTTTCCTGCTTCCATAATGTACAAGGAATGGATTCCCAATATGTATAAGGATTCTTTGTCAAAAGTTCTAGCCCTCTTGGAAAAAGGATTGGCTGGATTATTTGATGCTATCCTGCTTGCGGAATTCTCTTACGCAGATAATTTTAGAAATATAGATAGGAAAAAAATTGAGATACTTAACTACCCATTAAGAGAGTTTGTTGTGGAAAGAAAAGCCAGTTCTGAAAACATTAATCTTGTTTATGCTGGAAGTATAAGCGAGGTTAGGGGCGTTTTTTGCATGATAAAAGCAGTGAGCATGCTATGTCGAGAATTTGACAATGTCCGTCTTTTCCTTATAGGCCCTGTAGTTTCTCCGGCAATAGAAATAAGAATCAGAGAAATCATTCAGGAAAATAACCTAATGGAGAAGGTAACCTTAGCGGGGAGAGTTCCTTTGAGCCAAGTCTATGAATTTTACTCAAGATGTCACCTAGGGCTAATATTACTCCATCCAGAAAGAAATTATCTGAGGTCCTTAGGTACTAAGATATTTGAGTACATGGCTGCGGGTCTTCCAGTCGTTGCTTCAAATTTTCCTTTGTGGGAGGAATTTTTTCATATTAACAAGTGCGGTGTTACGGTTGACCCCTTAGACCCGAAAGATGTTGCTAAGGGCATGAAATACCTAATTTCCAATCCGAACCTTATGAAACAGATGGGGGAAAACGGCAAAAGAGCGTATCTGGAAAAGTATAATTGGGATAGCGAAGAAGAAAAGTTATTTCGATTATACAGTTCGTTTGAGGAAAAGAGTAAGAATATAAGCGGGATTTGAATCCTAAAAGCTCTTGGTTAGTTGAACTATGGAATTACTTTTTCTTTTTCTATTAGTTATTATTTTGTATATATATTTTGGCTACCCGGCCATCTTGGTTCTCTTGGGATTCTTGAGAACATCAAAACCTTTAAATAGAGGAAACAGCGCTCCTCGAGTGACGCTGATCATAAGTGCTCATAACGAAGGCAAGATAATTCACCAGAAAATTGAGAATAGCCTATCCTTGGACTATCCTAAAGACAAACTCGAGATTATTGTGGCGTCAGATGGCTCCACGGACGATACGGACGAAATTGTAGCTGAGTACGAAAATAGAGGGGTGATACTACACCAATTAGCGGCGAGAAGAGGGAAGACGGCTGCTCAAAACGGTGCTGTGGCAAAGTCAGGCGGGGAAGTAATAGTTTTTTCTGATGCCAATGCAATGTATGCGAGAGACGCTATCAAGAAATTGGTTAGAGATTTCGACGATAAGACAGTAGGCTGCGTCTGCGGAGAACTGAAATACACTAATTCGTGGGAAAGTATGGCTGGAAAGGGCGAGAATCTATATTGGAAATATGAGAAATTTCTGAAAAGGAAAGAGAGTCAAATTAGTTCTCTATTGGGAGTTACTGGTTCCATCTATGCTGTACGCCGTTTCCTGTATGTTCCTTTAGAAGACGATTCAATCAGTGATTTCGTTGAACCTCTGGAAATTGTAAGAAATGGATACAGAGTTATCTATGAACCAGAGGCGATTTCTTTCGAGAAGGCCTCGGTAGATATGAAGACAGAGTTCAAAAGAAAGATTCGGATAGTCGCCAGGAGCATTAGAGGGCTATTTGGTGAAAAGGAATTATTGAATATTTTTAAGTATGGGATATTTTCTATACAATTAATCTCCCATAAATTATTGCGATGGACGATGCCATTATTATTGATTTGCTTATTTGGTACGAATTTGCTTCTTTGGGATAGTGGGAACATGTATAAAATTCTATTAATTTTTCAAGCTCTACTCTATTTAAGTGCGTTAGTTGGGTGGGTTTTTGAGTTAGTTGGTTCAAAAATTAAATTGTTTTATATTCCTTATTACTTTTCTATGGTCAATTTGGCTGCCTTGATAGGCTGGTTTAAATATCTTATAGGCAAAAAGGAAGTGGTATGGGAGACTATGAGGAAATGATTAACCCGGAATTTTACGGGTAGTTTGTCCGCGTAGTGAAGGCTATTAAATGACAATGAATTTCGAGGTTTCGGAATGATTTGGAAGAGGTGGGGAGTACCGTCACTGGCTTTGATTGATGCCGTGCTGATAAATGTGGGGATAGTTCTGGCTTTTTTGATTAGGTTTGGTGGGAGACTGCCGGCCAGGAATTTTGCTGCCTATCAGAGTTTATGGGTTTTTATTACTATTATTATGATTGGAACTTTTTATATTTCCGGGCTCTATGACCGGCGAAGAAGTTATACCATGGTAGATATCCTGGATAATACAATTAATGGAGTCACTATTGGTACTCTTTTACTTTTCGTGGCTATTTATGCGGCAAGGACGAAAGTAGGCAAGTTTCCGACGACGGTTCTTATGATTTCCTGGCCGGTTAATCTTATAGTAATTAGCGGCTGGAGAATAATAATAAGTAGATTTAGAAAAGTTGTGCGGCGGAGGGTCTTGGTCGTGGGAAGCGGCGAAGGGGCTAAATCTATTTTACAAGATATAAGGAAGCGACCCGAACTGGGATACGAACTTGTTGGCGTTATTTCTGACGAAACTGAAGAGAATCCAGAACCGGCAGTTAAGCATTTCAAATCTATGAGTAATATTAGGCGAATTGTGACGGGAAATAGGATTGAGGAGGTAATCATATCTCTGCCTCCCGAATCCCGCAAAAAAATGGTGGACATTATTTCTCAGTGTCAGGGAATGGGGGTGAGATTTAAGATTGTTCCTGAGCTTTATGAGATGTTCTTGAGCGAGACTGACGGAGAGGATGTGAACGGGCTTCCTTTGGTTGAAGTGATGGCTCCGCCTATCTACGGGGCTAATGAAGTGATTAAAAGACTTATCG
>Ga0315310_10001005_pt1 | contig 17750 bp, 27 predicted proteins | sample TDP5_MG_FD_203630 | JGI IMG/M metagenome (GOLD analysis project Ga0315310, IMG submission 203630) | Freshwater sediment microbial communities from Lake Towuti, South Sulawesi, Indonesia - TDP5 | ecosystem: Environmental > Aquatic > Freshwater > Lake > Sediment | place: Indonesia: South Sulawesi... | reverse complement strand
GTGGTTCCATCATCAAAGCCCCATGACGCTTCTAAGAATGATGGTGCTACCCCTTCAGATACGGCCAAGAAAAGGACGATTTTAGGTTTAAACCCCAGCCCAGTTACAGACTGGCTTCCACCTGCATCTCGGGTGAAAAAACCCATTTTCACATTTGTAATTCCACCCAGACCCTTAGACTCTAAACCCGGCAACTAATCACCCCTTTAACTATCCTCTTCTTGATATACAGTTCTTCCCTTATACTCTTAAGTGACTTTAAGAGGATTTAATCACGACCCAATGTATTTTGTTCCTATCCAGTCTTCGAAGGAAGTGGCTATACAGTCAATGTTTAATCTCTCTCCTCCGACTGGGAAAGTTTGGGTTGGGTAGGACCTAAATCCCACAGCTTGAATTCTTCCAGCGGAAAGAGGACATACATCATCATAAATTAGGTTGCCATCGATTTTAAGTTGAAGTTTATTCAGCGATGTTGAAACTAGGATTTCTACTCTATACCAAGTTCCAGCTACAACTTCGGAAGCAATTATGGTTTCATTGACTTGCCAATACCATTTCGTGCCACTTTTCACTATGTGCAAGCTGGTGCTGTTGAAGAATCCATAATAAGGGGCACCAGGACAGTACAAGCCTATTTCATTCACGTATAGTAGGTCCATCATTGGGTTTGAAGCCATTCTTACCAAAGCGCGAGCATATAATGTCTTAACGGGAGAAAGATTTGGATAAGTGAGAGGATAAACGTAGCCAACAATTCTCCCGTATCTATCTAATCTAATGGAACTGGCTCCATCGTATTTCACTGTAGAATCTACTGTGGCATTAGTTGCAGAAACAGAGTCAAATCCTGAAAGAGACTCACAATTATGAATGAAGGAAACAGGATTATATATGCATGGCATTAACAAACCATGTCGCGTTCGACCAAGTAAAGGTTCTCCAAGAGGCACATCATCTTCCTGCCTTCCATTTCTCTATTGTTAAGCCATAATGTGTCGAAGCCGTCGTGACGTCTCTTATATCCACGACTCCGTCTCCGTTTAGGTCGCAGTCTGGGTTCCAGTTTGGCATTCCCGGCTTAGAGCCAAAGGCTGCCTTCAGCAATACTAGGTCGCGGTCGTCTATTATTCCGTCTCTGTTGACGTCTCCCAGCTTATGAAAAGTCTCATAGTCACCAGGTGTTATGGCTAATAGCGGTTTTGGCGGTGGTATTGCTGGTGGTGGACCTACGGGCTTCCAGGCTATCAGTTTAGCTGATTTCCCGCTTTGAGTTGAGTTGCCAACAAAGATTGTTTTGATGTTGCACCAATCAATTAAGAATGTTTGGGGATAGGTTAAAGCGGTAATGTCGATCTTGTGTTTATCGTCTTTCTCGTTTAGGTAAAGGTCAAAGGAGCCATCGCAACGAAAAATTGTGAGGGCAACTCCGCTGAGAGTGGCAAACTCTTGAATTTTAGCTGCTGTTGACCTATCTACTCCCAAATCTATGGTTTCAACATATAGGTCGTCTGCAAGCAGCAACGAACCATACCTACGTAGTCCATGTGCAAAAACGTCTACGTACTCACTGGGTGCGGGTGCAGGTGGAACTCCGGGGATGCGGATGGTTGGTGGGACACCTGGAACCGCGGCGGGTCGTTCTAGAGCAGCGCGTATGGCCCTGAGTTCTGTAAGCATTTCGCGGTAGGGATGGGGGATCCTCTCGTCTACTAAAGGCGCTTCTCTCGTTTTTCTTAGTCGCTCAGCAAGCATTGGTAGGCGTCCTACTTGACTTCTTCGCCGATGCCAAGCTCTTTAACTCTTTCCTGCCGCTTCTCCAGTTTTTCATATTCCTCTTTGATGGCTTTGTCTAGGTCTTCCCTGCTTACGGTGTCGTCTACTATTACGGTGAAGTCTCCTATTCTCTGTTTTTCTTTTCGTTCTTCAGCGCTGGTTTCTTCAACAGTAACCCAAACCTTAAGTTTTCCATCAGGAAGGAATTCGTGGCTTTGTTTCTTAAGCTTCAAATCATTCACCTACTTATAGTTCGTCATCCCAGTAGATTACTGTTACTTCTGGGGCACCTGCGCTGGATATGAAGCTGAGGTTTGTTCCGCCTTCAAGAACTAGGATGGGATTTTCGATGTCATAATTGTGGGGCATTGGAACTATGCCATTTACTCCAGTGCCAACGTCTACGGGAACGTTGTCGAGAATCATACTGTATGTGTCGTCTTCTAGGACTTTCTCGATTTCCACGTAGCGCAGTGTTCCATCAGTTGTTAAGATTATGGCGACAACGTTTCGTTTGACTCTTTCTGGGATATCAGAAGACCATACGTTCTGTCTTGAAGTGGACAGTGTTAGCTGAGCATACTTGAGTCTTTCACGGATTTGGTCTCTTGTTAAAGCCATTTTAGCCAACCTCCAAGCCTGCAGCCGCATCTAACGTTATTGGTGACGCCTTCCAATCTTCGATGAGCGTTACGCCTAAGGGTAGGGGTGTGCTGGTGAAGCCTGCTGTGAAGAAGGCTGCTGGAATGTGGCGCAGGGCGATGTCGCGGATTATGCGGTTGTGTGGTCCAACTCCCACAAGAATTGGAGTGAATATTTGGAAGTGGTAGAGGGCGAAGAGTATGTTGGCTACTGGGTTGTGGGCTCTATCATCCTTGTTGTAGAATTCATGTCCAATATGGGTTTTTGGAGGAATCACGTATTCCATGAAGTCTGTTGGTTGATCGTAGGGAGATTCAACTCCACTGTAGTAGGCCGCGAGATCTCCGCTGGATGGCTTGATTGGATCCAGGTCTGGGAATTTGCCTGGAATGTTTGCACCTTCGGGGATGCGTGGATACACTAGTATTTGGTGGGGTTTCCATCCTATGGCGCCATGCAATAGCCAAGGATATCCGTCGTCTGTGGTTTTGTCCAAGTAGATTATGTCCACTTTAGTGTTTCGTGAGTCTCTGAGCCACAGTTCAGCTTGTGCTGACGTGGCAGCTATGTCAACGGTAGCGCCAGCAGAGTCAATGAGGCTGTAGGGCTTATAGTTACAGATCCGGCGGCGAACAACCCTAGCAAAAATGAAGCCTTCATCAAATTCTAGAGCCATGAGCATGTTGTTGAGCAAAAACTTCTCTACGATAGGAACGATTCCTTTTTCCGGCATACAATCACCTTTTCTCTTCTGAACTAGAAGTTATTCCTAGAACTTAATAACATTTTCTAGACACGATAAACAAAAAAGGGAAATTATGATGTTACAAACTTCTCGTAAAGCGTCAACATTTCCATGCGGAGCTTCTTTCTCCCCTCGAGGGCCTTTAATTGTTCAACTATTATATCCTTGGCAACATCACCAATCTCGATTTCCTTTGTTTCTTCTCCGAGATCTGCGTCCCAAACCGCAAAAGTGCCACCGTCAGGTCTCCTAATGTTCTTCATCTTAAAACGTTTCATTTCCTCTTCAGAGAAGCTGAGGTTGCTTTGAAGGTCTTTAATTATCTTAAGTGTAACAACGTTACCCTCAAATGGTAGAATATTCAGCAGCGCAATTCGTTCCACAACATTGAGTTTATATTTCATGTAGTCTGCTAAGAGATGAACCTTTAAAAAACTTACTATAAAAAAAGAGGGGTTGAGTTGGGATGTTAACTTCGCTTACTCTTCTGGTGGCTTGTACCTCAACGGGATGTTGAGTCCTCTGGACCTCATCTCGTTGTACTGGTCGATAGTGATTGTTTGACCTGCTAACACTTTATTTCTTAGTGCTGCGCCGATCAGGTCTCTTTCTCTGGGGCTCTTTGGTTGTCGTGCTAGTAGGTCTTCGATTGTGAAGCCCTCGAATATTTTGACTATCTGGGCGTTGATGTTGTCATATTCAGGTGGGTTGTAGTCGTTTTCTGGAGTTGATGTTCTGTCTGGCGGTGCCTTAAATAACTCCGCAAGTTTTTCTTCAATTTCTTCAGACATTTCAATCATCCTCTTATGCCGAGGTAGTTATCGCGGTCCAAGTCGTACCACCGTCTGTGTTGATGTATGCTCTGTTAGTTGTGCCGGAACCGTCTGTTCTCAGGTATAGCGAACCTTTTGGTGCAGCCATCGTTGGAGCTCCGGAGCCCGAGAGGATTTCAATGTCGGCCATGCCAAGTCTTATGTCTGCCTCACTTGGTGTAAGCGGATACGTCTTATCTCCGCCTTGCATGTCAATGCCGTACTTCACCACTTGCCCGCTTGTGCTCTTCATCATTATGCCCGCTGAGTAAGTTGCTCCAGAAAGCAATTGAAACTCCATGTCTATTCCGAAAAGGCTGGTGATTGTGTCTCCTGCGCCCGTCTCTACTTTGATGCGTAATCCAGAAAACTCTGTTATTGTGCAGCCGCCTTTGGTGTAGTGTTCAATTTCTATGGACCTTATAGTTCCAATGTTAACGCTGGCTGCAACTCTTCCCTCAACGTTGAGCACTCTTATGGTTCCGGTTGCGGTAAGCCTGTTATCTCCTCTAAGTCGTAAGCCTTTTGTAGTGCCGAGGGCGGATAGCAGCTCATTGCGAAAGTCAAGGTCTACAACTTCACCGTCAGCAGTGAAAGCCATAGGGCTGTCTCGTGTTTCGACCTGAAGCTTTCCATCCACTCGCAATAGGCCAACTCTAATTGCTCTTCTTACTAAGGTTCCCATACTTTCACCACATACACATGGTAACCGATTTCAGGTTTTGACCATTCAAGAGGCTATATGGGTTATGTCGGTGTTTAAGTCGTCAAGATGACGTCGGGCACTGTGCCTGGTAGGTTAGCCGGGTCAACGTATTCTCTGAGAATGTTCTCGGGGACGAAGCTTGCGCCAATGAAGTACGGATACGAGGTTCCAGTTGCTCTCTGGAAGATTTTACCCAGGACAGTCGTGCCGTATTTGAAGATGAATGCGACATCGAGCTCCTTAACCCCGTAATCACTGAGGAGTATAGGTCTTTTGACTAGAATCCCCGGCTTAGGCTTGCCATCAACAGTGAGCTGTATAGACTCCATTTTTGGTTCAAGCTCATAGTCTCCAATGGCTACAACTACGTGAACCGCGTTTTTGCCGATTTTCACGGCATTTCCTGAGGACCCAGCCATCAAGGTTGTGCCACTGTGGATCCAGTTCGCTAAGGCTCCTCCTGCGACAGAGGGGTTGCTTTCCCAGTCGTCGCCTATGCCAAAGAAAGCGGCCCTTGGTTCGACCATACCGAATTTGCCAGCTTCTGGGCGTTCTCCGTCAAACCTCTTTGAGAATTGCTTAGTAGCAACCATGGCGCCCATCAGGATCTCGGCGCGGTGGCGGTTAAGAATGTCTACAACTTCTCTGTATTTTTCGTTCAAGACAAACTGTCGTTCAAAGCTTCTTCCAAACTTGTCCAGCTCGTCGTCCTTAAGTGGTTCGTATTCTAGACCCAATGCTTTTGCGGTCGCTTCTGCATCTGCCATGTCAGACTTTAACTGTTCAAGGCTGATTGGCATTCTAGTTTTTCCTCCGAAAGGGTTATACAGAAATTTTTGATACTTAATCTTAATTAGCAAAATTGGCAAAAAAGCCTAAGTGTGAAAATTTTGGAGAAGTGCCCTCGCTGCGGATATAAACTTCCAAAGGGAAAGAAAGTAATTATTAGAATCTGGGCTTCTAGCGGTATTGAAGAAGAATGGGATGAAGTCGCTAAAAACTACGAAACGAAGGCGATAGCCTTTTACGAGGTTCTCAGAAAAGCCAAGCTATACGATAAACTACAGCGAGAAAGAAGTAGGATCGCTGTTGAGCCACCGACTAAACCTTAGAGTGGAAACTTAAGCTTCTATGGCTATCTTACGTCGCTGTACCTTTAGTGCACCCGTATCTTTTTCGACGGCTACTTTTTCTCCGATGGTGGTAGAAGATCCGAGAAGGCCTCCACCGGCTCTGAATTTTTCAAGGCGTGCTTTAGCTGTTGCCATCACACCTTTTTCTCTAATCTCTGTGACGAGTGGACCCTTCCCGATTTCTAGTTTTCCTAGAATTGGGCTGTGTCCTGAACTGGAGCCTCCGCCGCGTATCTCTTCTATTCGGGTGCGTACCTTGGTTTTCAGTTCTTCAGCTTTTGCTCTGATGGTTTCGCCCATTGGCATTGCCAATTAGACCCATCTCCTCGCGATGTCTGCTTGAGTGTTGACGAAGCTCACGGCTCCGTCTCCAGCATGCTCAACCAGATTTGTGACGGCTTTAACAGGCTGTAGCGCGACCAGTTTTTCGACGCTTGTCACTATGGTGTCTAGGGGCTTTGTTACGAGAATGGGAACGGCGTTAATTCGGTCTCTCACATTCGTCTTCACTTTAGTTGCAATTTCAGGCATACAAACACCACTACTCTTAAATGAAGTCAATTGCCTTATAAAAGTAATGGTGACTTAAATGCCTGTTCTCGACCTTAGAGCCTTTATGTTTCTGTTGCCAGTGAGGGCGAGCATTACAGTTGTGGATTCTACCTTCCACGCCATGGGAGACGTGAACTGGGATGGATACATAGATGCAACAGACTTGGATCTCGTGAAGGCTGCTTTTGGCTCTAAGCCTGGCATGCCAAACTGGAACCCAGACTGCGACCTGAATGGAGACGGAGTCGTGGATGTGGAAGACGTGACTATAGTAAGTGTAAATTTCGGGAAGACACCTCCTGTTTATACAACGCCTTCGAAGGCGGAGGTTGCTGGTGGTAAAGTCCTTGTCATAGGAACCTACAGAACACAAAGGTTGACGAGGCAGTTCACTGCTGGATCTAGGGTTGCCTTCATTTTCACTGCTCTAGGCTTGTTGGGAAGAGTTGTCATCGTGCCAATCTAACGGCGTCTACGTGGCGGCGTATACGTAACCCAATACTCAGGGGGTACTTCGGGAGGCGGCTTTCTTACTTCCTCAACTTTTTGTCTCGTTCTGAAAATTGGTAGTATGGGTTCACGAGCGATAAGTTGAAATCTTTTCCGAGCTTCATCAACCAGTGACATAGACTTAAATTAGTTAAAGTCGTATAAAAATTTGAGGCTCAAAAAATGGCTCTCAGAGAAGTTGTGGCTGAAAGAGTTTCGGGCATAAAGAAACGATTACCCGTTGAAACACCTATCTTGGAGCAAATTCCCAGACCAGCAAAAGTCTTGAGTAGCGTCGAAATGACTTTTGAACCCACTTTAGGGCTTGTTCCAATCATAGTTCGTGGCAAAGCCTATGGTGAAACCGCTGGAATGTGGTATCGTGTAACTTTTCCAAGGGCCTTGACAGACCCCTCTATAGCCGCTATTGGTGAAGGAAGAGCCGGAGTTATTCCAACGCCTAAGGCCCCCACCATAGCTATCGCGCCGGTAAGTGTAGGGGTTGCCCGCACAACCATTGAGGTCCCCAGCGTAAGTATAGGAATAGCTTCAGCCGCAGTTCCAAAAGCGGCAGCGATAGTTGTGCCAGCAGCAAGAACTGGGCATGTTCCCACAAGTCTTGGACGATTTGAATGCGGATGGGCTATAGCTTCACTCACAGATGGGCTGAACGACCTTACCGAAACCCTTGAGTCAGTTCTGCGGAGAGTCAACGAGGTAATAGATGACTTAGGTCGTGGCCTTAACAATACAAAGTCAAGTTTAGGGTCGCTAGACGGAAAAGTAGACGATTTGAGAAATAAAGTGAATGCGGCTTTGGAAACATTGCGAAGTAACACCAAAGCAGGTAGCGATACCGCTTTGAATACCTTCAGATCAAATATAGAGGGTGGAGTTAACGCTGGATTGGATGGATTGAGGGGTAATACTGAGAAGGGATCCAGTGCCGCCTTGGACACATTGAGGAAAAACACGGAGAGTGCAGTCAACGCGGGCTTAGCTGCCGTGATTCCAGCTCTCTACGCTGCGTGGGGAATACCCAGAGACATGGCTATTACGCCAATTCATACCAGGAATGTCACCTCAACAGGATTCGAGTTCCAATCTTACGGCAAGACTACATGCTACTATATTGCTGTTGGTTCTCTTCGCTGAGAATAGTCTACATGAGGCTCAGCGGAATACATAATGAAAGACCATACAAGGTCTTTAGGCACATCTTTAAACGAGAAACTCTCCATGGAATCACACACTTTGGAGAACTCTTCATCTAGATTGACGTCATGTTCAAGTTTAGTACATGTGACTAAGAGAAAAAATATGCTTCCAAGTACATCTTCAACAACTTCGTCGGCTGGATGATTTCTTCTCCATTTGTCAGTAGCTCCTAAAATCTTGCGTACAGCTTCAAGGAGAGTTACATTTGGCGTTTGAACCCATTTCTCAGCAATTTTCTTAATCTCACCCTCATACTCGTTCAAACTAGGCAACAATGTCACCTCAGAACAGGAAAGGAAGTACATAGAATAACATCAACAATGAAAACTGTGCATAAAAGAGCTTCCACATGAGGATGCCACGCTGTTTAAGGTCAGGGTTCTTCCTTAGAACCGCTGTCATAGCCAAGCTTAAGGGTAAAGCCAAGAGAACCATATAGTTTCTGTTTAGAGCAAAGATGATGAAAGGCATGTAAAGGAAGGGTAAAACAATAACGGAGGCTTTCTCCTTTCCAAATACCGTGCAGAAGTTTCGCACACCCATTTTCTTGTCAACCTCACAATCCTCGTAGTCCTTGAACGTATTTGCTCCAAAAACGTATATCCCAAGGGCTAAGGCTGGAACCAGAATCCAAGAGTCTAAAGGGTTAGCAAATGTTGAGTAAGCGGTGATTACTCCAAGGGCGCCACGAGGTGTGGCGATGGCAAAGTTGCTCCAAAACAATCGGGTTTTCAGTCGTAGAGGCGGACTGTTATACATCCATGAGAAGGCTAGGATAGTGGACAAGACTGCTCCATAGAAGGGTGGGAAGAAGAACCAAGCTAAACCTAAAGTCATAATCATTAGAATGATAACTATGCTTAACGCCTCGTCTATGCCAACTTCCTCTGATACGATGGGTCGATTCCTTTTGTGAGGCTGTAACCTGTCTAACTCTCTATCATGAATCTGATTTGTAATGTTAGAAATTGCATTGGCACAAGCTAGAAGAAAACCGTTGAGAAAACCCAGTAAAACCACGCTAGAAGTGAAGGGTAGACCGCTAACTTTTATACCCATTAAACCGAATAGGAGGCCGCCACAGAAAGGTGCAACGAGTGTTCCAGGGCGGAAAAGGAGAAAGTAGGGCTTCATTTTTATCACTTTTGTGTATATTGTGCTGACTTACCTTCTTTGTGTGGTCTTAAAGAGTTGTACTTTAAAAGACTGTATCTGTCAAGTCTATGCGTGCTCCTCTACATATTGCTTGAACCAGCCCCACCTGATCCGGCCCCAGCCATAAGTGTTGTCTTTCATATTGCCATACCTTTGACATATTGTGAAGATCAAGTCAGTTGTTAACTTAACCTCCGGCAGTTTCTTCTTGAAAAGCTGAATTGCTAGTCCAATGAGCCCAGTCACGTGTGGCGTAGCCATTGAAGTTCCGGACAGTGGAGATACAGCGTTACCTAAATAGTCGCCCATATGGTCGAGATACGTGTCTAATGTGATCCCGGAAAATATGTTTACTCCCGGCGCTACAACATCTGGTTTTATGCGCCCATCAGGGGTTGGGCCTCTACTGCTGAACTCGGCAATATTACCGTTGACGTCTATGGCTCCAACAGACAACACGTTTGGTAAGCTGCCTGGTGCTGAAGTGGTTCCACCGTCTGGACCTTCATTGCCTATGGCCGCACAAGTGATTATGCTGTCTTTTATTTCTTGGAAAACTGGAAACATCGGGTCTTCTGCAGGGTCTCTGGTTGGTGGTCCACCCAAACTCAGATTAATGATGTCTACGCCCCATTGAGCCGCGTATTCAACTCCCTTGATAACGTCTGACGTGTTACCCATTCCGGCGGCTCCTCTCAAAACTTTCACTCCTAAGCCCGTTGCTTTTGGCGCGACCCCTAACAGTTTTAATCCGAGTAATCGGGGAGTATACTCGCTTCCAAGGGCGGTGGTTGCAACGTGACCTCCATGTCCATTTTTATCGCTTACTTCTTCGATAACTGTGTGTCCGGTTACTCTTCCACTGATCTGTGGATGGGCTTGGTATCTGGGACTAGAATCTGTGTCCACGACTCCTATTTTGATCCCTTGCCCCTCGTAGCCTTCGGCTCCTGCTATGTCTGCCTCTAGAAGCTTTCTGGACTCTGATGTGGGAATCCATTCTGGTTTGCGGAATGTTATTGCTCTGCGGGCTCTGATCTCAGCCAATCTGACCATCATGCGTTTGATAGGGTCAAATGTTATGGCTGCACCTCTGATCTCTGGAATCCGTACCTCACGGTCAAGATAGATCGTTTCTACGAAGTTGAGTTGCTTGACTTCATCAACGACTTCATTCGGTAGGACAGTGGCAAACATACTGAAACGGGGAATTGAAAGTCCAGTAAGTTTAAAATCCAGTAGTAGCTGGTTTCTCAGTTCGGAAAGAAACTCATGTTTCACCTTGATTATGACGGGTGTCGCTACGCTTCCCCGCGTAGCCTGTTCAAGCTGATGAGTTAATCTACCCAAGCTTTCTTCTCCTTCCAAGGATTACGTCGTCTACCCTTTTTTGGATTCTACGCCTTAAGGGGTGAGGCACAGCTTCCCTTGCTGTTTCTTTCAACTCGGCGGCAGTCTGTCTTGCTTCTCCTGTGATTTCCTGGACATCTTTTTTGACCTCTCCTATGGCTTCTCTTAACTTGCTTTTCCTTTCCATAAATAACCCCATGTTTTAAATAACGAGTGGGAGATTTAATATTTTGGTGTTAAAATGCCTGAAAAGACGAAAGAGGAGTTGAGTGAAGAGATAAATAAAGTACTGGGAACGACATTAGATCTAACAAAGCTAACTAAGGATGACCTAACAGTGCTGCATGAGGCACTTCTCAAATTCAAAGAAGCACACGAGTTTCCACTCCCTCTACTTAGCAGACCCCTAGGCGAAATCTTAGACCAGAAGTTTATGAATCGCCCGTTACGAGACCTCAGCCTAGCCGACATCCTTGGATTGCCAAAAGAACGGAAAGGATTATTAGGTCTAGGCATCTTACCTAAAATACTCAGTAGAGGGGAGGAGAAAAGTGAGTCCGAAACTTGAGAATTTCCTTACTTCGTGGGGAATTGTGTTTGAGGGACCAGTGAGAAAAACTGTGAGGACTATGCTGGCTGATGTCTTAGACGTGGAAGGTGCTCAGTTCCCCTTCCTAAGTTGGGTAAGGAAGCACGCCGGTCTATTCAGAGGATAAAACTTTGGCTGAAAAAGGTCCTTTCGGATTTTTGGATGTCGGACCATTTCGGCGGGTTGTGAAGAAGGCTATTGCTGAAACTCGTAGGGTTATTTATGAGATGCACCCATACTATAGGTTTGAGCAGGAACTACGGAAGGTTGCTAGGGAGCTCGCCAAAGAAGCAAAACCAAGGTGACTAGACCCGAGGATAGGAAGTGCCCCACAATAGACGGTTAGCTGCCAAAAAATACAGTACCCCGAACAGCATGAGTAGAGATGCTTCCAGCCAAGGTAAAACTAGAGGAATCGGAGTGTAGATTGTCAAAATTTCCACGATGCTCATGTTGCGAAGTTCTTTTGCACGTACATATTGCCGTGGAAGTATCAATTTAGTTAAGCTCACTGAAACTAGGACTACCATGAACCCTAGCCATACCGCTCTGGCAAAATCAAGGTTAGTGGTTAAAATTAGTGCACCAACAACAGGAACATTGATGGATTTTATTTTTAACCCGTAGATTCCAGCATATCCTGGATGAAACTTTCCTTTTTCCACGCGGGCTCCCATTTTCACAAGGATGTTACTTCGCTCCTTCAATTCTAACTCTTTCAAATGTCCCGAATAGCTGATTTGGAAAAGAATTGTCATGAAAAAGTAGCTTAAAAGTAACCATCCTAGCTTGTCTAAAGATTTGTGGCTTAGAAACCAGGCCCAAGCGCCCATAGCTGTGAAACATGCTGAAATGGGAAGAAAACCTAGCAAGCTTTCCTTTGATAGACCCGAGTTGTAGGCATATCCGAAGACGGTCCAGAGGAAAATTGAGACTAAGGCAATGGTTGGGTTAGGTGAGATCTTCAAACTTATGACGATGGCTAAGACCGCTAATCCGCACAAACCCCAATGAATAACGTTGTGCGCTGCTGTCATACTTATTCTTCCGGCCACAAGGGGATGGTGACCTTTACTCGGGTCAGCTTTATCGTAGCCCATGGCAGTGTCCATGAGGCTGTTATGACCAAAAGAAATCCAATGGGCGCAGAGAGCGAACAGACCAACCACCAGAGTTTCCCAAGAAAACATAGGTGCGTTAGTAAGGTAAGGAACAAGGATTAGCAAAATCGTCGCTGGTGCCGTCTGAGCGCGAAAGAGTCGCAACCAATCTCGAACTATCATGGTTAAAGTTTTAATCTCAGGTCCATATTAAAGTGTTGGGATTACTATGGCTGAGACTGAGCCGTGGCAAAAATGGGTTCCTGTGGTTGATTCCTTAACGTTACAGGCATATTATCGGGTGCTTACGTTTGTGTCTTTCAGGGTTCCCATAAACGAGGCAATTCAAGCGATTAAGTATGTGGCTGAAACGAAGAGGGGCGGAACAGTTTACACAGTGATTCCAGATCGCGTTTATCGTTGGGATGGACTTGAAGTCTTTCCTGGAATTCGCATGAACTTATGGGTTTTCGGTTCTCCAACTCGAAGAAAGAACACTGTTTATTGTCGCGTCGGTTGGTGGACCATGACACTGTTTACGGAGGCCTTGAGGGCAAGAGCTAAGAGGTTACCCGTATCTGGTTAGTATCTCTCCTAATGTTTTGGTTTGAGCTTCAAATGCTCGGGTTAGACGTTGGGTTTCTTTGGCTAGTTTTCTAGCTCCTGTGGCCACCATTTTCACGTCTCTTGGGTCTGTGTTTCCCTTTTGTATCGAATCTGATAATCTATTTAGGGCTTCAATGAGTTTTTGTGCTGTTTGGTTCCACTCATTCCCACACCTAAGGACCTCATCTACCCTTTGGCGCATTTCTTGTCTCAATCTACCCGAAAGAAGATCGCCCAACACACTCATGCGATTTTCTCCTTAATCTTAGATGTCAAAAGGAACCAGTTGGCTTTCACCATCAACGGTAAGATAGAGACATGAAACTTTCCTCTCAAATCTTATTTCCTTTCTGGCCTTCTCTGGACCCTTTTCCCGAAGCACTTTATTAATTCTTTTTTGGAGTTTCTTTAACTGCTCTACGGGAAGCTCGGCAAGTGCCTCTTCCGTTAGCTTGAGGAGGTCCTCAGCTGGGCTGGGGTTCCAAAGTCTTCTGTCATAGAGAATTTCGTGCGCAATATCCCTGGCCTCGGAGGATATAGGTCTCCACCCAGGAACACCCTCTTTAGCCAACTGAACTCTTCCAGTTTCTTTAAGGCTCTTCATTCGAGGGAAATACAACGGTCTAAGGTATCTGCCCATTATCCGGTCGGGAAGCCAGAGTAGCGTCCCAATTATAAGGGATTCGCCAAGGACTAACACCTCAAAGGCTTGATATGCCCTAAAACGGACTCTGTTCCACCAAACCCTCTTTTGGTAGTCAGGAGGAGGGATTGGACGCAAGAATACAGGTTTCCCGCATCTGAAGCAGAAGAGGGTGTCACGTGAGGTGACTACAGGGAATTTAGAACAAGCACAAGTATACTCCCAGTTTTTAGGGTCATTCGTTATAATTTGAGTGGTCATTCTCAACACCTAGGCGATACGTTCAAGAATGGGCTTCAGTTTGTTGAAGGATGATGTGTTTTTGACTTCCGACCACACTGATCGCATGAATTGTAGGGCGCGGGGCGTGCCTCCAACGTTACTGTAGTATTTGACTTTGCCGCTGAGCCAGGCGTCGAAGAGATCCCAATTAATGTTTGTGTCTGGCCTCTTACCCAGAAAACACCAGATTAGGGCTCGTTCCCAAACTCTGATTTCGTCGTCAACCGATTTCGGATTCTTGACGATTTTGAGAACGCCGCCTTCTATACGGAAGAAAGCCTGAACCTTGACATTTCGCAGAGTTTCGTCTGTTATGTCTAGTTCTATGGTTCTTCCGCCTGGGAATCCATACGCTTTCTGTATGTCTCCGATGCCTATCTCTGTGTTGGAGATTTCGACTACAGCAGCCATTATGTCAATTAAGGCATCTCGGGCTATCTCTTTAAGCCGTTCTTTCAGCCTTTCAACGAAGCTGACTCCAACAGGTTTGGCTTCAAGGATTTTCTCCACACCTCTAGCGATCGGCGTAGCTAATTCTTCTGGCAGAAACGGTTTGCCTTCCATTACCCCTTTACGAATTTCCATAGAAAGTGGAATAGACCCTAAAGGTTCAACATCAAACTCTTTACATAAGTCTTCGAGAACCACGTTACCGAAGATGTCGTAGCGTTTCCCACATTCACAGTCGAAATACGCCATGTTCTTTACGACACCTAAGACTGGAATACCTTCGCTCTTGTGGAGTTGAAGCATTTTCCGAGCAGATTCTACATGAGCGGGTTGAAGAACTACTATGGAGCCTAGTAGGTTCTCTCCGAAGTTTGTGAGCAATTCTAGGAACTCATTGTGAACACCAGCAGGCATATCAATCACCGCCATATCGGACTTCCATTTTGTGTGCCTGATGATGTCACGTAGGATTTGGGCGTATTCGCTTGCATCCATACTTACCGGCTTGTCTCCGCTAATCGTGGCCATCGAGAAGAACTCTATGCCGTTAACTGTCAGAGGTGTGAAAGACTCAGATGAAATCTCAATTTGGTTCTTAACACCAAGAAGTTCAGCGGCGTTAGGATTGCTGAGGTCAGCGTCAATAAGTGCAACAGAACCCTTCTTCTTGGAGAGTTCATAGGCTAGATTAATGGCTGTAAGAGTTTTACCAGTGCCACCTTTCCCAGAAAGCACGAGTATGTAATGCACTATACAGTCCTCCTTAATTCTTGAACGCATGAAGAGTAAAGTGCTTTCTCTATATTCGCTTCTTTGAGGAAGAACATAGAAAAGTCAGGTTTTACTCGATTCATTGCTCCACCACCCATCCTCGTTTCTTGAGCCGCTCGAGCAGTCCTTCTCCTGCACCAGCTTCAACTTCTTTTGGTGGCCTCTCTCCAAGGATTAGTGGACCGCCTTCGCGGATGATGACTTCAATAGGTTTTCTTTCTTTCAAAACGGAGGCAGTTTCACCCAAGCCTTGTCCAAGGATCCGGTAGCTGTCTTCTCTGTAGCCTTCAACAGCCTTAGCGGATCCACTTCTCTCTATAGCCGCTATTACTTCTTTATGTCTCTTTTCTTCCGTGTTTTCTTTTTCATGGGATGCCATGACTGTCTCTACGGCGGACTGTGCCGCGTCAGTTGAGGCCTTCTTAACGTCTTCAAGTGTGATTGGTTTCTCTGTCTCAGAAGGAGCTGGAGGTCTTTCCTCCTTTATAATTTCTCTAATCTTCTCCGTTGTCAGCTCTTCTTTTCCGAACAATTCTTTGTAGGTTTTGAGCTTTTCTAGTAACTTCATTTCTACGTCTTCTTTGGGGGAAATTAGCTGGGCCGCTTGGCTTGCTGGAACCCGCATACGTTTCATGATGGGACGGTCGTCATCACCTACGACCACTCTTCCATCTGGCAGCCGGACAGGCTCTTCAATCTCCACGTAGGCTTCTGTTTCTTTCTCCTTAGGTTTCCGTTCTTCAGCGGCATGAAGTTCTTCCCTAACTATGGTACGTACATCTTGGGGCTGTTGCCATGGGGGAAACATGCCGTACTGTGGTGCTGCACCGTATGGTCCTGCACCATATTGTGTTGTACCTTGTAGTGTTACACCTTGGGGTCCGGGAGACACACCTCCTATTGGTCCTATACCTGTTGGACCTGCCGGAAAGCCTGTTGGAAAGAAACCAAATGGCTGACCTCCTTGCGGAAACGACCCACCGATAACAATCGGCGTAACTTTACCTTCTTGCTGGGCTTTCTGGAGAGCCAAGGCATACTTCTGCGCCAAAATGTAAGCTGTGGTCGCTGTGATCCCACGAAAACTCTGCAGGAGAGAGACAAGTTGCGTCGGATGAATAGGCCCATACTCAGCCCAACTACAGACTTCATCAACAACTTTCGACGGTATATCTGGATACTTCTTCAAAATGTCTCTTAGAATGGCTGTTGTATCCGTTTCGCCCTTATAGAGAGGCCCCTCCCCAGGCTTAACCTCACTTGGTTCTGGTGCTTTGGCGGGTTTAAACTTGTCTTTATAATCGGGGTAGGATAGCTCTGGATGACGAGTTTTAAAATGCCCGTATCTACCTTTAGCCTTCATTACTTCATTGCACCCTGGGACTGGGCAACTTACGAATCCAGTTGGCTGCATCTCAGCTTCTTTTTCTACTAACTCTTCTTCTTCTCCAACTTCTTCTCGACTCAAAGTCAACAACCACAAAGGTTTAGTATCCTCCTTTAGTATAAAAATTTAACTTCAGGGATGAAGATGTCAACTGGAAGACTCGACGGAGAAAAGCACAAATACCTGATATCTCACGCTATTAACATACTCAGAATCTTAGGATTTCCTGTTATTATTCCATATTTTCGACTTGGTTCTAGAGAAATAGATGTTTTCGCATGTCGTTCCTACGGCAAACCTGTTTTTATAGAATGTATCGTTAGTGAAAAGCCTAAGCAGGTGATACAAAAGATTCGGCAACTGAGGACGAAATATCCATACGTAAAATTTGTTGTTTTAAGATTCTGGACACCCTATTACCCCCTGGAACTAAATGGAGAGAATGTCCAACTTATAGAGACACCGAAACCGCCTAAAGAGTATATCGATGATTATCTTGAAGTTTTTGGTGTAAGTTAATGAGTAAAGTATTGATTGTTGGTGCTGGGCCTTCTGGTTTGGCTTGTGCAACGCAGATTCTAGCCAACTCTGAGTTTGATGTTACGGTTATAGATAAGAAGAGGATTGTTGGTGAAAACCCGAGGTGTGCGGGTGGTGTCAGCTTGTATATGGTTGAAAGGGCTGGCGTTTGGGTTCCAGATTCGTGTATTGTGGCCAGGGTTAAGAGGGTTCGGATTTATGCGCCTGATGGAAATTTTTGGGAGATGAAGGGTGAAGGTGATTATGGATGTGTTTTGGATCGTGTGGGGTTTGAGGAAGCCATGGCTGAGAGGGTGAAGGGGCTTGGGGGTAAACTTGTTTTGGGGTATCCGGTGTTGCTTAAAGACTTGGAATTTTGGCAGAGGAAATATGATTATATTGTAGGTGCAGACGGGTCTGTTTCGGTTGTTCGCCAGTGGCTTGGGCTTCCTAGTTTTCCGTCAACAGATGTACATCTTGGTGTTCAAAAAACCATAATAAGGGACTCTTATCCGCAGGACTTGATTGAAGTTTATTTTGGCGAGAAGGTTGCGCCAGGGGGTTATGCTTGGATTTTTCCTGCTGGGGATGGTTTGGTCAGAATTGGCCTAGGGCTCCCAGTGTGGAGAGGTTGGCTCGCACATAAACTCTTGGAGGGTTTCATTCAGAGGCAGGTCTGTGATTATCAGGAGGTTGATTCTGTTGCTAAACAGATCCCCACTGCGAAGATGCCTGAAACTGGTGTATATGGAAATGTTCTTTTAGTTGGGGATGCTTTGCCTAGCACTGACCCCGTGACTGGGGGCGGGATCTGCCAAGGAATAG
>Ga0315310_10001003_pt1 | contig 17793 bp, 17 predicted proteins | sample TDP5_MG_FD_203630 | JGI IMG/M metagenome (GOLD analysis project Ga0315310, IMG submission 203630) | Freshwater sediment microbial communities from Lake Towuti, South Sulawesi, Indonesia - TDP5 | ecosystem: Environmental > Aquatic > Freshwater > Lake > Sediment | place: Indonesia: South Sulawesi... | reverse complement strand
ACTACCGAAGCATTAGGTCGATTCGCCTCTACAGGTAGCATAACCCTGATTGAACAGCCCGAGAGAAAGGGCAAATCTTCAGCTGTAAACGAGGCGCTACATCATGCTAGCGGAGATCTGATCGTGCTAACAGATGCTGATGCGAGGGTTCAACCGAGCGCGATTAGAGAGATCGTAGCAAACTTTGCTGACCCATCAGTCGGAGCCGTCGTGGGAGATCTAAGCATAACCGGGGAGTCCTTCGTCGGAGCGATGAACGAAGCGTTCTATCGACTCTTTAGGCAGAAGCTTAGGGAATGGGAATCTGCCCTGGATTCAGCCTCCTTCCTTTCAGGCGAAATCTTGGCGATAAGGCGCGGACTCATCGATTCATTGAACGTTGACACAATCTCCGACGACCTCGAAATCTTGTTCACAGTCAGAAAGAAAGGTTACCGATGCATCGTAGAGCCGAACGCCCGCACATTTGAAAGAGATGTTGAGACTGCTTTAGGGCAGATATCGCATAAACGAAGGACCTTCGCAGGAACGCTTCAAGCATTCTCGAGGCATAGAGACGCTTTCTTAAAAAGGCATCTAGGATTGTTCGGCATGATGATCGCCCCAATGTACGCGTTAAGGATACTGGTGGCGCCTTTCCTCCTGCTCTTAGCTCAGGCCTCGTTTCTGGCAATGATAGCGCTATACCCAGCCTTGCTGGCTCTATTGGCTGGGGCCTTCATCGCATTTATAGCGCTCTATACAAGCTCAAGGACGAGGCGATTTGCCCTAAGCATACTCTACGGCTTCATTGTTCAGGCAGCCATTGTCCTCGGGCTCTACGACTACATCACTGGGCATTATAGAGTGTTGTGGGCGAAGAAAGGAAGATGAATCTTCAACCCCTCGTCTCAATATTGGTTGTGAGCCACAATAGCGAGAAGGATTTAGAGGCATGTCTCCAGTCCGTCTACAGTCAAGATTACCGGAATTTTGAGATTCTGGTTGTCGACAACAACTCGGATGATGGTAGCGTCAAGCTTGTGAGAACAAAATACCCAGAGGTGAATGTGACCGCTCTCGAGGAAAACATCGGGTTCGGGGGCGCCTGCAACCTAGGCGTAACCCTAGCTCAAGGCGATCTCATAGCCTTCCTGAACCCAGATACACGCGTCCATAAACGTTGGCTAAAAGAAATAGTAAGGAACATATTGGCTAGTCCTATGCTCGGAGCCTGCGGTAGCCAAGTGTTGTTCTGGGATGGCGAGCGAATACAGAGCCTCGGAGGTGTCTACAGCCGCGAGACCGGGTACGCTCTAGATCTAGGCTTCGGGGCACGATCCTCAAGGATCGATTCGAGATCCTCGAGACCTGTCTTCCATGTGTGCGGTGCGTCCATCGTTGTTAGGAAAAGTATATTCAAGCTCGTTCAAGGGTTCGATGAAGACTACTTCATGTACTTCGATGACGTTGACCTCTCTTGGAGGATAAGAATGCGAGGATTTCAAGTGGACATCGTTCCAACTTCAATAGTCTATCATAAGATTGATCCTAGAAGGGCCTACTTGGCTACATACAGATTCTGGATAGAGAGAAACTCGCTAAGAGCCCTCTTGAAAAACTATGAGTTACGAAACGTCATCATCTATCTTCCGACTGTGCTAGCTTTAAGAGGAACCGCGCTCGTCTTCTTACTCATGACCGCCAAGCTCCACCACGCCTATGTGATGATAAAGGCTCTGGCTGACGTAATTCTCAATTTTAGAAATATCTGGAAGAAAAGACAAGAGGTTCAGCAAAAGCGAATGCTTAAAGATAAGGACCTGTTTGCCGACAGCCTTACCATCACTCTCGAAGCCCTCATGGCTAGATTCTTCCGAAACGTTATACCCTACCTCTGAAAAGAACAGCAGACGTATCATCTCAATTAGAATATAGAGCTGAATGTTCTAATCTCGCGCAGTTACGGAGCCTAGATGATCAAAACACTTTGGATTGACGGGGAAATCTACGTCCTCAAAATTGTGATGAGTCAAGATATGAAGAAGTTTTGGACCTTTGACATCAAGTGGAAAAGCGGTTAGAGCGTCTATGAAGGAGGATGAGCTTTGGGACTCTAGAGCAAAGATAGTTAGAGCCGAAGCTCCGTCGGGCCAGTCATACTTTGGCCGGTCATATCTGAAGGCGATAGCAATAGCCTTTGGATATGCCGACACACGAAGACTCTGTGCACTGAAGACTGATCTATGGAATGAGGGTGTAGAAACAAATAGGGATATTTTGGGCGCTTTAGAGCGTAACAGGAACTTAAGCCTATTTGGGGTAGATATCTCGAAGGTTGTGTGTTATCTAGCTAAGAGACGTTTGAAGAACACGAACATCATACGAGCCGATATAAGGAGCATGCCTTTCAGAGAAGGATCTTTCGATATCATTTTTGACTTATCTACTATCGATCATGTTCCACCGCACCAAGTGCCAATAGTGGTCAGAGAGTACCGAAGGGCTCTGAAGAAGTATGCGCTGATGCTTCTAGTTTTTTGGTACGAGAGCGCATTCCAAAAACTAATTCGCATACTATGCAAACTGAGGGAGCCGATGGTTTCGCAGTGTCAGTATTACTTGCCAGTTGAGCAAGTGAAGACACTCCTGCTGACAGAGGGTTTTGAAATGCTAGGCGAATATTGTACCGGGACTCTGTTGTCTGAGGCAGGGCGAACGAGCGGAGGATTGCCTAAACTGATCCACGCCCTAGCCTTGCGCCTAGAGTACTCCGAGTTCTCTGGATTTCTGCTTAAGCACTTCGCAGGACTTTTTGTCATAGTTGCAAGGAAATCGAAAAAACTATCTATTGAGACGAGTATCCGATCACTCAAATAACCATGGATGGTCCCAGTTTGAATACTGACCTGTTCGCGATAAACACGCGCGGTCATCTGGAATTCCGAGGGTTGGATCTTACCGATCTCGCTGAGGAGCATGGAACCCCGTTATTCGTTTATGATGAAATGAAGATACGAGAAAACTACCGATTGTTCCGAGAAACTTTCAAGCGATACTACCCCAATGTTCTTGTATACTACTCTTGCAAGGCCAGCTACAACCTTGCTTTATGTAGGATACTTCAGCAAGAAGGTGCTCATGCGCAGGTTATGTCTGGACTTGACCTCTACGTGGCCAGACGGGCGGGATTTCCATCGGAAAGTATAGTATTCGACGGCCCTTCCAAGACCGACGAGGATCTCTATGAAGCAGTAAAACAGGGCGTCCACTTAGTGAATGTCGAATCTCTCTCTGAGTTAGAGCGTCTGAATTCGATTGCTGGAAAGCTTGGCGTGAAGCAATCGATCGGCATTAGAGTTAACTTCTTTAGGCCTCCCAAGAAGGTCTTTCGCTGGGTTCTCGAAGGGACGACTGGCTACCCTGACTCAAAGTTCGGCTTTCCGCCTGAGGACGCCTACCTGGCTTGTAGGCATGCCCTGAACATGGAGAATCTTCAGCTAGAAGGGTTGATGGCGCATCCGTATCAAGGAGCGGCTGGACCGCTTGCGGCCTTCGCAGGAAGGATCGCTAAAGAGTTCAACGTTCTCATTCGTTACTTGAATCTTGGAGGCCACTTCAGCGTTCCTCACGTGAAGTCGATTGAAATCTTGGACCTCCTTAAAGATATCCTCAAAGGAAAGCTAGGGCTTGGTTCTTCGTTGGACGAACATGAAGCTGATGATTTAGATGAAGTCGCCAAATCAATAGTAGATGAGGTCAAGAGCGAATTAGATAAGTATTCGTTGCCGCAGCCGGTGCTCGCTTTTGAGCCTGGACGCTTCATGACAGGAAGTGCCGGGGTTCTGCTCTTGCGCGTGCTAGATTTGAAGCGGTCACCGTATGGGGGCAAATGGATCTTCGTTGATGGCACTACTAATATCTTTGCCGCTGGTTACAATGAGCGTCATCGAATCTTCGTTGCCAATCGAATGAGCGTCGTGCCAGTTGAACGCGTGAATATAACCGGCCCTCTTCACGGCGACTTAATAGCGGTGAATCAGCTTCTTCCAAAGATGGGCAGAGGAGATATTCTTGCGATCTTGGATGCAGGTGCCTATACACTTAGTATGTCACGCCAGTATCTTCATCCGCGTCCATGCGTGCTGCTCGTAGCTGCGGACGGAAATGTGACCGTCATCAGAGATAGGGAAACATATGAGGATGTGTTGCGCTTAGACCATCACCCGTCGAGAAGACCGAAATCTACAAGTTCAGAAAGTTTATCTTAATATTTTGGTCACGAGAGCGTCCGAGGTGACGAGAGATTTCTATAGGACTTCTTCTTCCTCAAGGGATTGTTGCAGATCTGTATGGATCCCCAGCTGATCAGTACAGTCTGATCAGAGGAGTAGCTACTGAAGCTGAGCAATTAGGCTTCACCTCTATATGGCTCGGTGATCACTTCATCAGCCGACCACAAGCAAACAATCCCTGCTTTGAGTGTTGGACAACCTTAGCCGCCTTGGCAGCAGAGACGAGAAGGATTAGGTTGGGCACATTGGTCACATGCAATTCGTACAGGCATCCGGCTCTAGTCGCCAAGATGGGCGCGACTTTAGACAGTATTTCCAATGGAAGGTTGGAGTTTGGGATAGGGGCTGGATGGAATGAACGAGAGCATATCGCGTACGGCTTCCCTTACCCATCTTTAGCAGAGAGGACGAGTATGCTCAGAGAGAGCATTCATCTCATCAAGCGAATGTGGACTGAAGATAAGGTCACTTTTGTCGGTAAACACTATCAGACGCATGAGGCTGTGTGCGAGCCGAAGCCTGTTCAGAAACCTCACCCTCCAGTATGGGTGGGCGGTCGAGCAAGATCTACACTTAAAGTAGCTGCGGCATATGCCGACGGATGTAACTTCGCCGCCGATCCGAGGAAATATGCGGCTAAGCTAGAGCTTTTGAGAAGTTACTGCGATCAACTTGGAAGGGACTACACGCAGATCAGAAAGTCTCTTGAAGGTCTGGTCATATTAGGGCGTGACGAGAGCGAGGTTAGAAGCAGGTCAAGGGCATTTGCTTCGAAGGTTGAGGCATCAATGGCGTCAAGAATCAGCATAGCTCTTCGCCATCCAGCGAAAGCCCTCGCTTACGTGAGGAACCATATTATTCAACGTAGACACCCAGAAGCCTGGATCGTCGGCACTCCTGAACAGTGTTCAGAGACTCTTCTTAACTACAAGCGCATCGGAGTGAGGGAGTTCATGCTTTACATCGTGGGCGCAACAGAGCACGAGCCGCTCAGATTGTTCGCAGATAAGGTAATGCCCGCGATTAAACCCGCGTAGGGCACGGGGGAGTAGAGTAACGGTTGATGATTCTAGGCATAATGGCAGTCTACAATGAAGCCGACATTGTAGGCCAAGTTATACAGCACATAATCAATCAGGGCCTTGACCTCGTTATCCTTGATAATGGCTCCACAGACGGTTCATATCAGATATGCCAGAAGTATGTCGGCAGAGGGGTCCTAGAAGTCGAGCGAATAGTTTCCGAGGTGTACGACCCGATCTTTATTCTTAGGCGACTGGAAGAGATGGCGCAAGCCTATAGCCCTGACTGGCTCGCCATAATAGATGCCGATGAGATCCATGAGCCAAGTCAATCTGGTTTCACGCTAAAGCAAGCGACAGAACGCGAAGACAGCCTAGGGTACAATCTGATTCGATCCAACTGCTTCGCGTTCTGCCCTACACCTATTGACGATCAAGGTGAGAAGGATCCTCTGAAGAGAATTAAGTACTACGTTTGGAGCGGCGACTTCCATTTTCGTTTCTGGAGGAACTATCCTGGAACCGACTGCTGGTCTGGTGGAAGCCACTTAGTCTACTTCCCAGAGGACATCAAACCGAGGGTTTCTCCAAGAAAGTTCATTATCCGCCATTACAAGATTCGTTCGTCTGAGCAAGGCAGACGAAAAGTCCTCGGTCTGAGACGAAGGATCAGGAGGCCCCCGCTCCCAGAAGGTTGGAGTATTCATTACAACAGGTTTGCAATGGACGAATCTTTCTTCTCAGTCAACCCGGAGAAGCTTACAAGATACAACGAAGACTCTGCATGGAGCTTTGACCGAAGGTTCGATGCAACCTTCGGCTCTTGGCGTCCCCCAAAGGTATTTGGTCCCAACTTGCTACTCGCCGCAGGTCCTTGGAGGTATCTTCCATCACATTTCCTTGCCTTGCTCAGAAATAACATTGCATCTCGGTACAAGTACATCCCTTTGCGTCTGTGGTCCCTATTAAGAAGACTTATCCAGCTAGATCTTAACAATCCCAATTCTTTCCCTGTACGTCTGCCTTATGAGATTGGAACCAAGTTGCCAAGGAACGAAGAGATGTGGATGAATGTTCTTCTAGACCTGTATAGGGAGAGGCCTGACTTACGAAGTATGTTCCCAGAGGTTAACGTCAACAAAGAATATCGCAGGTTGGTTGGCTGGATTGTGGAATGTGGGCTGAGAGAACTCCCCACCTCCTTCAGAGTTCTGGCTCCCCTCCTAACGCTGAGATGTGTCTACAACAGAAGGAGGGACATCCAACAGTTGTACCCAGAAGTTCAGGAAAAAGGTGATTACACCAGACTGGTTAAATGGGTAGTCGACATAGGCTTGACTTCTGACAGGTCAGCAGAGATCCTCAGACCATACGCTCACTGGTATTCCTCTTACATGAACGGTCTAGAAGGAGTGCGGGGCCAATGACGTGTGAAAGTCCTGAAATCACATGTTTGTGACAGACTCTCACAGTTTAGGCCTAAGCATTGGAAATGATGCCGGTCCTACAGCGCCTCTCGGAAGTTAGACCATTTGTTTGAAGCAACGATCTGTAAGTGGCGGAGCGACGCCAGTGCAGCGGTGTCTCTTACATTCGACGACGGATACGAAGAGACCTATGAATCAACGGCGGCGCTGTTCGGACAGCTAAACATCAGCGCCACATACTTCATCGCAACAGCAGCTGTGGGGCAGACCCTCGAGGGTTTTCAGGTCGCAGATTGGGACACGTGGAAGCAGGCTTCTTCTTTAGGCTTTGAAGTCGGCTCCCACGGCCTAACTCACACTATCTGCGATGTTTCCTTGGCAGACAAACTGACGATCCTGTCGTCTTCATTCAGAGATCGAAGACGGGCAAGTTGGTATGCAAGACAAATACTTGGCGATGTTCAACGGCGACTGACCCGAACCAACAGACGTGCGTTAACGCGAACCGCCATTTCCGACGCCCTGTATACCGAGCTAATTGAATCAAAAAGAACCATAGAGAAAAAAATTCCTCAACACGCGGTTGCTTCCTACGCATATCCCTTCGGTGTCTATAACCTAACTCTAAAGGATCTGGTCCGTCAGGCCGGCTACATCTCAGCGCGATCAGCAGATCCCGGGCTGAATTCCGGAACGCTCGACCTCTACGCGCTCAAATGCTCTTGTTGGAAAGATTCGACGGATCTTAGAACAGCGAACTCTTGGGTTGACGGGGCGATCATGGATAAAGGGTGGTTGATCGAGGTCCACCACTTAGTCACCAAAGAACGCTCCGTTGCATGGAAGTATCAAACTCGATTCCAAGATTTTAGGAGACACCTAGAAGACACTCTCTCGAAGAGCGTCTGGGTGGATGCGCAGAAGTCAGTTGCAAAGTACGCAGCAGAACGCAGCGAGACATATCTTTCATCTACCGCCAAGAAACATTCTGAAGTAAGCTTCACCGTCATTTCCGGCTTAGATCCGAGAATCTACGACGAACCCCTAACCGTCAAAGTTCGAGTTCCAAGCAACTGGAAAAAGGCACGGGTCTTCTTCGATTCGAGAAAAGAGGAACCCGTAGCCATGAGATTCCAGCAACAGAGCAGGTATGCATATTTTGAGATAGAACCGACCTGTAAGTATGTATCCTTGGCCAGTGAGAACTAGCCTGCTCTGAAGTTAGCACTGCTAGACTGCACTAGGAGTCTTGATGCCCGGAATCGTATAGAGGTTCAAGCTATCATTTGTGATTATTCTTGGTAGCCATGCCGGAGGATCAACTCGGCGCCGTGGAGCAACTTAATTAACAGCGCTGGCAGATGCAGTGAATCTCGTTCGAGTAGAGGTCCTAGTGGCTAAGGCACAGTTACAGGCATACTCAATCATCTCGGCCGTCATGAAACTCGATTGAGGGGTTTTGAGGGATTGACTGAAAGATGATTTAAGATCTGGCTAGCGCCAGTGTGTGTTTGAGCTCTTTATCTTGGGCTTTCAAACAGTCACATCTTAGGCGACCTACCCATTTTCCCAAAACTGTTAGGCGAGGAGTCGACCGCTTTTATCCCGTCGTCGACACAATCAAGCCCACTTTCGTCGCCGTGCTCCCTAACGAAGTTGAACAGTTTATCGATATCAACTGCGGATGCTTTTTAGCTGCTCGGCGACATACTCAATCTCCTTCAGCTTCATTGAAGAATACATGGGCAGCGTCAGAACCCTGTCGTAGATACGTTCAGCACTTGGGTAAGCGCCAATCCTAGCCCTTAACTCGTTCCGGTATAGTGTCAGCATGTGAAGCGGAATATAGTGAACTCCAGACTCCACTCCCCTTCTGCTGAGCTCTTCGTGGACAATATCCCTATGAACGCCAAATGTCTCAAGCACTTGAACAGCGTAAAGATGGTAGACATGAGTTCTATAAGGAGCCTCGTGAGGGGTGGCTAGTCCGCTGACATCCTTCAATAGGCGAGTCAAAATGTGAGCCCTCCGTATTCTGGCCGTATTCATCCTGTCGAGCCTCCTAAGTTGGGAGAGCCCTAATGCAGATTCAACCTCACTCATTCTATAGCTGTAGCCAAGCTCCATTATGTCCCGCACCCAAGGCTGAGAGCGTTCCTTCTGGACCAGTCCGTACTGCCTCAAGATTCTCACCCTTTTTGCGAGACTCTCATCATTGGTCGTGACCATGCCTCCCTCACATGTCGTCATAGGCTTGGTGGGATAGAAACTGAAGCAACCTGCTATGCCTATGCGACCAACCTTCTGCCCCGCATATTCAGCTCCTACAGCATGAGAACAGTCCTCTATCACATCCAGAGCGAAGTCGTTGGCTATCTGCATAATCTCCTTCATATCACACGGTTGTCCACCATAATGCATAACCAGTATCGCTTTTGTGCGCGGCCCAACCGCCTCCTTAACCTTTTCTGAGTCTATATTGAGCGTCCTCTCGTCAACATCAACAAAGACAGGTCTAGCTCCACAGTACTTGACAGGTAAAGGTGCACCTGGAAAATTGAGGACGGGCATCAACACCTCGTCACCGTCACCGATGTCCATAGCCCGTATACAGAGGTGGAGAGCCGCACTGCCACTACTCACCGACACAGCGTAACTAACGCCAATGTAAGCCGCAAAGCTCTTCTCAAACTCTTCAGTAACAGGACCTGAAGTGAGTCTACCGGATCCGAGTACGTTCACAACTTTGCGAATATCTGACCGAGTTATGCTTGGGATGAATCGGGGAACCTTCACGACGACCCACCATTTTATCTGTTCAGTCTTATTTCAGTCCAATACTTAAGACTGAAATAAGATAATAAATCGAAGTAGGGACCTCCAGAGCATGCGGCAACCTTTAGTCTCGATTGTGATTCTGAACTACAATGGAAAGAAACTGCTGGATAGATGCTTGACCTCAGTATTAAATACAAAATATTCTCCATTCGAGCTCATCCTTGTCGATAACGCTTCAATGGACGGTAGCGTCGAGTTCGTGCAGAGACGCTTTCACGGCTCAAATGCCCTAAGGATCATACCTAACAAATCTGATCTCGGATGCGCTGAGGCCAGCAACGTTGGAGCGAGGCTGGCCTCCGGGAAATATATAGTGTTCCTGGACAACGACACCGAGGTTGATTCTCTCTGGTTAAGCGAACTCGTTAATGTGATGGAGACCGATCCGGTGGCTGGCGCCGCTCAGAGCAAACTACTGTTGATGAAAGAGAGAAAGACAATAGATAGTTCAGGGGATTTTGTGAGTTGCTATGGAACAGTATACAGTAGAGGGATGTACGAAAGAGACCTCGGTCAGTATGATCGCCAAGAAGAAGTATTCTCCCCCAGATCAGCCGCCATGATCGTGAGAAAGGAAGCGCTATTTTCAGTAGGCATGTTCGACCCTAACTTCTTCTTCATACTCGAGGACGTGGACCTAGGCTGGAGGATGAGGCTTCATGGGTATAGAATCCTATTTGTTCCGAAATCCATTGTCTACCATCTTAGTGGCGCGAGCACTAGGAAGCGCCCTAAGTCCTTGCGAGTATTCCATGGAGTGAAAAATCGTCTAGCGATGCTCCTCAAGAACCTTGAGCTCACCAATCTTGCGAGGTATCTTCCGGGAGCCATCACCCTAGCTGCTGCCAGCATAGTCGTGTACATAATACTAAGAAGGCCTATGCTTGGGCTGGCCGTATCCAGCGCCATACTCTGGAACCTTAAGCATCTCAAGAAGACTTGGATCGAACGCATAAGGGTTCAATCTTCCCGTAAGGTAGATGACAGCCAGATAGTCGAGGCCTTTCTCAAAAGAGACTCGCCTCCCCTGATTCAACTCCTGTCAACGTACATGAAAAGGACCCTGCTAAAGGGCTCTTCATGGATAGAACGATAAACCATCGGAAGACATGATATTTCAGCGACGACTCCAAAATCATAAAACAGGGAGAGAGGCTACTATTTCACCAGTGATGTCCATTGAAGTTAATTCAAGGGGTAGCTGTAAGAGAGCTCAAGTCTATTCATGATGAACGAGGTTGGCTCGTCGAAATCCTCAGAAGCGACTGGGACATCTTCGAGAAGTTCGGTCAAGCCTATATCACAACCGCCTACCCGGGAGTCGTCAAAGCTTGGCACGGTCATAGGAAGCAGACAGACTATTTCACATGCATCGACGGCGTGCTTAAGGTAGCTCTCTACGACTCGCGAACGAACTCCGCCACATATAGAGAGATCAACGAATTCTTCATAGGTGAGGAGACGCGCGCCATAATCAAGATCCCTCCCCTTGTCTACCACGGCTTCAAAGCCATAGGAACAAAGACAGCCTACGTACTCAACGTGACGACTGAACTCTATGACTACAAGAACCCAGATGAATTGAGGCTACCTCCTGACACTAAAGAGATCGCATACGAATGGAGGCTCACGCCGGGGCTGAAGCATGGATAGAATTCCGATCATTGGTGGGGCAAGCTTCATAGGCGGCAACCTCATCCGACATATGCCTCTCTCTACATAAACAAAAGAATGCTACATTGACAACCGATGGTGGAGGAGACCTTTAGCGACAGAGAAAACGCTCCATCCTGCGCCTTGAAAGTTAAGGTGGTAAGCAATCGGAGATCTTGGCTGATGATACTACTTCCCAAATTATTAAGCGGCTCAGATCTGAAGTGGTATGCTTGAGAGGCTTGGAAGACTCAATGAAGCTTTTGCACGCATTCAAGCTGGACCCCAGAAGACCGAAGGTTCACGCGAAGAGACTAGTCAGGCTGGCTGATGGGGAGATCGTCGTTGTCAGACCGATCTTGCCAACCGAGATCTTCAGTTGCTACGCGATGTATCAGTCTCTCTCTCCAGAGACGAGGAGGTATACGGAGCCCTTTCCTCACAGATTGTTCAGCTGGTCTATGTGGGCAGTTCCCCTCGCCTTATCCTCCATTGGCCTGCTCAGAAGACTCCTCACGAACTTACTCCCTAGGGCTGTGACGTTAGCGTATGTTGCAACAGACGCCAAAGGCAAGATCATCGCCTTGTCCTTTCTCAAACTGCGAAAGCCCACCTCTGAAGGCTATGTTGCTGAATCGGGGGAGTTCATAGCGGAACCTTATCAAGGTCGAGGCTTAGGTACGTATCTGCTCAAGATGAAGATAGAGCAGGGCCGCTTATTCGGCTTTCGAGAAATACTGGCAAACGTCCACTCTCAGAACCGTAAAGTGATCGGGCTATGCAGGAAAGTCGGCTTTACGCTATTGAAGGAGATTCCACCTGACCGTTTATTGATGCGCTTCATTCTCCATAACGAACAGAAATCTTAAGGATAGCGGACAGGCGTTATCCAATGAGCTCAATTTCAAAGCTATCGGAGTTTCGAGGATCATACTAGACCGCGAGGAGTTCATCAGCGCCATCTGATTGCTACCTTGAGTCAAGTTCCTTAGGGCATGAGGGCTTGAAATGCTTGGATATCATTTCCAGCTTCCAACCTTATTTGTTCTTCCCAGAGAGGCAAGCGAGGGTCGTCTCTCGGAAACTCTACATCGTCCCAACCGATCGCCTCATCCCTTCTCTTGGATTTGACAAGAATAGTGCCTTCCACCATCCCAATCGGCAAACCACCCGGTTTTTCAAGAACGCCATACACATGGCGGCCTCCAATCCCTTCTAGTTTAGTCCCTAATCGGAGATCAATCTTTGCTCTGCACCCGACCTCCAGAATCCTCCTCTTCTGGACTAGAATGGGTCTACCGTGTTCCATAATTCCTCGAATCGCTAAAGGCGTCTCAAAATGGCAAAGATGATACGGTCTCACGAATAGGTAGTAGGGGCCCGCGCCCATTTTATAGTAGTTCATGTAGAATCGGTCCTCTTGATCGTCCGAATAGCCTATCACGAACACACTGCCGCCTGGCTCGGCTCCAAGAACATAGTCAACTACGCCGCCAAGTTTTCGGGCGCGTGCAAGGTCGAACACTTCTAACGCAGCCTTAACACTATCGACTCTCGGCCCTATCATACCTGTCTCCAGAAGGTCTAGCCCAAATGCATTCGCAACTAAGGCCATTTCAATCGCCAGCTTAGTGCCATCGGTGTACGCTACACACTGCCCGAAAGATAGACGCCGCTTCGCAGCTTCATCCTTGATCGATTCTGGATTAGCGTACCTGTTGAGGAACCCTTTATTGTTTCCCGCCATCACCACTTCGAAGCCCATATGGCGAATGTCATTCACTGTGCGAACCAAGACACCGTGTTGATCGCCAGCATCGGAAGTAAGAATAACTCCGTCGGCTTCTGCCCTTTTTGCCAGTAGGCGCCCGAATGTTTGGTCGACTTCACTGTTCATCAGAACAACATGCGTCTTCTCTTCAACAGCGCGGATGACGAGGAGAGCAGCTTCGATGATGGTTGGAGTAGCTTCAACTAGAACATCCGGTTTCTTTGTCAGGACCTCTACGGGATTGGTCGTGACCAGAGCGTCCTTGGGCAGGAAGGGTTTGGTCCTCTCTAACGCTTCTATGCTTGTGTCTGCGATAGCTACCACTTCCATATCTTCCATCCTTCGCAATAGTGACACAATGGCGCGGCCCATCGCTCCTGTTCCGACTACAGCCACACTGATTTTCAAGACGCATCATTCCAGTCTGCCAACGGAAGACATCGACTTATTATCGATTCCAAGAACTTTAACCATAATTCCTATAGCATCTCGCTAGACAACGGTACGGTTGTTCAAGAGAAGGACCGTATCTTTTCTACGATGCTAGTATCCTCCGTTCCTTTTATTATGCCTTGCCAAAACTCATCTTCCAGACGTATGATCCGAATCTCAAAGCTTGTCACTTGTATTTGGCTAATCAATCTCAAGCATCTTCGGTTCTCCTTCGCATTATTGCCGAATCGGCCGCGATCGATCTAATGCTGCGCATTTGAGGATCGCCGTTGTTTCCGGACCTCACTCATGGATGGATGGAGCGCGGTGCAGAAAACCCAGCCGGAGATAACCTAGGTAATCCGCGAGGGCCCTCAGCATATTAAGAACCGGCATCGTTTCCCTCCGGCTCATACGCAGGATTTGCCGCAAGACCACTTGGCCTGCTCCTAAGCATCTCAACCACTTTATATGCGGGTAGCTCTTGCGGATTTCCTCGTGGCAGAGCAGTCCTTCCAGAAGCCACATCATGTCCAGCCAGTGCAGGTTCTGTCGAACGTTGGTAGAAGTTGCGGATGCCGAGTGGTAACGGAACGCGGAGAGCGGCTCGTTTATGAAACCAACGTCGTAGAAATACATCATCCGGATCCACATCTCAAAATCCGCGCACATCTGCAACCGCGTGTTGAACAACCCGATCTGCTCAAGGCACGCTTTTCGCAGCATCACGCTGGACGGCTCGCCTACCCAATTCTCCCGGAAGCCGCTGGCCAGCCACTGGTTGAATAGGTCGATGCCCCGGTTCACTTCACCTAAGGAGGCGAAACGCGTGTGGAGGACGCCATATTTTTTCTTCCAAGCGATGGCGATCGGGTCATTCGGATCCTCCAGCAGAACGTCTCGTGGCGCAAAAACCATGCCTATCTTCTCATGCTTCTTGAAGAGGCGCGCCATCTTCTCCACGCAGGTCGGGTAGAGCAGGTCATCTTGGAAGAGGAACTTAACCAAGGAACCTTTCGCAAGCCTCAGACAGCGGTTCCGGTTGAGCGCCAGCCCCAAGTTTCGCTCATTGGCCTTCACCCGAATGCGAGGGTCGTCGAAGGAGAAGACGATGTCCAAGGTGCGGTCGGTGGACGCATCGTCAACGATCAGTATTTCCAAGGGCTCATAGGTCTGCAGTAGCGCGGAGCGAATGGTCTCTTCGAGCCAACGGGCACCGTTGTAAGTGGGTATGCAGATCGAGACGACAGAACGCACCGCGGGTTCATCCCCTCCACTCTAACCAAGAAACCTCTTGAATCACAGCTTTCACTTAAGAGGATTTTGAATTTTCCCAGAATTAGCCACGAGAAGGTTTGCTTTAAGCTTACTTTACGGATTCGTTGTTTAGGTTGCCATAGTCCTTGGACTATACGACTACATCACTGAGCACTACAGGGTATTATGGGCGAAGAAAGGAAGATAGAAGATGTCTACAGAAAAATGGCGAGAATGTCTGCTCTTTAATATCCAACCGTTTGAACTTCGCTAGTCGCAATGCGGTACCATAGCCACATTTGTTGCGAGAAGCAGCTGCAAACATTGAACACACCCTATAACGTTTGCCTATACATCGCGTCTTCTACCTACTATTCTGGCTTGAAGCAGGTTCTTCAGATGGCCGGTGTTTATGAATTGATGTCTTATGTCATAATTGTCTAAGAAGATCGCTCTATAGACCAAGTAGAGTAGTTGAAAATCTTGGGCATTCTGGAGAATAGAGGCTTTTCCAAACATGTGCCCAAAAAGTCGGTTGCGTACATCCTTTTCGAGCGTTGTCTGAAAAGCTCTTGGAACGACATCGAGCCCGTATACGGACTTGATGAAACTTTGGAGAAGGTGGAATACTATTACTGCCCCAGTCGTAGAAAGTTTTCTTTCTACGTATTTCCAGTCGAAAGCATCTGCATGTTGCGTGAGCACACCCATAACGTCGTTTACATCAATTAGTCGCAAATCTGCCAGATCAGCTCTATTTAGGCAAGTGATCAACAACAGGTCTTCAGGAGACATCGTCTTGACCTTTACACTTTGAATATGCTTAATCTTGGACCTCTGCCAAAGATCTTTCCCAATCAGACTATAGTCGAGCTGATGGCTTCTATGCAGCCGATTCCAAGCATAGCCTTGACCGTGTAGCTCAATACTGATAGGGCCCGCTGAAGTCTTCTTGAGGAAGAAGGGAGATGTCTTGAATCCAGGATTGTGTAGCTCGTATCCAAGCTCGGCAAGCTCTTTCTCCACAATACGCGGAAGCTCTGACGTATTCAGCAGGATGTCAATATCCTTGAACGGTCTTAGGTGACTTTCAGGGTAGATGCTGTATGCAATGACAGCGCCCTTTATCGGCATAAATTCAACGCCCGCTCCATTTAGAGCATCGCAGATCTTTCCAAATTCGTTGTATAGGACTGCATCACGCGCTGCCGCTTTGTAGTAAAGTTCTCGTAACTTCTTCATGAATATTTCAGGTATTCTCTCATCCATATCACCTTGAATTTTCCTTAGATTACTGTACATGATTGCGTGAGTATTTTGAGATAAGGAAAGTCTTAGAACACTCTCCCAGCTTAGGCTGACAGGTCCATCGGCAACTTGAAGGCCCTTGATCAAGATTTCTTTAGGAACGAATAGAGCGCTTAAGAACACTGTAAAAAGTTCTTCTCGATTCCTAAATTGCAAATTAAGTTTCAAGTCCTCTCTCTACAATATGATGGAGATGATCGTTCCGAGTGACTCCCATTCCACCCAGTAGCTCTCTTAGAAGCATTTTCAATCTTGATCCGGTAGTTTGCCACGAGTAATGCAGCTTCAAGCCTTCTCTTGATCTCAGGGCGCTCCAGCTTCTCGTGGAGAGCGGTCACCAAGTTCGGTGAGTTCAGAAGATCCAAGCAGAGCATGCAGATTCCGCCTAGGTATCGTTGTCTAGGACGGTACAATTGGTTGGGTCCTCCATCTTGAAGCAACTTCCACAGTCCATACGGGCCCCATACGTTAACTGCCCCAAGAATCGGTTCTTCAGCTGCTCTGAGTAGCGTCTCTCGCAGACCAAGCTCATTGACATTTCCTAAGCATAGTGGTGACGTTCTAGTCGAAAACCGAGCTGGACCACAGCACGCGAATATTTGACCGTTCCAGTCGATCCTAGGGAGTAGGAGGTTATTGCAGCTTCCCCGTGGGGGTGTCTCATATCGCACAAAGAAATCGTCAGAGAGATTTGAGGCTCGGCCTAGAGGGAGTAGGCTTTGCTCGTGGACTGTTGCTTTGATATCTCCGTATTCGCATGTATTCTTGGCAGATCTGCAGACATTTAGCGTCATCCTCAAACCTATTCTGCTGCACAAGTCAGCTAAAGCACGAAGCTGAGAAAGTGGAACGTGGCGCTGGTGGAATTCGTCACAGCTAACCGCGAGGACATCTAGCCCCTTCTCAACAAGTTGACCCATCATCTCATCAGCTCTTACAGGGTCGAATGCCCAGTATCCACTTGTAATGACAGACGTTTTCATGCCCAGACCGGTGGCAAATTCAATAAGTTCCAGAATTTCGTGGAAATAGAGGAACGGTTCTCCTCCAGTAATGCCTACACCGGGTATCTTCATTTCGTGGGCTGATCGAACATATCTTTTTGCGTCTGCGATAGACATCTTGCCAATGCGATTTGGAGACGATTCCCCGATGCAATGATCGCAACTGAAAGGGCAGCTTTCGGTATAGGCCAGTGCAAGAAGCTGGTAACCCAACATCGCTATTCAGGGGGTTAGGGGGTTGGTACTAGAGCCGCAGTTATAGCTGCTTTCTCGACAAGCTGCTCTTCCCTAATGGTCTCAACTACCCTTGGCGTCTCATACTTCTTCTTCATCGCCTATCCGCCTCATCGTCTAAAAGGGTGAAGGCACTGGTGCCGTAGTTATAGCTGCTTTCTCGACAAGCTGTTCTTCCTTGATAGTTTCAATTACGCTTGGCGTTTCATACTTCTTCTTCATAACTTACGGCCTCCTAATCTATTCAGGTGCTCGATTTACGGCTACTCTTCTGCAATGATTTCGGATCGTATGGGTATTTAAGATTATGGAGTTCCATGGCCGTCCCAATCAGGATGTAGAACAACTTAATCCACATCTTCATGAATGGGGTCTCCGTCCTCTGCGAGGTCGAGGTTTGTCCGCCATACGAAGAACGGACAAATTCCTCAAATCTTATGCACTTCAACGAAAGCCAGGCAATGATTGAAAAAAGTCTTGACAACCTCGTACAGTCAATCTTACGTCCACTCTTCGCTTTACTGATCGTCACAACCTTACCATAGATGTGATTTCCGTCCACCGGCTCATCGC
>Ga0315310_10001002_pt1 | contig 17797 bp, 14 predicted proteins | sample TDP5_MG_FD_203630 | JGI IMG/M metagenome (GOLD analysis project Ga0315310, IMG submission 203630) | Freshwater sediment microbial communities from Lake Towuti, South Sulawesi, Indonesia - TDP5 | ecosystem: Environmental > Aquatic > Freshwater > Lake > Sediment | place: Indonesia: South Sulawesi... | reverse complement strand
TGGGTTGTACAAGATACGGGTGAAGAAGAAAGACCAACTTGACCCTTACCTCTTACTGGCCCTGCTAAATTGCCCCATTGTGAAACGTCAGATGCGCGCCAAGCAATTTACCCGCGACGTGATTGACACCCTGGGCAAGCGTATCTACGAGGTGATCTTGCCTATCCCCAAGGACAAGACATTACGCGATAGGATTGCAAGGGAGACGCGGGAGATTGTACTGGCGCGGGTCGAACTGAGAAACAAGGCGAAGCAAATTGCCCTTGCGGTTGAGGGTGCTACCGAACCAGCCGAGGAGGAGAAGGAGCTTTTGGAGAACATTTGAACAAGGAGACATCATGAAAGGTTATCTAGAAAGTATCCGGGACACGGCAAAACGCCACGATGTCCAGTTCATGGACGTCCGTCTGTTTGAAGAAGACAGTACCACCGTAACGGTCCAGGACAGGAAGGCCGACAAGGTGAGCCAGGGAAAAAGCTCGTCTGTCGGCTTGCGTGTTCTCATGGACGGTGCCTGGGGCTTTGCCTCAACGGATGTGGTGGATTCCCAGGCACTGGACCAATGCTTGCAAGCTGCGTTAGAGATGGCGAAAGCCTCCGCGGTCAGGGTAGCTCACCCCGGTGTGGTGGCAGAGATTCAGCCGACAGTAGATGTAGTGAGGATAGAGGTGGACAAGGATCCACGCTCCGTTTCATTGGCAGAGAAGGTGAAAAGGGTTCTCGACTATGAGAAAGCAGGCCTTGATTGTGCTCAGGACAAACTCTGTAATACCATTGTGGGCTACCGTGATTCCTGGACTCGCGAGACAATCTGTAACACCGCTGGCACTCTGATCGAGCAGGAAACGATTCGAACTACAGTACAAACAGCAATGACAGCGGTTGAGGGTCCGGTTCGTCAAATGGCCCATGAGCGTTTCTCTGAACAGGTTGGCTTCGAACTCTTGGACAGAATCAGTTCAAAAGATTTCACTGAGAAGGCTGCCAAAACGGCTGTTTCGCTTCTGAGTGCCCGGAGGGCCCCTTCGGGACAATTCCCGGTTGTCCTGCATCCATCCATTACCGGCCTCCTGGTTCACGAGGCGCTGGGACACAACGCCGAAGCCGATCATGTTTTTAACGGTAGCTCAATCATAGAGGGAAAAATTGGCGAACAGATCGCTTCAGAGCATGTCACCATTATGGATGATGCCACCATTCCCAGGCTCAACGGCTCATATCGCTATGACTCGGAGGGTATTCCGAGTCAGAAGAGGATCATTATTGAAAAGGGTGTTCTCAAAGGTTATATGCATTCTTTAGAGACAGCCGCTAGATTTGGAGTGGAACCCAACGGCAGTGCGCGCGCTATGAATGGTCACTGTCCTCCCATAGTGCGCATGAGCAACACCTTCATTGCGCCTGGCGAGCTCGGTTTTGAGGAGATGCTCAGGGACATTGATGAGGGTGTCCTTATGGAGGGAGGACACTGGGGGTATGTATTTTGTGAGAGGGGCCAATTCACCTGTCACGCTGGTGAGGGATGGATGATCAAGAACGGGCAGTTAGGCGAACACTTGCGAGACGTTTCATTCTCTGGCATGACCCTGGAAGCGCTGATGAACATTGACGCCGTAAGCAGGGACCTGGAATTCCTTTTGCCCGGGATGTGCGGCAAGTCCGGTCAGGGCATGCATATCAATGCCGGTGGGCCTTATGTTCGGGTAAAGGAAGTCGTGGTTGGCGGTCAGGAATAGGAGAGGAGAAAACAAAATGTCCGATCTTTTGGAACTAGCTAAGAAGGCGTGTGAAGTGGCTCTCAAACACGGGGCCCAGTTCGCTGACGTGGAACTTGCGAGCGGGCGTAGCATTTCTATCAATGTGGAAAAGAATGGTATTCACGACTCTAGCGAGAAAAAGTATGCAGAAGTATCCGTGCGGTCTGTTATAAAAGGTGCCACTGGATTTTCCCATTCCTCCGGCTTCAGTGTGGACGATGTGCTGGAAACGGCGAAATGCTCAGCCGATGCGGCCCAATTAGCCCAGCCTGACCCTGACTTTGTGACCCTGCCAGAGCCATCGGAATATCAACAGGTACCAGGACTCTACGATGAGAAGATAGCGCAGATGAGTGCCGGGGACCTCATTCAGTTATTCATAAGAGAGATCGACGCTGCCCGGGAAATTTTCCCAGAGGTCAGGGTGCAAGGTGGGGTGCACCTGCAGGTATCAGAAAGAGTGCTGGTGAACTCTTTGGGTATTGAGCTAGAAGATCAAAAGACCGATATAGAGCTCTATGTCTTCTGTATTGTGAAAAAGGGAGATGACGTGGGCTCCTTTTATGACTTTGATATGGCCAGGATGGAGGAGGATTTTGATCCTCAAGGCCTGGGAGCTAAAGTATGTCAGGGAGCTGTGGGATTTCTCGGATCTAAGAGTATCAAAAGTGCCTGTCTGCCTGTGGTCTTTGGCCCCCTGGTTACGGGTGATCTCTTCCATGCAATTTGTGCCAGCGCTGGTGCGGAAGCCATACAACGCCAGCGTTCCTATTTTGTGGGCAAGAGGGGACAACGCATCGGCTCTAAACTATTGACTCTCAGGGATGATGCTTATATTGCCAAAGGGATAGCCTCGGGGTCTTGGGACGACGAGGGGGCTGTACGTAAAAAAGTGACTGTAGTGGAGGAAGGCATTCTGGTGAATCACCTCCACAACTGCTACACAGCCCACAAGGCAGGCGAAGAGAATACCGGACACGGCAATCGCTGGGGAGGTGTAGCACCGACCAATGTCATCCCCGAGTTAGGAACTTATACAGGGAGTGAGATCATCAGCGATACGAAAGAGGGAATCTATGTGAACATGGGATCTGTCTCCCCGCATCCAGTGAATGGAGAGATTTCTGCCACGATTGACTTCGGCTATAAAATCGAAAACGGGGAGCTTGCCTATCCGCTCAGAAACACGATGCTGGGTATCAATGTCTTTGACCTGCTCAGCAATCTGGATGCCATATCCTCAGACTATCGGGAGGAGCCGGGCATGATGATGCCCACAATCCGGGTTCAGAACGTAAAAGTAGCCGGAGCCGATTAGCCATGGTCATTGCGAGCGAAAGCGAAGCAATCTCGCGCAAGACTTGGGATTGCTTCGTCGCGGAGTTTATCCTGAGCTTGTCGAAGGACTCCTCGCAATGACGTATTCGGCTGGTTTATACCTTTTACATGCCCGGTTGTAAAATCTGCAAAACTACCGAAGGAGAGAGGCAATGGGGGAGGGCACGGTGATCAGGAGCGTATGCCGGGGGTGTCACGGCGGCTGTGGGGTCCTGGTCCGGGTGGAAAGGGGAAAGGTGACCGAGGTGAAGGGCGATCTCCAGGGCCCCATCAACCGGGGAAGGATTTGTATCAAGGGCAAGATGGCTCCCTTTCTGGCCCATCACCCCGATCGTCTCACGGCCCCCTTGCGGCGGACTGCCCAGGGTTGGAAGGAGATCAGTTGGGATGAGGCCCTGGGTGAGATCAGCGAGCGGTTTCTGGCCATCAGGGAGAAGTGGGGCGCGGAGGCCCTGGCGTTGGGCTATGGTACAGGTCGGGACAACGAGGCCTTTATTTATCGCTTTGCCAACCTGTTTGGCACCCCCAACGTCCTCACCGCCGGCCATGTGTGCTATGGCCCCCGCATCGCCACCGGGATCGCCATGTGCGGGAACCTGCCGGTGGTGGATTATGAGGGGAGGCCCCGGTGCATCCTGGTTTGGGGCAGCAACCCGCTGGTCTCCCATCCCGATGAGTACAAGGGTTTTTATTTAGCGGATAGCCTCCGTGGGGGGGCGCAGCTCATCGTGGTGGACCCCCGCAGGACTCCCCTGGCCAGGCGGGCCGATGTCTGGCTCCCCCTGCGGCCGGGCACCGATGGGGCCTTGGCCTGGGGGATGTTGAACGTTATCATTGACAATGGATGGTACGATGAAGGATTTGTGGCGAACCATGTCCACGGCTGGGAGGAGTTTTGTCAGCGAGCGAAGGAATATCCCTTGTCCTGGGCTGCAGAGGTGACCGGATTGGACTCCCAAAGGATCGAGGAGGCGTCCAAGCTCTTCTCCCACAGCTCACCCGCTGCCATCCATTGGGGGGTGGCCATCGAGCAGGGGAGGAACTGCACCAATACTATCAGGCTACTCATCTCCCTGATGGCCATCACGGGGAATCTGGACGTCCCCGGGGGGAATGCCTTCTTCAATCCACCGCCGGTGGTGAAGGCGAGCAGTCTGGGTCTGCATAAGCGACTTTCCCCCGAGCAGAGGAAGAAGAGGTTGGGAGGAGACCAGTTTCGCCTGGCGGACTTTATTGCAGTTCTCAACCCCAAGGCGGTCTGGCGGGCCATCTTGGAGGAGGACCCCTATCCGGTGAGGGGTCTCTTCCTCATCAGTACCAACCCTCTGATCACCAGGGCCAACGCCCGCGAGGTGAAGGCCGCCCTGGAGAAAGTGGATTTTATGGTGGTGGCGGACTTTTTTCTCACCCCTACGGCAAAAGAGGCGGACATCGTCCTGCCCTCGGCCACCTGGTTGGAGGTGGATTATGTGGCCGACCTCTGGAAGCGGCACGGTCTGGTGATGGCCAGGCAGAAGGCGGTGCAGGTAGGGGGTTGCTGGTCCGATTATCAGATCCTCAACGAGCTGGGCAAGAGGGTAGGGGACGAAGCGGATTGGTGGCCCACGGTGCGGGATGCTCTCAACTACATTCTTTCCCCTTCCGGGCTTACCTGGGAAGAGTTCTGCCAGCGGGGGGTTCTCAGGGGGGAGCAGACCTTTAGAAAATATCTGCGGCAGGGTTTCTCCACCTCTACTAAGAGAGTCGAGTTGTACTCCACCCTCTTTGAACGCCTGGGCTATGACCCCCTGCCCGGCTATCTGGAACCTCCTGAAAGCCCTAGAGCTACACCGGAGCTGTTAAAGGAATATCCCTACATTCTCATCACCGGGGCGCGCATCCCCTATTTCTTCCACTCCGAGAACAGAATGGTAGAGCTCTTGCGCGAGCGCCATCCTGATCCCATCGTAGAGATCAACCCCCGACTGGCTGAGGAGAAGGGGTTGCGTGATGGAGAGTGGGCCATGATCATTTCCCGGCGAGGGAGATGTCGGCAGAGGGTCAAAGTGACAAACAGAGTGCCCCATGGGATGGTGGCCGCCGAGCATGGTTGGTGGTTCCCCGAGGAGAAGGACGGCCTGGGATGGGATCGCTCCAATATCAACCTCCTGACCGAAAACGACATGGAGGGGTGCGATCCGGCCATGGGGTCCACCAACCTCAGGACCCTTCTTTGCAATGTCCATAGGGCAGAGGAGGGGCGATAGCTTAGAATCGCCGTAGCAGAGACCCTAGCCGTCCTAATCACAGGGCGGCTTTGCTTTTTGGCCCACCGCCCAACTGTGGTGAGGCGTGTGAACGCTGAGGGCCTGGTCCTTACATTGCAATTCCAGGTGGATGTCAGGGTGAGCGTATCACGCTGGGGACATACAGGTAGGTGAAACAGGGCAGCGGGCTCTGTAAGGTGTTGCAAAAGGGGTAAGGTGTGGTATAATAGAATCGTCACCAATAAACAAAAGACCCTTGTTGTGGGGTCACTCTCTCGTTCGGGTATCTTAATGACTGGAGGCTGAAATGTGTAATTTTTTTGTGACTGGGGTAGGAGCTATAGGAGTGTGTCTGTGCAAATCTCCTGTGCGGATGTATTGCAGTGCGATGTGCTGATCATCGGTGGCGGTGCGACAGCCCTGGTGGCTGCTTTGGAGGCCCGAAAAGAAGTTGACGATGTGGTGATGGTTTGCAAGGGCAAGGTAGGTAGAAGCGGCAACATCATTGTCAGCGCTGCTCAGTTTGCTGTCTCTGATCCAGACTCACTGGACTCCATCGAGCAACACTTCCAGGATACGTTGCTGGGTGGGCAGGGCATCAACGATGAGGCTCTAGCGCAACTCCTCGCCTCGCAGATTGGCCATAGGGTACGTGACCTCGAAGGATATGGGGTGCCCTTTGTCAGAGTAAAGGGCGAGCTCAGGCGGCAGCTCGCCCCTGGTCATTCTTCCCCCCGCTGTATTTCCGTCCAGGCAGGTGACCATCCCCAAGCGATCCAAGGCCTATCCATCACTCTGCCTCTCCTCAAGCAGGTGGTGAGCAGAGGCGTGCGCCTGATAGAGCGTACCCCCGTCATCAAGCTGTTGGTTGAGGAGAGCCAGGTCTGCGGGGCCATCGGTTTGGACATTGAAGGCCAGCGAGCGATTGTCCTGCGAGCCAAAGCTGTGGTGTTAGCCTGCGGTGGTGGAGGGCAGATTTTCGCCCTGACTGACAATACCCTCGACGTCAGCGGCGATTCTTATGCTCTGGCCTTGGAGGCCGGAGCCACCCTGCGCGACATGGAGTTCGTGCAGTTGTATCCCGCCTGCATGACTTCCCCCCTGAAGACCATCATCCCCACACGCCTTTTCGCCCAGGGAGCCGTTTTGAGGAACAAAGCTGGTGAGAGGTTCATGCCGCGCTACGATCCAGACAGGGCCGAGATGGCCACCCGCGATGTGATGTCGCGGGCCATCTTCCTCGAGATGCAGCGCACGGGAGAGCAAGAGGTCTATCTCGACTGTACCCAGGTACCGCCGGATGTCATTGAACAGCGGCACCTTGCCCTTGTACGCGCCCTGCAGAAGCGCGGCCTTGACTTGCAGAAGGATTACCTCACCATCTCGCCCGCCGTCCACTTTATCATGGGCGGCGTCAAAATTGACAGCCGATGCCAGAGCACCGTCCCAGGCTTGTACGCCGCCGGTGAGTCGGCTGGGGGCCTGCACGGAGCCAATCGCATATCGAGCAATGCTTTGAGTGAAACCATCGTCTTCGGTGCGATCGCTGGGCGACAAGCTGCCCGCTATGCCAAAGGGATGAAGGGATCAAATTTCCCAGTAACTGATATGGGTCTAGTTGTCCATCCCAGGAAAGGCGATATCTCCCTGCGTGAGGTGAAGGAAGCATTGCGGTGGGTCATGTGGGAGGGTGTCTCCATCGTGCGCTCGGAGGAGTCTCTCCAGGAGGCCAGCCTGAAAGTCCGGGGATGTCGGTTGGCCCTAGGGAAATGCTCGGTCAGCACCTTCGCTCACATAGTCGAATTGTTGCAGATTCACCGCATGTGCATCACGGCCGAGGCCATCGTCGCCTCTGCCCTTCTTCGGACGGAGAGCCGGGGAGCTTATTACCGTGAGGACTATCCATCGTCGGATGAACGCTGGCTTGGAAGCTTTCACGTGGCCAAGGCAGCCGACCAGTTGGAAGTGGGTTTTGTAGCCAAAGGGACGGGTTGAACTACCACCCTTGCGAAGGTTGCGGGTGACCCTAACAGTGGGGCGATTCCCGGCGGGCGAGATCGCTTCTAGCCTGAGAGCTGCTGCCAAACCTTCGCAAGGGTTTCCCCACCTGAACGGTAGGGCAATTGCATTTCCTGGCACCTTGCGAATTTGTCATTCTGAGCGACCGTAGGGAGCGAAGAATCTCGTTCATAGCCTGCAAATCACCGCCACAAAACGAGATTCTTCGTCGCTTCTCTCCTCAGAATGACAGTTTGAGCGAGTTTGAACATAAGTGCAATTGCCCTAATCCGAATGGATACTGGAATTCTTGAAGAGAGGGAGAACGTGTGCTATGGCCAGATTGTACGAATACCAGGGGAAGCAGATTCTGAAAGAAATCGGGGTCCCGTCCCAGAAGGGGACGTGGCCTCCACGCCGCAGGAAGCCAGGGAGATCGCGGAGCGAATCGGGAAGCCCGTGGCCGTTAAGGCCCAGATCTGGGCCACCGGCCGTTTCAAGGCCGGCGGCATCAAATTTGCCGATGATCCCAGTGGGGCCGAAAAGGCCGCTGGAGAGCTTCTGGGCGTGGAGGTTAAAGGCTTCCCGGTGGAAAAGGTCCTGGTGGAGGAGAAGCTGGACGTTGACCGGGAGTATTACGCGGGCGTCATCGTTGATGACTCCTACAAAGTCAAGGGGCCAGTGGTCATCTTCAGCACCGAGGGTGGCGTGGACATCGAAGAGGTAGCTGAGACATCCCCGGAGAAGATATCCCGCTTGAACGTGGATATTTTCAGGGCCTTCGCTTCTACGACGCCTACAACCTGGCCCTGGCGGTTGGAGTGAAGGGGGCTCTTCTGGATCTGATAGGCAAGGCCATCCGCGAGACGTATGAGCTTTTCAAGAGGTGTGACGCACGCTCGGCTGAGGTGAACCCCCTGGTCCTGACTGCGGATGGGAAGGTGTATGCCGCCGATTGCCGGGTCAGCGTGGACGATTCCTCTGTGGTTCGGCACCCGGAACTGGGGATAACGGTGCCCCGCGAGAGCGATAGCCCGCCCACCGAATTCGACCAGATCGCCTGGAAAATCGAGGAGAACGATTACCGGGGGGTGTGTTTCCTGGTGCAGATGACACCCGAGACTGAAAAGGGAGGCTACATCGGCTATCATGCCATCGGTGGCGGTGGCGCTCTCCTGGCGGCGGACACCCTGGTCCGTCATGGGCTGAAGCTGGCTAACTATGCCGATACCAGCGGGAACCCCACTGCGGCCAAGGTCTATCGCTGTGCCAGGCTCATCCTCTCCCAGCCTGGCCTGGAAGGTTATTGTCTGCTGGGAGCCGTGATCGCCAGCCAGGATCAGTGGCATCACGCTCACGGGCTGGTCAAGGCCTTCCGCGAGGAGTTAGCAGACAGGCCCGGCTTCCCGGTGGTGATCCTCATTGCAGGCAACAAGGAGGAGGAAGCTCTGGAAATCCTAGACGAGGGCCTTAAAGACTTGCCCATCCGTTTGGAGCTCTACGGACGCGAATACATTCATAAGCTGGATTTCGTCGCCGAGCGGATGAAGGCCTTGGTAGAGGAGTATCAAATGCGAATGCCTTGAAGCTACAGCGAAATATCATATCACCAGGACCTTCTTCGTCCAGGGGGTATATTCAATGAGGGGGTCTCGGTCAGGGTATTTCGATTTCGCTTTCTGTTCGGCTTCTTCGTAGGTGTCGCCAACAAAGAGTTCCTGGTTGACGATGGCAAAGTACTTTCCCGGATGCTGTTCCTCGATTTCCTGGGCGTGTTCCACCAGCCAATCGAAATCCGCCTGATCTTGCCTGGAGCGTTCACGCTCTTCTGGCGTCAACTTGCCAGTTTCAATCAATTTCAGTGCCATCTTTGTTTCTCCCTTCTTGGTCTACTTTCGGGCTCATTATATCACTGGCACTTGATTTGAGCAAGTTAGATGTGAGCTTTACCCATGAGTCCCGACTACAAGCATGGAGGTAACCTTCTATGTACGAATTCGAATTCAGAACGGGCAAGGTGTCCATTAACTGGACGGTTCAGGCCGGACTGGACGGCATCGTGCTCCCCAAAGCCGAATCGGAAGAGGATGTCCTCGAAACGGAGAAATTGCTCTCAGCCTTGGAGCAAGAGAGGGGGTTGGAACCAGGCAGCTTGGTCATCGTCCCCACTCTGGAGACAGCTCGTGGCGTGGTGAACGCCTACGAGATCGTGACGGCCAGCCAGCGGGTGGTGGCCATTGCCTTCGGGGCCGTGGATTTCACCCGCGACATGGGCATCCATTTGTCCAGGGAAGGGACGGAGCTTTTCTATGCGCGCTCCCACATCGCCGTAGCGGCCAGGGCGGCCGAGGTGCAGGCCATAGATACACCCTGGATAGACGTGGCCGACCGAGAGGGACTCGTTCGGGACTCGGAGCGGGGGCGGCAACTGGGTTTCCGGGGCAAGCTGCTCATCCACCCCAGTCAAATCGAGCCGGTCAACAAGGTCTTCTCGCCATCAGAGGACGAGGTCGGGTACGCCAGGAAAGTGGTGGAAGCCTTTAGTGAGGCCGAAGCCAAGGGGTTGGGGGCCATCTCTCTGGATGGCAAAATGATTGACGTAACTAACTTCCGCCAGGCTCAGGACCTCATCGCCTTGGCCGAAGCCATTGCCCAAAGAGAGGAGGAGAACTAATATAATTGTACCGATGCTTCCTACCCAGTTTCTGGAGAGGGCTTTGAAACTCTATCCCCACAAGTTGGGGGTCATCTGCGAGGACAAGCGTTTCACCTACCAGCAGTATGGGGAACGGGTGAACCAGTTGTCCAACGTCCTGCTCGATATGGGAGTGAAGCAGGGCAATCGCGTGGCCTTCCTGGGTCCCAACTGCCATCGTCTCCTGGAGGCCTATTACGGGGTCATTCAAATCGGAGCCATCCTGCTTCCCCTGAACATCCGCCTCCTGCCAGCCGATTTTGCCTACATCCTGGCCGATGCTGAGGCCAGCCTGCTTTTCGTGGACCGTGACCTGCTGCACCTCATCGAGCCAGTTAAGGGGGAGCTAAAGTCCGTGCAGCAGTTCGTGTTGATGTTCGATGAGGCACTACCGGCTGACTGGGAGGGGGAGAGCTACGAGGAGTTGATGGCCTTGGCCTCGGCGGAGAAGCCCCCGCAGCCAGAGATGGACGAGAACGACGCGTGCGAGCTTTTCTACACCAGCGGCACCACCGGCAAGCCCAAAGGGGTGATGTTGACCCACCGCAACCTCTATTTCAACGCCATTGACTTTATCATCGGTTTGGGGCTCACCGACCACGACGTGCAATTGCACACCATCCCTCTCTTCCACGCCAACGGCTGGGGGACGCCCCAGGCCCTCACCTGTGTGGGTGGCACGCACGTCATGATCAAGAAATTCGAGCCGGAAAAGGTTTTTGAGCTGATTGCCAATGAGGGTGTCACCCTGGCCGCCATGGTGCCTACCATGGTCAACATACTTCTCAACTCCCCGCACCTGGGCCGCTACGACCTGAGCAGCCTCAACCGGCTGGTGGTGGGTGGGGCGGCCAGCCCGCCAGCTTTTGTGGGGGCCGTGGAGGAGAAACTGGGCTGCACCTACATTGCCAGCTACGGCCTGACCGAGACCTCCCCCGTGCTGACCTTCGCCACCCTCAAGCATCACCTCAAGGGTTTGCCCGAAGAGGAGCAGCGGGTGCTCAAGGCCAGAGCTGGATTGCCCCTGGTGGGCATCGTCCTGCGGGTAGTGGATGAGGAGGGTCACGACGTCAAGCCCGACGGCAAAGAAATCGGTGAGGTGGTGGTCAAGAGCAACGTGGTCATGGCCGGCTACTGGGGGGATCCTGAGGCCAGTGCAGAATGCGTGGACGACGACGGATGGTTTCATACCGGCGACATGGCCACCATTGACGAGGAGGGCTACATTCTCATCGCTGACCGGAAGAAGGACATCATCATCAGCGGCGGGGAGAACATCGCTTCTTTGGAGGTCGAACGGGTCCTCTACTCCCATCCGGCTGTTTTGGAAGCGGTGGTCATCGCCGTCCCCCACGACTTCTGGGGGGAGGTGCTCAAGGCCATTGTGGTCCTCAAACCAGGACAGAGCGCCACCGAAGAGGAGATCATCGAGCACTGCCGGGGAAAGCTGGCAGGCTACAAAATACCCAAATCGGTGGATTTCGTAGAAGAGTTGCCCAAAGGGGGCACGGGCAAAATACTGAAGACCGTGCTGAGGGAGAAGTACTGGGCAGGGTACGAAAGGAGGGTTCACTGATGACACTGCAAAAGGAACTGGGGCGTCAGGCTCGCAGCATGGGGGCGCGATTTTTCGGAGTAGCTGACCTGACTGTAGCCCAGGAGGCCATCGTCGCCCAGGGTGGGGAGTTTCTGGCGGCTTATCCCCGCGCTCTTTCTGTGGGCATCGCCCTGAGCGATGGCATCGTTGATCAGTTGCCTCGCCACAAAGAAATAGCCGTGGCCCGGACTTATGATCGTCTCTATGACACGGTCAACTGGTCCCTGGACCGCATCGCCCTGCGCTTGAGCGTCACCTTGAATGAACATGGCTTTCGGACCCTCCTCATCCCCGCTTCGGACAGGGTGGACAGGGAGAATCTCCGGGGTCTCTTCTCCCACAAGCTGGCGGCACGGCTGGCGGGCCTGGGCTGGATCGGCCCGAGTTGTCTGCTGGTCACCCCCGAGGTAGGGCCCCGCGTGCGTTGGGTCACCGTCCTGACCGACGCCCCTCTGGAAGCAGGTAATCCCCTCGCCGACCAGTGCGGCGATTGCCAGCATTGCGTCGAAGCCTGCCCAGCGCAGGCTTTCACTGGTCGCCCCTTCGATCCTGGCGAACCTCGCGAAGCCCGCTTCGACGTCCACCGCTGTCAGGAGTATCGCATCCACCTGCGGGATGAGGTCACCGGGGTAAGGACCTGCGGGATGTGCGTTTACGTCTGTCCCTACGGCCAGAAGAAAGCCCGGGCCTGATGGAGCTATTGGCTCTCTCCCTGGCCATCCTTTCCGGGGTAGGTCACGCTGTTTGGCACATCCTATGTGCTCACTCTGTTGGCTATGGCGACCAGCGTGGTGAGCTATGTCATCTCGGCCCACCAGGTAAGCGTAGTGGTGGGTACTGTCTTGGGCGTGTGGCTGCTGAAGGAGCGCTACGGTGCCATTCGCATCACCTCCTCGCTGCTGATCTGTGCCGGGATGGTGATGATCGGGTTGGCGTGAGTAGGTTTTCTGATTGCGCAACCCAGTGTTGTGTGTAACGGGGTCTTGCCTGGACCCTTTGTCCGTGCTATAATAGCGGAGAAAGGTATACTTTAGATTAGGTGGAGAGAGGCAAATTATGAGCAAGAAACGACGCAAACGGCGTGACCGACCCCGAAAACCGGCAAGGTCTCGTCGCCCGGTGGGCAGTGTCCAGTTGGTGACACCTGAAGGCGATGCACTCGTTTTCACGAATGCGCATTACCAGCATGCCGGTCTGGAAGAGATTCGCCAGATTCTGAAGCAGGCTGGCGACTTTAGCCTTGAAGATGACCTGGCACCAGAACCAGACGGTTCGTTGCACTTTGCCTGGTATGAAACTCGCCCTGGGGCACGCAGCCTGTTCTCACCTGTCGGCCGGCGTGTTCTGGCGAACCTGACGTTGACTCCGACGACCCTTGAAGTGGAAGCGATGTCACAGCAACGCCTGAACGATTGTAGCCAACGGCTGGAACAGCTCCTGGGAGACCGTATCCGTCTGCTTGAGAGAAAGGCGAAGAGTGTAAGCCAGGCGCTCCGCGAAAGCAAGCCGCGCGCCGAGCCCAAAGAACCGTTCATGCCACCACCGGAGGTCATTGCCGAGATCGAGGACAAAATGTTGCGCCGGTGGATTGACGACTCGATCCCGGCGCTAGGCGGGTTGACGCCAAGAGAAGCCGTCAAGACACCGGAAGGCCGACGGCGTGTCCTGGAATTGATAGACGAAGCCAGGCAAATGCAGAAGATGATACCTAAAACGCCAGGGACGTTTGCCCCTGACTATCGCAAGGTCAAGAAAATGCTGGGGTTGGAGTGACACGCAAGATAGGATGAGGGATTAGCGTCATTAGACTGCTATGCTATACTCCGAACTCAACAAGACAACGATGGATCAGCCCTCACTCAGGAGATGTTCATGAGTTCTAATCTCGTAGCCGCCGAAAGTCTGGCTCAGGCCATCCGTCGGGTGGCCCAAAGAGCGCACTCCGAAGAAGACTTGCGCGTGGGCGTCGAGCAGGCCCTGAGCGCGACCTTGCAGGCGTTGGGGCTGACGGCTACACCTGCATACGAAAAGACCACCCTCAGCGGCTCCGCCGATGCCGTTTATGGCCACGTGGTCATTGAGTACAAACGGCCGGGCCGCCTGGCCGAAAAGGACTTTCCCGCCAAGCTGGCCAGGCAGATCGCCAGGTACCTGATCGACCAGGCGCGCCGCGCCGGGGGCCGGGCCAAACAGGTCGAGGCCTTAGAGAAGATGATCGGCGTCGGGCTGGACGGGGAGCAAATCCTGTTCCTGCGTTATTCCGCCACCGGGCGCAAACGGGAATCGCCCCTAGACCTCCGAGGTCTGCCAGACCTCGGAGGTCTGGCGGGTCTGCCCGGCGGTTTCCAGATGGTCGGCCCAGTGTCGGTGGGGCGAGAGAGCGTCGAGTTGCTGTTGCTCTACCTGCGTTCACTCTCGCGCAAGCCGCTCACGCCCGAAGCCCTGGCCGCCGACTTTGGCCCCCAAGGCGGCCTCGCATCTCACCTGGTCAACCTCTTCTACGCTGCGCTGCAAGCCCACCACGACCATCCCCGCGTGGCGACCTTTTTCACAGAATGGGATCGCATCTTCGGTATCGTCTACGGCGAGGAGTTGGGCCAGGCGGAAAAGGATGCGCTCGAGTTGGCCGCGCTCTACCGGACTGTGGGCGACCGCAAGGGTGCACCCCTACTGAAGCCGCTCTTTTTCGCCGTCCACACCTACTATGCGCTGCTGATGAAGTTCCTGGCGGTGGAACTGGCCTCGTTGCAGGGCGGCGCGCTGGTAGGCTCCTTCGTGGCGGCGTTGCCGGCGATGACGGATAAGCAACTGCGCCACGAGTTGACCAACCTGGAGAACGGCGGCACCTTTGCCCTGCTGGGTATCAACAACTTTCTCGAAGGGGACTTTTTTGGGTGGTATCTGGATGCGTGGGACGCTCAGCCTCCCGCAGGTTCTGAACCTGCGGGAGGCTCCCTGGCCGATGGCATCCGGGCGTTGGCCTGCACGCTGGCCGATTTTGAGCCGGCCACCACCACGCTGGAGCCGGAGCACACCCGCGACCTGCTCAAAAAACTCTACCAATACCTGGTACCGCAAAAACTGCGCCACGACCTGGGCGAGTATTACACCCCCGACTGGCTGGCCGAACGGCTGCTGAACCAGGTGGGCTACAAAGGCGAGCCCGACAAGCGACTGATAGACCCTGGTTGTGGCAGCGGCACTTTCCTCATCCTGGCCTTGCGGCGGCTGCGCCAGTACGCCGCTGACCACCTCATTCCCCCCGCCGACGTGCTCGACGCAGCGCTGCGCAACATCGTCGGCTTTGACCTCAACCCCCTCAGCGTCATTGCCGCTCGCACCAACTACCTGCTGGCCCTGGGCGACCTGCTGCGCTACCGGCGCGGTCCAATAGACCTGCCGGTTTACCTCTGCGACAGCATCCTCACCCCCACCGAGCGGGCCGACATCTTTGGCAAGAGCTACCGGCTGCGCACCGTCGTCGGCGACTTTGACATCCCCGGCGAGACGGTTGCGGCCGGCGAGATGGGCGCACTCTCGGCGCTGCTGGAAAACTGCGTGCGTGACCAGTACACCCCGCAAGAGTTTCTGGCCCGCGCCCGGCGGGAGCTGACCGTGAGCGAGGCCATGACCGAATCGGTGCTGGAGGGACTGTACCGCCGTCTCTACCATCTGGACGAGGAGGGACGCAATGGCCTGTGGGCGCGGCTGCTCAAGAACGCCTTCGCCCCGGTGTTGGTGGGCCAGTTTGATTTTGTGGTGGGCAATCCGCCTTGGGTGAACTGGGAGAGCCTGAGCGGTGAGTACCGGGAGGCGACCAAGCGGCTGTGGGCCGATTATGGCCTGTTCAGTTTGAAGGGGCACGCTGCCCGCCTGGGTGGAGGTAAGAAGGACCTAGCCATGCTCTTTGCTTACGCCGCCATAGACCACTACCTGAAGAAGGGCGGCAAGCTGGGCTTCGTCATGACGCAGACCGTCTTCAAGACCAAGGGGGCGGGCGCTGGTTTCCGTCGCTTTCGGCTGGGTGAGAAGGGAGACCACCTGCGTGTGTTGCATGTTGATGATATGTCTCGTTTGCAACCCTTTGAAGGGGCTACTAACCGCACCAGTGTGATGGTCTGCCGGCGTGGACAGAAGTCCCGATACCCTGTTCCATACACTCATTGGAAGCCACTGAAGCGGAAACGCATACCCTTAGACCACTCTCTAGCAGAGGTAATTGCTGAGACTGAGCGATTCAACTTTCGAGCTAGACCAGTCGATGAGCAAGACACTACGTCACAATGGATAACTGCTAGGGAGGGCGCGGTTAGAACAATTAGCAACGTGGTTGGAGCTTCTCAGTATCGGGCTACAGCCGGGGCGACTACTTGTGGTGCTGATGGCCTCTATCTTGTAGAGGTTTTGGATGTGTTACCCGATGGTAAGTTGTTAATTCGCAACCTACATAAGGCTGGCAAGAAGCGGGTTGAAAAAGTATCGTGGAGAATTGAGCCAGAACTTGTGTATCCGGTCCTACGAGGGAAAGATGCCAAGAAATGGCTGCCACTCACGAGCGTATTTGTGCTGATGGTACAGGATCCACAGACTCGTGTTGGCCTGGATGAGGGCTGGCTAAAAGTTAATTTGCCTGAGACCTACGGCTATCTGCGTAAATTTAAGGATGTGCTACTTGGTAGAAAGTCAAAAGTCTTACCCATTCCGCCGTTCTACTCTATCTACGGAGTTGGGCAACAAACTTTCTCACCATGCAAGGTGGTGTGGGGGAGAGTAGCTAATGAAGTTAATGCTTGTGTAATTTCGTCAGTCGCAACTTGCTTTTCTGACACGCCGAAGCTGGTGTTACCCTTTGAGGTGATAATCATACCATTGAACGATGAGCAGGAAGCACACTATGTTTGTGCCTTGATTAACTCATCCCCTGCAAGAATCATTATAAAAGCCTATATCGTCTTGCATCCGGATACTCACGTCTTACGGCACGTGAGCGTTCCAAAGTTCGACGCCGGGAACACCGTCCACCGACGGCTGGCGGCGCTATCGCAGCAGGCGCACCAGTTGGCGGCGGCAGGGAACGAGGCCGGCTTGGCGGCGGTCGAGGCCCAGGTAGACGAAGCGGCGGCGGAGTTGTGGGGCATCACGGACAGGGAGTTACAGGAGATACTACGGTCGTTAGAGGAGTTGGGGTAAGGGATGGTGAGGAGTGGAAACGCTGAAGGCGCTGAGGGGCGCTGATGACGCTGAGGGGTGGTGTTTCAGCGGCCTCAGCGGGCTTCGGTGTACTCAGCGGTTCAGGGGTGGAGACCGCGCAGTGCGGTTGTAGCGGGTTTAGGAGGGGGCGCTGCTTCGCAGCCGGGCCAGTCTATCGTCTGGCGGAATGGAGGACGCGATGTTCAAAGAAGGTGATTCTGTTGTGGTCAAGCCGGGGATCGTGGACCCTGACTTTGACACTGAGATCGGTGGATGGCAAGGCAGAATTTTAGAAGAACCGGGCAGCGACAACTTGGTTCTTATTGGTTGGGACAGCATCACGCTGAAGAATATGCCCGGTTCTGTGATTGAACAAAGTGAAGAGCAAGGCTTGGATTGGACCAAAATGTACCTCGAAGTGCAAGAGGTCGCGTTGACGAGCCTCAGGGACACAAAGGAAGATGTCATCCAGGCCATAAGTGAACTTGCCAGGAAGCACGCCTGGAGTTACCTGGGCGAGCAAGGGAAACGCATCGGAAAGGTCCTGGACGGGGTTGACGAGGATAGCGAGATGGCAGCTTTGGACGCCTGGGAAGAGCACTTGAGCAAGAGCCTGGTTTTCCCATTTGAAGCGAGAATCGCTGAGTACCAGGAGAGAGGCCCCCTCCAGGCGGGTGATCGAGTGAAAGTGACGGGAATCGGCTTGGTGGACGACCTGTATGGCGTCATCGTTGATCTGAGACACGGACGCAGAAAATATGCCTTTCCCCTCTGCGACCTGGAGGTCATTGACGAGAATTCACCAAACTATCAGATTGTCAGGGATTACGCTGTCTGGTTTGCAAACCGCTAGTGAGCGGGCCCAACTGATCCAACACGATTGGGGAGGGTGGGGGCGCTGTCATCGGATTAAGGGGAACGGATTCAATGGAAAAAGCGACTATGGATTCAGCGGAATCCGTTCAATCCGTTCTGG
>Ga0315310_10001000_pt1 | contig 17803 bp, 15 predicted proteins | sample TDP5_MG_FD_203630 | JGI IMG/M metagenome (GOLD analysis project Ga0315310, IMG submission 203630) | Freshwater sediment microbial communities from Lake Towuti, South Sulawesi, Indonesia - TDP5 | ecosystem: Environmental > Aquatic > Freshwater > Lake > Sediment | place: Indonesia: South Sulawesi... | reverse complement strand
CTTGGCAGATACCTCGCAGGGACTCATGTTCACCTTGGCTGTGAGACAGGTTCCGACAAGCACTCGGAATCCATGGGCAGACCGTCCTCTCCTTCGGAGACCGTGAGGGCTGTCAAGCTTCTCAGCAAACATAGCCTGAGACCTTACGTCTACTTCATTCACGGCTTACCCGGTGAAGACCTCACGACAGCCAGAGTGACCGCCGAGACCGTTAGGAAGATGGTCAAGATTGGGGCGGAGAGAATAACGGTCTATCGCTTTCGGCCCCTGCCGATGTCAGCGTTCTCGGAATTCAGGGGGGCACCGCCATCCGTCAGAAGCCCCTCAGCGAGGATCGTCGTTTCAGCCGCAAGGATGGCTAACCGAACCCTCATCCGTAGGTGGGTGGGGAAAGAAATCGAGGCGGTGGTCTACGGGAGAAGAAGGAAGACCGTGGTGTGCTACCCCCTAAAACATGGACCGGTTATCCAAGGGATCCCGGGGCAGGAACGGGTTGAACCGGGTGACATAGTTGAGGTGCGCATCATCTCCGCTCTCTCCCACAGGGAGCTTGGAGGCCGGATCGTCAAGATCATGTCGAGCTGGAAAGCGCACGGCGAGCTGCATACGTCCGCTAGGCGTTCTGTGAGAGCCGGAAAGACTTAATGCTGGCCCCAGGCACGCCTGCTCTGACCGCGATGAGCGAGAGCGAAGAGGAGCCGCGAATCTACTACCAGTGCATGTACTGCGGTAAGGCCTTTGAGAGGGAGAAGCTATCTAAGGTGGCTGAGACTCGATGTCCGTACTGCGGCTTCAACGTGATAAAGAAAACGAGGGGAGGAAGGACAAAGCTAGTGAAGACCTCAGAACTTACGAAGGAGGGGTCACTGGAGTAGTTCAACGCGTTTGTTTGGGAACAGCGATAGACATAGCGGCAGCGCATTTAGAGGATCTTCCCTAGTTCTCGACCAATGAATGGTCAACAGACCAAAAACACTTATCTTGACTTCACGTCAATCGGTTACACGGAGCTCGATAGACCGACATGTTGCCCACGGGTTTAGGTCAGGTACCGGGGCTAGACTGGCTATCCGGCCTTGTCACCGGACAGATGCTTGTCGATGCTCTCATCGCTCTGCTGGTATTCTTGGTTACATACGTCGCGGCAGCCATGTATCGCCGTGGCGTGTTGAAGGTGCTCTCAAAGATCAGCAAAACCCGCTTCCACAAGGCTGAGCTACTGGGGGTGACCGTGATCTGGATGATTGGTTTAGGGGTTTTGGTGGCTTATCTTCAAGTTCCTGCTTCGCAGGCAGTGCTCCTGTATGCTGTTGCTCTCGTAGCGGTCATTGTAGCGTTCCGCGACGTGCTTGCCTGTGTCGCTGCCAGGGAGATGCTCGACGAATCAGGCACTATGAAGGTTGGGGACTTGGTCAGGATCGGGAAGTATTATGGAAAGGTGCAGAGGATAGGTTCTCTGTATACGACCATAGTCACCCCCAACTTCCTCGAAGTTCACATACCCAACAGTGAGTTGTTGAATCGAGAGATCGAGAACGAGAGCCAGTCAGCTACGACGCTCATGAGCATTCCGATCACTGTGAACGCAAACGAGCTTAACATGAACGATGTCAAGCTGCTCATGATGAAGGCGGCGAGGATCGCCAAGGCGGAACTGGCGCCCGGGAAGGTCACGGAGATAAGGTTTCTTGACATTTCGGGAAATGTGGTCACCTTGGAGCTGCGCCTTCACATATTGAATCCTGCCAAGCGCGACGCCTTGGCCTCAATAATCAGGGAGAAGATATACCAGAAGCTGCAAGAGATCGGTCGGACCTAGAAGAGCTGCATCGCGGAGGAGGCGAATGGAAGCCCTATTCGCCCAGAAGCCGTGAAGCCGTGGCTTCCAGTTCACTCGAGGTGACTAGACCTACGAATCGGCTTGCCACTTTGAACTGTTTGTCTAGTATGTAAGTGGTTGGCGTGCCGGGCGCTGGGTAGGCTTGAGAGACCGTCGCCGATGTATTCCAAACGGCTGCCCAGGTGATGTTCTGCTGGCTCAGGTATGACTTGAACATGTCAGCGCTGTCTTCGGGGTGGTAGTCAAGCAAAACAATCTTGATTTCCCGTGGAGCAACCGCTTTCTCCGCGGATTTGAGTTCCTCGAGTTGAAGTCGGCTGGGCTCATCTCTAACCCTTAAGATGGTTACAAGGATCACCTTGCCTTTGAAGGCAGCGAGGCGAAACACGTTGCCTTCGACATCGGTCAGCTGCAGGTCGGGGGCAGCCGGCCTCGTCTCTGTTGAAGCCGTTGATACTGTGCTGCTTGATGTCGGCCCTGTCGTTGCCGAGGTCGTTGTGGTTTCCGTGGTTGTGCTGGTCCAGGGACTGACAGTTTCTCGATAGGCGGAGAGTGCCAGAGCAGCCACGATCAAGAGGACGAGAGCTATGGCCGAAGCTAGCCCTGCAGAGATCCCGCGTGTATCCATCAAGCCTCGTCACCTGTTTTCGGACAACGGCCCGATCTTATTTATAGGTTTGAGTTCATGGTCGATCGACGGTCTGCCAACAGTGCAGGGCAAGGCTCGGCTCTCTCGTGAATGGTGAATGGGTTGGCCTCTACTTCTTCTTCTCTTTTGAGACTTCTTCTCTGAGCCACTCAGCAGCCTGAAGAGCGGGCATCAGGTTTGCCTTGTCCGTCTCCAGCTGAGAAGGTTTGACTGTTACAAGCCAGCCTTTTCCGTATGGGTCCTCGTTGATCAGCTTAGGCTGAGACTTGAGGTCTGGGTTGGCTTCACCTATTTCTCCCGTAACCGGAGACTTCAGCGCTCCCACCCATTTCGCAGTCTCGATCGTGCCCACAGGCTTACCCTGAGCCACAGGACCCTTTGGCCTCATTCTGGAGAACACGATCTTCCCGGCTATGTGTTGCCCGTAGTCTGTCAGTCCGACTCTCGCCAGATCTCCTTCCATTCTCGCCCACATGTGGTCCTTCGAATAGAGGAGACCGTCTGGAAGCTTGTATCCTTCCACCTCAACCATCTTCGTCCACCAAGCATCCTTTTCCAGGCTTCTGGCCTGAGCATTTAACTGTTTTCAACTTTCCTAGCCGCTGTTCACTATCGGCTCAATGATTTATGCCGGTGAGAGAACGGTCTATCCATGCCTCTTAGGTTGGACTACTCCGGTCTGAAGATAGATGGGCAGCGCGCAATGGAAAGAATCTGCTCGTTCGTCGCCTCGAATGTTAGGGCCCGAAGAGCCAGGGGAGTGACTATGGTCTGCAGATTCGAGACGTCTTCCTTTGTCTTGGCCTCGACCTTGGTTCAGGCGTTGGGAGCCGATAGGGTACTCTGCCTGGCAGACGCCGGCGGGCCTGGGTTTCCAGCGATTATGCAGTTCCGTGACAGGTTGGGCTTCGGCCTCGAAGTTGTTGAGGCGGACGAGTTGGTGGAAGTCTTTGAGGCTTCTACTAAGAGTTCGCCAAATAAGGGTCAAGAACGGCGGCCGGTGTTAAGAAGGCGACTGCTGACGGTCGCAGCGCAGAGCCTCGCTGAAAGCTCAAATCTTCTTGTCGCCGTCGACGTCAATAGGACAGAATTGTTGATCGGAGCATTCGATCAAAGGATCACCTCATCATGTGACTTACTTCCCCTGGCAGGGCTGTTCAGAACTCAGGTTGATCAAGTGGCTTCTGTTCTGGATTTCGAGTCCTATGGCCTGACTTCATCTCTAACCGATGGAACATCCTCCCGCGCCGGCTTGGGCTACCCCACACTTGACCTAGTACTTTGGGGGGTGGTGGACCAAGGAATGGACAGAGGAAAGGTTGCTTCGCTCCTAGACATTCCAGCTGTAGCTGTGAATCACGTTTACCATCTCCATCTCTTGAGCGAATCCCGCCGAAACTTCCCTCCTTTTCCAATGCTGTAGAGCAGTCCTGGTTGCGATCCATCAACTGACCTTGAGAAACACTTATTGAACTCTTCCCTTGTCCGTTCCACGATTCTGCATGTGGGTGGCGGCAGCAACATGGAGATTCGGCAGGAAGGCCGTTCAAGGTGGTTCCCAAATGCTTGCAAATGGATCTCCTGCGCTGGACGCCGTTGAGTATGGTGTCAGGCTTGTCGAGGCAGATCCAAACGTGGATTCGGTGGGTCTTGGAGGGATTGCTAACTTCGACGGCGTCGTGGAGTTGGATGCCTCCATAATGGATGGGAGAATTGCGGCGGGATCGGTCGGTGCGCTCACTGATGTTGTGCACGCGGTCTCGGTCGCAAGGCAAGTGATGGAGAAGACACCATTCATTCTGCTGTCGGGCACAGCGGCTACAAGGTTCGCCCTTCAAGCCGGGATGCCCAAGAGCTCCTTGCTGACAGATGCTTCTCGGTCGAAATGGAGAGAAATGAAATGGCAGATGGGAGACCAGTGGACGGGGGAGAGCTGGGAGAAGTCCATGATGCGCTCTATTGACAGAAGCAGAGGTGACGGCTTGGGAATGATCGCTCTCGACGTGGACGGGATGATCGCGGCCGCGGTGTCCACCAGTGGAGAACCGTTGAAGATCCCTGGAACGATCGGAGACTCTGCCTTAGTGGGAGCGGGTCTCTACGCCACCAACCTCGTCGGAGCCGTCGTCTCTACTGGCCGCGGCCAAACGGCGATAAGACACGTTCTATCAAAGACCACCTGCAGTCTCATGGAGCAGGGCTTATCGCCTCAGGCTGCCTGCGAGGAGGGGTTGAAACCCATCATCAGGCTTGAATCAGAACCTCGAGTTGCGCTCCTGGCAATGAACACAAAGGGCGAAGTTGGATCCGCTTCGACCTTCGAGGGATTCGAATACTGTTACAGAAGTTCAGCTATGGATCGTGAGGGCCTTCTTGAGGCTTCACTCATCTACCAATAGTGTCAATTCGCCTCGAGGACGTCGTGCAGAACTCATGCAGCCCTCTCTGGAGAGGAGTCAAGGTACTACTGAGATATAGGTGTCGCCGCGACGCCGAGAGCATCTGCAGCGTTAAGAATACATAGGTGATCAGACTCTCAACCAGAGGCCGGGGGACGATCGGTACGAAGTTCTTTCTAGGTCTTGCTGCCATGGTTGCTGTGTGTCTCTTCACCGGATACATGAACGTGGCGGCTTACGCAGAAGCTACCACCCAGAGCGTCCAGTTACAGGCGAAGCCATTTGTATTGCTCTTTCTGATCGTAAGCGGGCTGCTGCTTCCCTACTCGACGGTGACGCGTGAACCGTTCCGCCTGCTGAGTTTTGACCCTGTGCTTTCTTCGACCCCGTGGTATCCTCTCACCGTGTTGGCATTAGGAGCCATCGCTGCAGCTCTTCCGGTGCGAAACTGTCTTGGGTCCATGAAGGTAGCTGCCGTCGGCTTTCTCGTTCTGCTGTTGCTGTGGATTCCCTCGGCCACAATGACAGCTCGCTATCTTTGCCAAGAATCCTCGGCCGCCGTCGTGTTCATGGATGCCATCATATCGGAGTTTGTCCTGAACAGGCCTCTTGACCTCCTCACCGCCTTCTTCGTTCCAATAGCCACTGCCGGCTTCGCTGGGGTGACTGCATCTCTAAATTACAGAGAGCTCACATGGAGGATGCTGTCGAGACTTAGGCGCGTTTTTGGAGTCTACGACGTGAAGTAGAGGACCCTGCGTCCATTCAAGTGAAAACGGTTCTGGGCGCGTGAACGCAGAGGAAGAATAGGTCGTCGATGCTACTTGAGGTGACGTCGATCTATCTGATCAGGGTGAGTATCTCGTCCTTAATGTAGTCTACAAACTCTTCTTCGTCTATCTTGCTGAAACAGGTAACCACGCAGTTCCGAGTCAGACCCACCACAAGCCCACTCGGACGCGATGTGTAGACCACATACCAGATCTTTCCGTGCGAGAGGTACTGTTCATATAGGGTTGAATCCTTCAACGCGCTCCCATATAGAGCCAGCCTATCCACGTTGGGTATGTCGATGTTGTCAAAGAAGATAACCTTGGTTGCGTCGGGATTTCTCTCGTGGAACTCTTGCAGAGTCTCAGATGGGATCTGGGCTTCGACCACCGCCCCAAAAGTGACGAAGAGAATTTGACTCAACACTGATGCGACGCTGTTGGCGAAATACTTCTCTTGAAACACAGAGAGAAGCGTTTTGCCCTGAAATTCATGAATAACCAATGGAGCCTGGATTGTCTTCACTATGGGTGACATGTTCCCACGCTGGTTGATCATGACAACCTTGTCTCGGCTGAAGAGGCCCCTAAGCTCATTCTTCCTGAACCGCAGATCCTTGATCTCGGTCAAAAGCTCGAGATCCTTGTCCTGTGCGCTGAAGACCTCCTGTGCACCGTAGTCCTTCAGCCTCCTGGCAGCGTCGGTGAGAGACATCTCTTCCCTGAACTCGAAGATCTTGGCGACCAATACCATCTTCGGCGCCCTCCCGCTTGCCTCAATAGCCTCAAGGAGCCTAGATATACTCGTTTTCGTGTTTGGGGAATCTCCTAACTCTGAACTATGAGCAAGAGAATCTCCAGGGGCTTCGGTATCTCTTCACAACCTAACCTGGAATGCTACACAGATAAATATGGGTGGGATTGGCCGCTTCGTCAAGAAGGGGACCCGTTGACGGAGACTGTTGAGCGACAGGAGACAAAGGAGCCGCAGAGGGCGCAGACCAGGGTCTTTGTCAACGAGGTAATACTAGAGAACTTCATGTCACACGATTACTCCCGGATTCCCCTAAGACCCGGCTTGAATGTTGTTATGGGCCCCAATGGATCTGGCAAATCCTCCATCCTGTTGGCGATCTCGGTCGCGCTTGGACAGACCTACACCGAGAGGGCGCAGAAGCTGAGCGAGCTGATCCACAGAGGCAGCGAGGTAGCCAGAGTCTCCGTGTCCCTCGACAACAGTCCCATAGACGGAAGGAGACCCATACCTGACTTCCCGACGGACAGGGTGATTGTCTCACGCTACCTGAAGAGAACCGGAGAGTACTGGCACTACGTGAACAACAGGTTCCGAGCCAAGGCAGAGGTGCAGCATCTTCTTGAAGGGCTGGGCATAAACCCCGACAACATCCTGATAATCATGCACCAGTACATGATCGAGCAATTTAGCGGGAAATCGAGCCAAGAGAAACTCCAGATGGTCGAAGACGCTGTGGGGGCTGGTCGGTTGAGAGAGAGGATCTTGGAAGCCGAGGGCAGGCTCACCGAGCTGCAGAGCGAGGAAGTCGCTGTTAAGAGGTCGCTTGATGAAGGGAAAGCTGCGGTAGACTTCTGGAGAGAGGAATACGAGAAGCTTCTGTCGCTGAGAAAACTCCACGATCAGAAGGAAACGTTAGAAAGAGAATACGTTTGGTCGCAGGTCGTTCAGCTTGAAGCTGAGGCTCGTCGGCTGGCGACAAGGATCACGGAGAGTATGTCAAACATCAAGACGCTTGAAGCGATGATCGTCAGGAAGGACGGGGAAGTGGCAGAGCAGAGGGAGAAGTTCATAGCGCTTATGGCAACCCTTCGACGCCACTACTTTGACATGGTCGAGCTGGCAAGAAAGACCGTGGCGTCCAATGAGAGCAAAGCCGAGGGTTCTGAGGAGAAGTTTGCCGCTGCCGACGAAAGGATCGGAAAAACCGAGCAGAGGATTGTTAAAGCCGTAGACGACCTGGTGGAGAAGAGTGTCAACGCCGAGCTCTTGAAGGAAAGGAAAAGGAGGATAGAAAGGCAGCTGGGAAAACTCAGGCAAGAGTTCGACGAGATCGACAGACAACTTGAATCCAGGGTCGGTGAGGCAAGATCCAAGGGGGAGAGAGTGGAGACTCAGCGTCGTCCCGTCGAGGTTTTGGAGGACATCAGAGTAGTTTCCGTACAGATAGCGTCGATGGGGCATGCGAACCAGGAAGCCGAGGAAATGTACTTGATGGCTGACTCGCGGTTTAGGGAGACCGAGCTGAAGTTTCAACAAGTAACAGAGAACACGGCGAAGGCCTTGAAAGAGGTGGAACATCGCAAGGAGATCTGGAGAGCCTTCCTCAGAGGTCTGATCTCCGAGGTAGGGCCCGTGTACAACCAGATCTTGTCGTTGGTGGATGCCAGGGGGGAACTCATGCTGGAAAACCTTGAAGAAGTGGCCGAAGCAGCTCTGAGCATCTCCGTCGGCTTCATGGGAATGGAGCCGACTCCGCTGAACGCACAGACTCAGAGCGGAGGAGAGAGGACGGTGGCCACCATGGCCTTTCTCCTAGCCCTTCAGAAGCACGTCAAGTCATTCTTCAGAGCCATCGACGAGTTCGATGTCCATCTTGATCCTCTGAACAGAGAGAGGATGATGAAGATCCTAATGGCTACAGCCGAGGGAGAGAGCTCGTCTCAGTACGTCGTGATGACTCCCGGCAGAGTTAACGTTGCTACAAAAGCACACTTCATCGTGGTTCAAAAACTGGGCGGGAGGTCTTCCGTGAAGGTGGCTGAACGATAGCCCGCGCTCGGCAGACGACCTTGGTGTGAGAGGCTTGAGCCAAAGAAGAGCAACGTTGAGCAGAAGCGAGCTGCAGAACATCATCGAGCTCTGTCAGACGGTGGAGAGGAAAGGACTCAACCCGTTCGAAGTTGACGTGAAGAGCCTGCTCGCCAGGCTGAGGAGGATGCTTGAAAAGGCCAAGCATGTCGAAGACATCGTCATGGACGCCGAGACCCTCTACAGAATCGCCCTTCTGATAGCCTTCCAGGGGAGGTGGCTCAGGGAGAAGGCTTCCTCACTTTTCATCGATCATCAACTTGTGGCGGTCAAGCTTGCGGTGGCAGACGACAACAGCCTAGCTCAAGTGTTTCTAAGATCGTGGAGGCCAATAGTCAGGCTGGAGCAACTGACTGCCTACAAGGCCAGGCTTGGCATGGAGCATTTTCTGAATCTGCCCTCCATAGATCGCAAAAGGATCGGGCTTCCCTCACCAACAGAGATCTCCATGTCTGAGATAGAGGAGATGACGCGTGCCGGGCTGCTGGAGGAAGCCTGGTTCGAGGAGAAGCTAAAGCAGGTTTACGCTGAACTCCTTGATCAAGTAGGGCGAGGAAAGGTTGACTATTGGAGGTTTATTCTCGGAAAGGACTTCCTCGAAACTCTTGCGAAAGCATACGCAGTCAGCTTCCTCGTCACCAACGGAAAGGTTGACTTGAAGTCCGATCCGCTCACCGATGAGAAGACGCTGGTTGTGCTGGATGAAAAAGCGGAGGGTGAAGATACGAGATCTGTCGCCGTGGCGATGAATGAAGAAATTCTGAGGGAGAAGAAGCATGAGCGAGAGCAAGGAAAGAACGGCGGAGATAGTTAGGAAGAAGCTGGCAAGAGCAACAGCGATGCTCTTCTTCTCAGGGCACAGACTCCCAGGCGTGAGAGGCTGGGAACTGAGAAAACGCCTAGGGAGAAACTACATGAAGATCGTTGAGATGCTCAACAGCCGGCTGCAGCCTATAGGGATGCAGGTGAAGGTTGTCTTTGAGCAATCCCCAGGGGAAGGCAAGATTAGCGAAGAGGATTTGGAGCGAGCGAGATTCTACATAACTCTCGCGCAGCCTCTGTCCTTCTCTGATATAGTTGGATCAGGATGGAGGATAGATGAGGTGGCGGCGCTCGCCGCGGTAATCTCCTACGTCTCAAGCCGTGGAGGGAAAGCCCCTGTGAAGGATGTGCAAGATATGCTGCAGACAAAGTTCCCACGTTGGAAGGCTGAGGCAGCGATAGAGAGGTTTGCTAGGAGGGGCTACCTATACGTCTCCGAAGATGCGATGGTGTACGTCGGATGGCGGACAAGAGCAGAGGTCGACCAGAAGGAGCTTCTAAAGGCACTCATGGAGATAGTGCCGACCGAGAGGCAGGAATCCACGGCACAGCGTGAAGAAGCAAGTAGAGAAGAAGAGTAACCTATCTGAACATCCTGCGCAGGGCTCTCTTCTCTCCCTCTATTATGTCCTGCACCAGATCGTCAGACACCCTCTTATGCTTCTCCAAAATCTCGTGAACGTCTTTGCGTGAGAGGTTCCTGCTGACCAGCACCACAACAGCTGGCTTCCCGTACTTCTCGACGAGTTGGCTTGTCGCTAGGATCTCCCTTTCTCTCCTGGCGCTTGCAGAGCCCGTTGACTTGCCCTTCCTGGCCACAAGCCCGTAGACCTCTGAGGGCTCCGCTTGGATAACTCCAAGCCTGGGCGAGGAGCACCTTGGACATTTAGGCTGATCGTCAAGATCCTTGACTACGCGCTTCTCAGCGAAGTCCCAGCAGGATGCACAAACCAGAAGAGGAGTTTCGTTCATCAACCTGGCTTTGACTGCGGTGAGGACTAGGCGCTCGATGCGGTCGGAGGCAGCGACCTCGAACTCGGTTTTGTATCGCTGCACGGTAAGTCTTGCCAGCGGAGAAAGGCCTTCCACGAGCTCTCGGGGTTCAATCGGCATTTCTCCGGATGCAACTTTCCGCAGGAGATCCTCAGCACCCTCCAAATCAAGATCTTGGTAGATCGCGACCCTTAGTGCCTCATCGTAGACCGGCGTGCCCTTCACGGCTTCCACAACCCGCGCGGCTGTGACGTCAAGCAGGCTCGCTTCCTTCTCTAGCACGCCCATCTTCCTCGCGACGTGCATGACACGCCTCTTGAAGAGGCCAGAGGACTCCAGGGCTGATACGAGACGTTCCATGATATCGCCTCCAGATAATCGATGAACGGCCTCCAAGACCAAGTTGGGGTAGACATCGGTTGAGTGAAATGCGATTCTGTAGGCGTCCTGCTGGGTGGCGATCGGAGCGCCTATCCTTTCGGAAAGATCAAAAGCGACTAGCCTTGCGATCGTTCTGTTGATCATTAGGCCTCCGCAGATATGCATCACGGTGAACTCACCGTGTCTTTCGATAAGCACCCTATTGTCCGTTGGAACGGGAATGTCTTTTTTGATGTGCGCCCAAACCTCTTTGAGCGCTTTGAACACTACATCTGGCTGAACCTCGTATCTGCCGGCGATGTCAACGCAGACTTCTGTATATTTCTCGCCGGCTAAACATCTTCGCTCTAGCTCTGCGCGAAGTGCACCGACCTCCTGGGCTATCTCAAGGGGAACGGGGATCTCCTCCCCAACCCAAGATGGTACAGTCCCCTCAAAGCCTTCCAGGGGTGAAACGTAGATCGTGTCTTCCTCTGTATGCAAGATCCTCCAAGGCTTTCCGGTCAAGACGAACCTTGTTCCGGGGTCACCATGCTCAGAGACGAACTCTTCATCCAGTATCCCTATCGGCTCTTGGCTCGCCTCGTTCACGACTAGGTACTGCCTTACCTCGGGTATCATCGAAAGTGTGTTGAAGTAGTAGTCAAAGAGGGGCTTTGACTTGAAGGGCCTTGTGATGTACTCGCCTTCCGTGATGTTTGCCAGGCGCATGGCAGCCATGAATGAGACGACCTCCCCAAATTGATGCTGTTTGAGGCTTCGAAATGGATATGCCCTCTTCACTATGTCGAGAATTTCCTGAGCTGTCCACCTTGATCTTTCGACCAACAGACCAGCTACCTGGTGCGCTAATACGTCACTGCTGTTCTCCGGGACAAGAGGCTCCTCTAGCTTCTCCAGCCTAGCTCTGCGTGCTATCGCCATCGCTTCCAAGGCATCGTCAGAGTCGCTGACGATGATAATTCCCTTCGCCGTTCTCCCTATTCTGTGGCCACTTCTGCCCACCCGCTGTGTCAGCCGTGTCACTTCCCTCGGGGAGTTGTACTGGATTACAAGGTCGATGGCGCCAACATCTATGCCCAACTCGAGCGAGGAGGTGCAGATTATCCCCATCAAGGTTCCCCGCTTCAAACCCTGTTCCGCTGATAGGCGGCTGGGTTTCGCCAGAGATCCGTGGTGGACTCCCATCGGAAGCTCTAGGTCCCAAGCTCTAAACCTGTTGGTGAGTATCTCGGCCAGGGGCCGAGTGTTTGTGAACACCAAGGTGCTCTGATGGCTTTCGACTAGTTCCTTGATCTTTGAGAGTCTGGCGGCCACAGATGGAAAAGTCATGAGTTTCTCGGCGAGCTTCCGGTCGTCCTCCATTGGCCGCGGAAAGACCACGTCCAGCTTCATTTCCCTGCCTAGCGGTACCCCGACTATTTCGCAGTCCTCACCATCGCCCACCAGGAAGCTCGCTATTCTTTCTGGATCGCCTATCGTCGCTGACAGACCTATGCGCTGAAACCTTCGTCCGACGATCTCAACCAGTCTCTCAAGACCCACGGAGAGCTGAACTCCTCTTTTGTCTGTCGCCAATTCGTGTATCTCGTCCACTACGACCCACCTCAGCGCTCTGAGGTGTCGCCTCAACACTCTTCCTGTGAGAATAGCCTGCAGCGTCTCTGGAGTGGTGATAAGCATGTCCGGCGGGCTCAGAGCCTGCATCCTTCTCTCACCTGCCGCAGTGTCTCCGTGCCTCACCGAGACCGTAAGGTCTAGCTTCTGGCCCCACCACTCTATCCTCTCTAGGAGATCTCTGTTCAAGGCTCGCAGCGGGGTGACGTAGACAAGCTTAACACCGGGCGTTCTCCCCTCCAACATGATCTTGCTTAGGATCGGGAGCGTGGCGGCCTCGGTTTTCCCCGTTCCCGTCGGGGACATGAGGAGGAGGTTCCTCCCCTCCAATATCTTTGGGATGCTCTGTACCTGAGGCGGAATAAGCTCGCCGAAGCGCTCTCTGAAAGCCTCAGCTACAGGCTTCGCAAGCAGCCGCAACACCTTCTCGCTCTCAGAGTCGCCCTTCGACGTGATAGCCAAACCTGTCCAGCGCTGTAGAGAGACAAGGGTGAGCTAAAGTGTTTTGCACAACACGAGCCTTTGAACGCTACAACTCGGTTGAAGTTGGAACTTGTCGAACCAAACCCCTCCATTTCTCGATCGATCCAGTGGAGATAGACCTGCCTGGAATTCAGTTTCATTGGGGGAATCGTTTGACGAACAGCTTTGATGCTCTAGACAGATACATTATTTAGTGGACTAGGCGTTTTAGGTTCTATGGCGAAGCCGATGTTGAGCGAGGAGCTGCGCGAGGACCTTGCGTTGCTCCTTCCGAACGAGTTTGACCGGCTTCTTGAATGCTGCTCGAGACCCCTAAGGGAGAGTATCAGGGTGAATACCCTCAAGATCGACAAAGACTCCTTGGTTTCGAGGCTCACGACTAGGGGGTGGATGCTCACGCCTGTTCCTTGGTGTGACTACGCCTACTGGGTGGAGGGGTCTTCAAGAGAGGTAGGCAAGACCTTGGAGCACGCTCTGGGCTATTACTATATGCAGGGAGCCGTGTCTCTCGTTCCTGTTGAGGCTCTGGATCCCCAGCCTGGAGAGAAGGTTCTGGATATCTGCGCAGCTCCGGGCAGTAAGGCCACTCAGATGGGGCAGAAGATGCGGAACACAGGAGTGATAGTTGCAAACGACTCGGATCTGAAACGCATCCGCGCGCTCTCCTCCAATACACAGAGATGCGGTTTGATCAACTGCGTGATCACCCGCGTTGACGGCAGACGGTTTCCCATGTGGGCGGGAAACATGTTCGACTGCGTCTTGGTCGATGCTCCCTGCACAGCCACAGGCATCATCAGGAAGTCCTGGGAGGCTGCTTCGAATTGGAGTCGACGTCTTGCACGAAGGATCTCAGTGCTTCAAAGATCGCTGTTGCGGGCAGGTTTCGACTGCTTGAAGCCCGGGGGAGAGATCGTCTACGCCACCTGCAGCCTATCTCCCGAGGAGAACGAGGAGACCGTGAATCAGCTGCTGCAAGCTCGGCCCAAGGCAGAGTTGCTGGGCCTGAAGCTGCCGGGAATCCGTACGAGGCCTGGAGTGACCGAATGGCGGGGTAGCAGATTCGATTCAAACATGGCAAAGACCATCCGCGTATATCCTCATGACAATGACGCGGAGGGCTTCTTCATCGCCAAGGTGGCGAAGGCAAACTGAAGGCAATACTCCTAGACGCCGCGAAACGTAGGACTTTGGAGAGGCTGCTCAACCTGCAGTACGGGATCGAGTCCAGGCTGCCCTCCACCCTTGTCCAATCTGGGGAGGGAAAGATCCGCGTCGCAACCCCGGAAGCCTTTGAGACCGCTCGATCACTTCGCGGAGTACACTCGGTAGGGCTATATATCGTCAAGATCGTTGACGGAACCCCTGTACTTTCCATTGAAGGAACACATCTCTTCTGTCACGAGATACAGCAGAACGTTGTGGAGCTCTCACAAGAACAGTCAGACGCTTGGATGTCAGCGTCACCAGTTCAGCTAAAGATGCACACGGCATCGAAGTACGTTGTTGCCAGGAGTGGATCAGATTGTCTGGGATGTGGGAGGACTGCCGGGTCCAAGGTCTTTTCCTACATACCGCGGTGGAGGAGAATCACTTCCCAACCCAGCTTTGAATCTACGGCGCCCCAACGACCAGCAGCCAGCGAAAAGAACTATATTTAGCAATCAAGCTTCATCGGTTACCCAAAGCTGGTTCGAGCATGAGCTTCATCGCGAAGAAAATCGAGATCCACACGGATCGGAGAGTTGCCGTGCTCAACGAAAAAGACGCTGCAAGACTAGCTCTGAAGGAGAGCGACAGGGTCAAGGTCCACTGCGGCGGCAGATCGGCTTCAGCGATTCTCAGCGTTTCTCCCAAGCTAGTAGCCGAAGGAGAAGCTGGCATATTTGATACCTTGAACGACGTGCTCCAAGTCAGAGATGGAGACCAGGTGGAAGTCAAGATCTCCGAAGCGCCTCAGTCAGTGCAGTTTGTTAAGAAGAAGATGATGGAAGGCGTCGCGCTGACGAAGGAGGAGATAGGGTCGATAGTCCAAGACATCGTGAACCTGGACCTCAGCGACCTAGAGATGGCCGCTTTTGTGATGTCCCAACATTTTCGCGGAATGAACATAGACGAGGCAGAGGCCTTGACAAGATCTATGGTTGAAACTGGGGAGATAATAGATTTCGAGAGACCTGTGTACGACAAGCACAGCGTGGGCGGGGTCCCGGGTAACAAGGTGAGTCTGCTGATCGTCCCGATGACTGCCGCAGCTGGCCTCTTCATTCCCAAGCTGTCCAGCCACGCCATAACATCCCCAAGCGGCACAGCAGACACGATGCAGGTGCTGACCAACGTTGACTTCTCCATCGAGGAGTTTAAGGAAGCGGCGATGAAGGCGGGGGGAGCAATAGCTGCGTCAACTGGATTGAACATCTCTCCAGCAGACGACATCCTGATAAGACATGTTGAGCATCCCCTGGGCATCGATCCTGTGAGTCAAATGGCCGCCAGCATAATGTCGAAGAAGCTGGCGGTCGGTGCGAAGTTCCTGCTATTGGATATACCCACTGGGAAGGAGTCGAAGGTAGAGACCGAGGAAGAGGCTCGCAGCCTAGCCTCGATGTTTATCGAGCTGGGGCGGAGAGTGGGGATGAGGGTCGCATGCGGAATCACTTTCGGAGGGGCCCCCGTGGGGCACGCCGTCGGCCCCGCTCTCGAGGCCCGTGAGGCGCTTCTTGCGCTCGCCGGAAAAGCTGCGTCAACCAGCCTGGTGGAGAAATCAACTTCGCTAACCGGAATGATGTTTGAGTTGGCTGGAGTGGCTTCGCAGGGTCAAGGCAAGGAGATGGCGGAGGCTACAATTCGGAGCGGAAAGGCTCTGGCCAAGATGCGGGAGATAATCGCGGCTCAGGGCGGCAACCCCAAGGTGCGGCCAGAGGATATCCCCGTGGGGTCGCATATTGGGGAGATTAAGGCACAATATACCGGATACGTGACCCGGGTAAGCAACGCGGCGCTGGTGGAAATAGCAAGGGCCGCGGGTGCTCCAGCGGAGAAAGGAGCAGGCTTCGAGATAGAGGGAAAGGTAGGCCACTTCGTGAAGAAGGGGGATGTCATCTTGAGGATATATGCTGAAAGAGAGTCGAGGTTGGAGGCCGCGCACAGCCTGGCCCTCCATACGGAACCCATAGTGATAGAGGGGATGCTTCTAGACAGGATTCCTTAAGTCCCGAGGCTTCCTACTCGAAGGTCTCGGCGACGAGTTAGCGCGATGCATACCTGCCAGTGCGGTGTATCACATCGACTAGCCTGTTGCTTTGCTTGCCGCTCCCCGTATTGGAGAAAGATTGATTTCAATCGCCCACGGCAACGTTTTTAGAGTGCACAGCGAGTGGTGGGCTGAACGATCTGCCATGATCCCGGACGAAATTGCGGTCTATCTCAAGCCTTCTGGAAAGATGCTTGATCTTGAGGTTGAATATGAGGACGCAAGGTACGTCGTCTTCGGCGTCCCCTACGACCTTACGAGTAGCTTCCGCTTCGGATCGAGATTCGCCCCGAGAGCTGTCAGAGAAGCGTCTGCCTACATCGAGATCTACAGCACGAGGGCCCGTCTTGATGCTTCAGAACTGAAGATAGCTGACCTCGGAGACCTAGCTTCTGTCTATGGGCTGCCAACTATGCTCAGGAGGGTGAAAGCTGTGGCGGCCAGGATCGCCAGAGACGGCAAGATCCCAGTGATGATTGGGGGGGAGCACACCTTCACGTACGGTGCGGTCGAGGCGTTTGGAAAAGACACAGCGCTGGTTTCGTTTGATGCGCATCTGGACCTGAGATCGGAATACCTTGGCGACGCTTGGAGTCACGCGACTTTCATGAGGAGAATTGTAGAGAGGATAGGTCCTAAAGAGATCGTAATCGTTGGACCCAGAGCATTCATACCGGAGGAGCGGCGTTTCGCACAGCAGAAGGGCGTAGGATTAGTCTATGCGTGGGAGATCGTGTCAGACCCGGAGGGATCTAAAAGAAGGCTGCTGGAGGGGCTATCCTCTGCGCAAAAGATCTATCTGACGCTTGACATGGATGTTCTGGACATTCCATTCGCGCCAGGGGTGGGTAACCCAGAGCCTGAAGGCATCAACTCGACACAGCTCTATGACCTTCTCTCGGCGATAAGTGATCGGAGACTAGTGGGTTTTGATATAGCTGAGGTGTGTCCGCCATATGACCAGGGGCAAGCCGCTGTGCATGCAGCGAAGGCTCTCGTGGAGGTGCTGACGCACCTGGAAATAAGCACCAGTCGCTCGGTGGGCGATCCGGCTGAGTGATCACGAAGCATTCCCATCTGATGCCGATCTATCGATCCATCCTACCTGACCATGTAACGGTAATCCGTGTAGCCGGATTGCTGGATTGACGTGCAATCCTTAATCTCTGTCTGAGACCATCGCAGCGATGAATGAGCCGTTGGCTTCGTCGAGGTGGGGGTAGAGTCTTCTGCAGGCCGACAGCCCTCTCAGCCCTGGCTGGCCGATCTTCGGGCCAATTTCCTCAACCTTGAATTCAGGGTGTTGCCTCAGGAATCGCTCAACGACAATCTCGTTTTCCTCAAGAGTGATGCTGCACGTACAGTAGACCAGTCGCCCTCCTGGCTTGATGGTTTCGGCGGCGTTGTGAAGTATGCGGTGCTGAATTCCACTGAACCTCGACAAAGATCTTTGGCTATATCTCCACTTCTGGGTGGGCGCACGCCAGTAGATCCCTGTCCCGCTGCAAGAGGGATCAACAAGCACCACATCCATCGTTCGTCTGACTGGGATGGGCTTTGTTGCATCGGCCAGCAGTGGATGCACAATGTCTGCGCCGACCCTCTGAACGTTCTTTTCCAAGATGCGCATTCTCTTCGGAGAAAAGTCGATGGAGCAGATGCGTCCCCTGTTCTTCATCAAGAAGGCCATGAGCGCTGTCTTCGCTCCCGGTGCGGCGCAGACATCTAGCACGCTCATGCCTCTATGAAGG
>Ga0315310_10000999_pt1 | contig 17806 bp, 13 predicted proteins | sample TDP5_MG_FD_203630 | JGI IMG/M metagenome (GOLD analysis project Ga0315310, IMG submission 203630) | Freshwater sediment microbial communities from Lake Towuti, South Sulawesi, Indonesia - TDP5 | ecosystem: Environmental > Aquatic > Freshwater > Lake > Sediment | place: Indonesia: South Sulawesi... | reverse complement strand
CCATGAGGCTGTGCGACGTGAAACGCTTAATTTTTCCCTCAACCGCCGCGATTTACGGAGCGACGAACGGTCCGAAGGTGAACGAGAACGCCAGTCCTAAACCAACTAGCGTTTACGGCTGCCACAAGTTAGGTGCAGAAATGCTTATTCGCGGCTACACTGAAAACTATGGATTAGACGCCACAGTCCTACGCATCTTCAATGTATATGGTGACTTGAACGCGGAGCAGGGCGTTACATCCCTTTTCATTCGCACGGCTATAACGGGCAAGCCAATCACCGTCAATGGAGGCGAACAGCTCAGAGATTTCGTGTTTTTGAACGATGTTGTAAAAGCTTTTATGAAAGCGCTAGATATAGCTAATGCCTCCAAGAAAACCATCAACGTTGGTTCCGGGGTGGGTGTATCCATAAAAGAAATTGCTGAAATGGTTCGACAAAGTTTCCCCAGCGTTGAAGTCAAGTATGAGCCGTCCAACGGCGGAGAGTATAGCATATACGCCGACACCTCTCGGTTGAGAACCCTTTTGGAATTCGATCCCATCAATCCCAGAGAAGGCCTACTGAGATTTATCAAAGAATGCAAACTGAAAGGCGAAAGTGCAAGAGCATCAGGTTTCCAGCAATGAGTTGTCAGCAATGACCCCTAAAGTATTGGTAATGATTCCAGCCTACAACGAAGAGAAAACGGTTGGAGACGTAGTCAAGTCCACTAAGGCTTTGTATCCCGATTTCGAAGTTGTTGTTATCGACGACGGTTCCACTGATAGAACAGTGGAGAACGCAAAAGAGGCTGGAGCAAACGTTGTATCGTTACCTTTCCACTGCGGCGGCAGTGCCGTAATTCAAGTCGGCTACAAAATATCTGCCATGCATAATTTCGACTATACTGTAAAGATAGACGCTGATGGTCAGCACAAAGCAGAAGAAATTCCTAAGTTGCTAAATCCGTTGATTAAAGAGGAAGCAGACATAATCTGTGGTTCACGCTACTTAACATCGCATAACATCAATCATGACTCTTCAGTTAGAGATGGCGGGCGAGTCTTCTCTTCCACACTCATATCGGCGTTGCGAAAAGTTGAGGTAACAGACATAACATCTGGGATGCGAGCCTGGAGCCATAAGGCGCTTCAAACCTTATTGCCTGTTTACACGGAGAAAAAGTGTATTGAAGACTCCGTGTTTTGGCTGCACGAGACCTTGCTCGCTTCGAAGAAGGGACTGAGGTTGAAGGAAGTACCTATCGAGGTGCTTCCCAGAAGACATGGAAAATCCAAGAGTTTTTCTCTTGGGAAGATGTTGCTGTACCCCATAAGGCTTTTTACTGCCTTGATAGAAGAAGCCTTGTCATAAAGAAGGCGATTTCCGAAATGTATGAAAGGTACACACTCATCGGGTTAGCGTTTTCAGTCGTTATCATAGTTTTAGACTTTTATTTGTTGAAGGAACGCAAGATTCGCGGAAAAGCATTCGTGTTTTGGCTCACATTAGGCGCCATCCTAGGTTTGTTCTCAGTTGTTCCGACTTTGGTCTCAGTGTTTGACTTTATTTTTGGCACCCAGTTTACAGTATCAGCCATTCTGGCTACAGTTTTCATGTTCTTTCTGCTGACCATCTTCTACTTTCACTATAGAATCAGTGAACTGCAAAGTATGGTAGCAAAGCTTGCAATGGAAATGTCGGTAAGGAAGTACGCTGAAAGTGACGACCCAAATGATTTAACTAAGCCTCGAAAAAGTAATACCCATGAAGACCAGTGACAAACCAGCTGTTTTGGGCGGCAAGCCCTTTTTCGAAGAGGTTGTGCCAATAGTTAGGCCGCCGCTTAAGGAGCGCATAGACGCTATTTTGGCAGACTATCGACAAATCCTTGAAAGTGGAATGGTAACAAATTTTGACTACGTTAAGAAACTCGAAAAGGCTGTGGCTAACTATTGTGAAGTAAGTCGTTGTGTGGCAACGGGTAACTGCACCTCCGGCCTCATTCTGACGCTGAAAGCCTTAGGTTTAAAGAATGGAGAGGTTCTGATCCCAAGTTTCACGTTTCCCGCAACAGCCCACGCAATTTATTGGAGCGGACTTAAAACTAGGCTGGTTGACTGTGAGTCTGAAACTTTCAACATTAACACTGGCGATCTCGTCGAAAAGATTACCGACAAGAGTAAGGTGATCATGCCTGTCCACGTTTTCGGAAATCCATGCAGCATAGAATCCGTGATAGACATCGCTGAAGACCGTGGCTTGAAGGTAATTTTTGATTCTGCGCATGCATTTGGAGCAAAATATCAGATGAAGCCTATTGGGCAATTCGGGGACGCCGAGGTGTTCAGCGGATCCCCCACAAAGGCTTTCACCACGGTTGAGGGAGGATTAGTCGCCACTAACAACGAGGAGATAGCCAAGAAAGTTGAAATTGGAAGGAACTATGGGCAAACTGGAGACTACAACTGTCAGATGCCAGGCTTGAGCGCACGAATGTCCGAGCTCCACGCCGCTGTAGGCTTAAATCTTTTACCCTATGTCGATAGGGACATTAGGAAGAGAAACCAAATAGCCTCAAAGTACAAACGAGAACTAGGCAAACTCGCTGGTGTAAGATTCCAAGAGATTACTCCGAATTCTCTATCAACCTACAAGGACTTTGGAATCTTAATCAACAAAGACGAGTTTGGCCTGAGCAGAGACGAACTAGCAATTGCTCTAGAGAAAGAAAACATCATGACCCGGAAGTATTTCTATCCGCCAATTCACATGCAAGACTGCTACCCGGAACTGAAGGCTGAAGAAAACGTTTTTCCCAACACTGACAAAATTGCGAACAACGTCCTATGTCTGCCCATATTCTCAGAATTAACAGATGAAAAAGTCAACGGGATAACAGAGGCTATAACAAAAATACATACGCATGCCCGAGAGATAAAGACAGAGCTACACAGGCAAGCGTCAACTCACAAAAAAGAATGATACAATTGGTAAGCTTCCGGCTCTTAAGAAACGAAATGTAAGAAGGTTTGTACATTGCAGAAAGTTGTAATTATAGGCGCGGGAGGATTTGGAAGAGAAGTTCTTGACATCTTTCTGGCTAACAACAACGTTCGTGAAAAGTGGAGTGTTCTGGGTTTCGTGGATGATAATCCTGAACTGCACGGAAAGACACTGAACGGGTATCCTGTTTTAGGTTCCTTTGACTGGTTCAGGACGATTAACACTAATGAGATTAAGGTCGTAGTGGCCATCGGTGACAACGAGGTTAGAAAAAAAGTGGTGGGTAAGGCTAAAGAAGGAGGTTTGGGATTTTGCACTATCATTCACCCTAACGTTCTGATGACCCCGTTCGTGACGCTAGGTGAAGGAGTCATGGTCACAGCTGGAGTCATATTCACCAATCAAATCAAGATAGGTAATCATGTCATAATCAACCTTGATGTCACGATAGGGCATGACACTATAATAGAAGACTTCGTTAATCTCAATCCAGGCGTACACATTAATGGCAACAACAAAATCGAAGAAGGCGCCTACATAGGAAGCGGGGCTGTTACCATACAAGATATCACAATCGGGAAATGGTCCATCGTAGGTGCAGGGGCAGTGGTGGTCAAAAACATTCCTGAAAGAGTGGTGGCCATTGGAGTGCCAGCCGAAGTCAAGAAATCATTAGGTAAGTAGGCTTTCGGAAATGAAGGTTAAAAAAGTTGAAGATTACATAGAGCAACATGTAGCTCCTTTGAAACTCAGTTTACCTCAAGACATTAATGGGCTTGTTTTCGGCACATTAGACATGGAAGTGACTGGAATCGCCGTGTGTTGGTCACCTACACTTAGAGTTATCGAAGCTTCTGTTGAGAACAAGGCTAATGTGATACTTTCTCATGAGTGGCTTGTCTACGAACAAAGCGGTAGCAAGTGGATGGAAACTGAGAAAGGCGTCTACTCTAAAATTCCAAACCTGAAGAGAATAAAGTTGTTAGCGGAACACAAAATCAGCGTTCTCAAACATCACAGCAATTGGGACATCGCTCCACAGGGAACTGCTGATTCCTTTGGTGAGTTTTTGGGCTTTAAGAATCTTGTAAAAAAGGGCAAATTGATAAGAATTTACAAAGAAAAGCCTAGGATGATAAAAGAACTCGCTCAAGGCATTGGTGAGAAATTAGATTTGGGTTGCGTAAAGGTTTTGGGAAATGCGGAGAAAAAAGTCAAATACATTGGGACTGCAGTAGGCGGTCTAGGACAGATTTTCACGTTTGCAGACGACTTCGTCGACACGAAAGCGGAAATATTGATTTTTGGAGAAACGCTCCAATATGGCGAAATCTACACCTTAGAATCTGGGCTTCCTTTGATTGTTACCTCGCATGAAGCAACTGAAAAACCAGGAATGATAAAATTGTCGAAATTGTTAAGGAAAGAGTTTCCAACGATAAACATCCAATATGTTGATTCAGGGGTTAGGTATAGTTTTGTTGCTGCTAAGGATAAATAATCAAGCCATTGCAAAATGGAAGTAAAATCACTTTGGAAAGACTACTACTAGTATCAGTTGACGTCGAAGGTGCTCGCTTGAAGAATGGTAGAACAGACTATTCAACAATTATTGACGGCGTTCCTATTTTGCTCGACCTATTCAGCGGCTTTGGTGTACGCTCAACTTTCTTCGTGACAAGCGATGCAGCAGAAAATACGTCCCAAGTGCTAAGAGGAATCGTCAAGGACAAACACGAGATTGGATGTCACGCTTGGGGAACTCTGGAACATGCAAACTTGAAAGCAGCGACCAAGACTATCACCAAACACTTGAACATTACCCCAATAGGCTTCAGAGCGCATCGGCACAAAATCAATTGTGAAACCCTTTTGTCGCTGTCCAAACTCGGGTACAAGTATGATTCTTCCATTGTTGCATCTTCTCGACTCTTCAACCGTGAGTACTCTCCTAGAGCTCCGAAGACGCCATATCGCCCCTCTTTAAGTGACCTCTGCGTACCCGGCCAGTCGCCTCTTTTGGAAATCCCAGTATCGTCTTTGCCAATAATACGACTGCCCCTAGGACTAAGCTACATCAAACTCTTCGGTCTGAAACTTTACAAACTGTTTCTATCAAGGCTAAGGCAGGCAACAATCGTAGTGTATCTCCATCCTTACGACCTTTTTACGCTACCCAGCAAAGTGGATGCTCCACTCGATTTTGTACTATCGCAGAGGGGAAGAGCAAACGGTTTCAAGGTTCTCACGAGGTTGCTAGAATTCCTCGAAGAAGAATTCTCCCCAACCTACATACGCGCAAGAGATATACTTGACCGCAACAAATTGGCGAGCCAAAGAGGAGTCGAACCGTCCATCTCCACCATGTAATGGTCGCGTCCCAACGTTGAACGAGAGCCTTCATCAATACCATAGAATCATTGCATATTCGCTTTCAGAGGGTGAAGCAAATGAACATTCGCCTTGCAACAGATGAAGACAAAGAAAGCTGGAACAGGTTCGTTTTAAAGCATTCGGACAACCCATGTCACCTCTATGAATGGAGAAAAATCCTTGAACAGGCGTATGGATACGAATGCATATATCTTATCGCTGAAGAAGGAAATGAAATAGTCAGCGTTTTCCCAACAGTAATGATAAGGAGCAAACTCTTTGGGACTCAAATTTGTTCACTGCCTTTCTCAGACTATGGGGGTCTTCTCCTATCTAATGAAGCAGGATGTACAGTGATGAACTCGTTTCTAGAAAGCCTTTCCACTAGTATAGGTAAAGCTGATTTTCTTGAAGTCAGAACCCCAGTACAGACAAGTGTTGCAGACTGTCTAAGCAAAAATCTTGAAAGAGGAAAAATGGAATACGTCACCTTCGTCACCGATCTAAGCAAACCCTTTGAAGAAATCTGGAAGAAAGATTTTGACAAGCACGTTCGAAACGCCATGAGAAAGGCCATTAAGAACAACCTAGAAGTCGCAAATGAGAAATGGGGTGAAAACCTGGACGAGTTTTACCACATATATCTGCTCACAATGAAAAAGCTGGGAAGCCCAGCGCACAGACTAAAATTCTTTAAATCCCTTCATGACCTACTTCGGGACGAACATGTGAAACTCTTTCTGTCCAAAAAATCAAACAAGACAATCGGAGGAGTCGTTGCTTTCACCGGGAGACGCACAATCTATGCATCTTATGAAGTAACAGATCCAAATTATAAAAACCTGAACCCCGCAAGCCTGCTGTTCAGTCGCGTAATAGAATGGGGCTGTAGCAAAGGCTACCACTTCTTCGATTTCGGCAGAACCTTGCGTGGATCAGGAGTGTACAACTTCAAAAAACAATGGGGAGGCAAAGAGATATCCCAGCCATACTATTACCTTGGAAAGAAAATACCGCAGCAAGATCCGAGGGAGAAATACGTCTACCTATCAAAACTTTGGGGAAAACTGCCGATCTCTATTGCGAAGAGAATAGGACCCTACATAAAAGGCGGAATAGGTCAATAACAAATGATTCCCATAGCCACTGTCCCCATTAGCTTCGGAGAGGTGCTTTCCCTCACCCGAAAGCTGGCATTCGGCAATCTTTTCGATGAGTCCGATGTAGCTCAATTCGAAAAAGAACTAGCAAACTATGTTGGCACGAAAAGAGTTTTGGCATGTAACTCCGGGAGAACTGCATTGTATCTGGCTATGAAGGCACTAGGACTTAATCCTGGAGATGAAGTTCTTGTTCCAGGCTACACTTGCGCAATCCTATTCGAGGTGGTTTTGAGAGCTGGTTTAAAACCAGTCTTCGTTGACGTTAACCTAGAGACTTGCAATCTAAACTCTGAACTTATCCCCAAGATTTTGACATTAAAAACGAAGGCTATAATTCCTGTTCACCTATTTGGGCGTCCGTGTGACATTGATCTAATCGTCGAAGCGGCAGATAAATACGGATTATATATCGTTGAAGATGTAGCTCAGGCGTTAGGAGCAGAATATAAAGGACAAAAAGCAGGCAGCTTCGGCGACCTGGCCATATTCAGTTTCGGACCAGGAAAAAGTATCACAGGGGGACAAGGAGGGGCAATTGCAGTGAATAACCCCGATTTGATTGAATCAATTGAGAGTTTTCAATCGCAACTGCCTAATCCTAACTTAAGATGGAAGTTGCTTGTCACAAGAAATGTACTGGCGATGAAGATCTTTTCGAGTCGTTCGTTGTATGGTCTTGTGAAGGGACACGTTGATTCAAATATGGAAAAGACCGACGAAATGATTATACAAAACTGTTCAACTCTGGCAAAGGGCCTGTCGTCTCCTCTTAACCCTTCGTTGAAACCAGCCAAAATGCCAGAGGCTAGTGCGTCAGTGATACTTAAACAACTTCAAAAGATAGATGCCCTAAACGAGAAAAGAATAATGAATGCAAATGAATTGTCAGCATTGTTAAGAGCTGAGGATGAAAAGTCTATACAACTGCCAAAAACTTATAATGATTCAAAAAGTACTTTCACAAGATTTCCAATAAGAATCCTTAGAGGAAACCGGACGCTTGTAATAAAGGAAATGTCTAGGCGAGGCGTGGATGCAAAGGAACTCTACTATTATGCTGCTGATCTTTTGCATAAGCTCTCTAAAGCTCAGTTTCCGAACACCGAAGCCCTGAGCGATTCTCTTATCGCTTTGCCAAATCATCCGTTATTAGCCGAAGAAGATCTGAAAGAGATTTCGACAGCGCTACTATCGACTCTGCAGGGATTTAGATGAGAGTTTTGTTTATTGCTCCACTCTTTCCGACAACCCAAGATCCTTCAAAATCTCCAGACATACACGCACTAGCCAAGAACATGATGCAAAAGGGGCATAATGTGCATGTGATCACGCTGAGAGAACACGCTCTTTTCAGTCAAACAGAGACTTTTAGGGGGGTAGACGTGCATGAAATACCTGCAACAGATTTCCTACAAATACAGTATCCCATACCCAATGTTTTAGCTCTAGCTAGGTTGATAAAGAAAATAGGCGGTGGCTTCGACATTCATCATTATTTTCAACAAGAATTTCTAACAATTCTTCCATCATTTCTTTTCAAAGGGTCACACAAAGTGCTGACGGTGGACAATTTTCCAGGCGTTGACTGGTCTTATGGCAAGGTGGCAATAGACGCCTTTGCTCGACTGGAATCGAAAAGCTTAGGTCGCGCATCGCTTAAGCAGTTCGATGGGATAATTTTCTTGTCTAAGCTGTCGATGAAAACCGCATTTCAGTTGGAGCGTGATGTGAAAAGGGCGGTTTGGATTCCTGACGGGGTTGACACCAACCGTATCAGGCCCAATTTAGAAGTTCGAGAAAAGGTACGAGAAGAACTTGGCATTGGAGGGTTCACCCTTACTTTCGTAGGTAGACTCGTACCCGTAAAGGGCATTATATACTTAGCAGAGGCCATCGAAAAACTAGACGCGAAAGGTTTCGGGGGGCACTTCATTGTTGTGGGTGATGGTCCAGAAAGGAGGAGGCTGGAAACCATAAGGCCTTCCCGCTTGAATTTACATCTTGTGGGGTTTAAGAGAAATCCCATAAAATATGTCCAAGCAGGCGATGCTATGGTATTAACGTCGCTTGGAGAGGGGTGTCCAAACGTTGTCTTGGAAGCGTTTGCCTGCGGAAAGCCTGCAATTGCCACCCGAGTTGGAGGGGTTCCGGATTTGATACAGGAAGGGGAAAAGGAAAATGGCGTGATTATTAATCCGGCAGACGTTGACGGATTGGTAGATGCCATCTTGAGTCTTGCAAGTGATGAAAGACGGGTGAAATTGATGGGAAAGCGTGCAAGAGAATTTGCTGAACAGGAACTTGAATGGAGAGTCGTGACAGATCGAACGCTTCGGTTCTACTCCACACTTTTATAAAAGCGTGTTCTATGTTTTTCCTCATAAGTGAGGCTTCGAGAGTTTGACTAGGGAAGATTCGAAACGAATGAAAGCAGTCATGAAGGGGTATGAACGGAAAAGTAAGCTTCCGCATTATGATGTATGGGGAAAACTCGACATCTCATATGAGTTCAAGGCTCGTGAATTTTCATTTGTGACTTCCGAATGTCCAAAAATTACAGACTCCAACAACATGGCTCTAGACGCGGGTTGTGGATCAGGTCGCTATTCTTCAATGCTTTCATCAAAAGGCTACATTGTAATAGGTTTAGATGTGTCTGCTGGAATGTTACGGATTGCAAAAAATTCCGTAAGACAAGATAACGTGTTCTTCGTTAGAGGCACCTTAACGAATCTTCCCCTTAGATCGCATAACTTTGATTTGACTCTCTGCATCGGCACCTTGCATCATTTAACAAATAGTTATCTTGAAAAGGCGCTTGGGGAGTTCCAAAGGACAATCAGAACTGGCGGCAGTTTAATAACTGACATTAGAAATTCTTTGAATCCAATGTTGTACATACAATACAGACTACAAGATGCCAAATGGACCGACGTAGCAGGGTTGACATTGAAAGCGAGAAGCATGATAAGTTTTAAAAGAAAACTCCATAAGTTTGGATTCAAAGTTGAAAAGGCTAAGGGAATAGGCTTTTTCAACACGACGTTTGCACCATTTATCGTGACTGTTTCTAAAGCGGTTGCATAAATGAATGTGTCTGCGACTGATTAGGACTAACGCCTCAAAATCTTATTGTTTCATCATGAGTGAGGCTAGAAACGAATTTTCAGTTGATGTTTATTTTTTCACGGTGTTCATTTTCCTTATTAACGTCCTTTTGTAATCTTTCTGTAGATGTTCGGCTTGGAGTGACAAATGGATCCAGTTATATGGTTGTTGGATTCGATAAAGGGAATACTTATTCTTCTACTACTGGATTCTTTCAACTTTTTTTGCTTGCTATTTCTGATTCTAGGCACAATGGGCTACGTATTTTTTATGACTGCTATGCCAAAACACTACTCGAAAAAGACTGAACCCGATATTAAACACAATGCCTCTGAACCACCTCTAGTAAGTATAATAATCCCAATCCACAATGAAGAAGAAACCATAATCAAAAAGATTGAAAACACCTTTGCCTTAAATTACCCTCCCGAACGGCTGGAAGTAGTTGCAATTGATGACGGGTCGACCGACAAAACACCAGCTATTCTTGAAGAACTCAAGCGTTCAAGGTTTCCTAGACTAAAAATAATCAGGCAAAGCAGAGCAGGCAAATCTTCGGCTGAAAACACAGGGCTTCAAAACGTGGAAGAGGGCATAGTTGTAATCACTGATGCGGATGTTCCAATAAACGCTGAGGCGTTAGGCTTTATGAAAGAAGATTTCATGGATCCCTTTGTTGGAGGAGTCACTTGCTCAATAATGGCTAGCGAAAAGTACGTACAATCACTGAACCTCGATTTGGGATTGTACGTGCGAAGGCTTGAGAACGAGGTAGACTCCATATTTGGTATGTCCGGTCCCTTCGTAGCATTCAGACGCGAACTGGTTCAGAAAATTGATGCAGGAATTTTCTCGAGTGACACTGACACAGGATTGATGATAAGGAAAAAAGGGTATAGAGTTCTATATGATCCTAGAATAGTGAGCGACGTAGATCAGTGGAGGGAAAGCAGACCCAAAACCGTGAAGGGTGAACTAAAAAAGTTAAAGCATTTGTCATTTGGTAACGTTACCTTGTTTTTGAGACACAAGGACATGCTATTTCGAAGAAAATACGGTGTTTTCGGTTGGATTATAGCGCCGCGTTATATCCTATTCGTGTTTCTAGCCCCTATTATTTTTGTCTTACTTTCTGCCAACTCTTTATTCAGGTTGATTCAGAGCGACCTAATCGTTTTCTCTTTAATTCTGGTCGCTTTGTTTTTGGGATTAACTTTTTTGCTTCGTAAAGTTGCGCCAGAGTCGTTTCTCTCCAAAGCTTTCTATCTAGTTTTCATGTATGTTATAGGCTACTATGCTCAGTTTTGGTATTACTTGCTTTTTGCGTTTAACGCAGAGACACGGGGCGGAGCGTGGAGCAGAGGATGAAAAAAGTTTCAAAGATATTGACTTTGCTTATTGCAACGGTTTTCATTCTATCGCTCATTGATTTCTTCATCAGCTACTCTTTTGGCACGACCAACTATGATTCTGCAAGGCCTTATTCCAGCATCGGTGCGAGCGCAGACGCGATCTGGTGGAATGCTTCTTGGCATTACAGACTGTCCCTCAATATCCATACAGGAGCTTACAATCGTGTAGATGTTCCCGTAGAAAAAATATTGGACTTTACTTCAATTCTTTCTCAAAAAGGAGTCTCTGGAGAATTTGACAACAACTCTGTCAGGGTCATCGAGTATGATGTCTCTGGCAACATTTTGTGGGAAGTCCCATCTCAATTTGATAAGAGTAGCGACTACGACCCCTGGCAGAAAGCAGCTGGGACAGTTGTTTGGATAATGAACGGCACAACACCCGAAGACACTGTCAGAACCTACCACGTTTATTTTGACATTTTAGCTAATGGTCCAAAAGATCCGCCTAACTATAGTGGCGTTTCTTATGAAACAATTGGAAACTACGTTTTGATGAAAAACGAGAACATCAAATTGGCCATAAGGTATAGGAATGGAACCTACATTGAGCAGTTGTATTTTGATAAAAATCATGATGGCGTATTTGATTCGGGCGAGGGAATGATTGGAACTGCCTATCCCTACAGTCTTTTCGTTAGGTTCACGGGAGAAGAGCAATTCAAACATGGCTGGGCTGATCCCTTCTTTGAAACACAATATAACGATAACGCAACCCTAACCCCGATAATAGACGGCCCGGTTATGAAAGAGATAGGGTTGTCTAACATAACTTTGAGAAACAAGTTTGGCGAAGCTTCCAACATCACTGCACAAATGCTGTTCAGAATGCATAAACTCAGCACCACGGTTTACATGACAACCAAACTAAGCGTAAATGAGAGTTCAGATGTGGGTTATTCCTACGAATATGACTTTCTAGACCACCAAAGTTTGTATGACAAATGGTACATTGATGAAACCTACAATGGGAAGTTTGCCTATACCGTAGACTACAACTGGTTCTTTTCCGGCAAACCTGCATACAATTTTGTTACGTGTTATAACTCATCTGGAAACGGAGGTTTGGGCTTTGTACCTGACATGACTGGATATTATGGCGTCGAATTGGGAGAGTATCGTGGTTTTGGCCCTGCTTTGAGATTCGATATTGCGACTGGCACTTGGAATGCTTCAAAAGAAATACAACTGAAGAACCGATTCTTTGCATATCTCGGGGACTGGAAAGAAGCTAGACAGATAACGGAAAGTATTCTCAACCCAACCACGTCCATCAATTTGCTGCGAATACATGTTGTTGATTCTAGCAACAACGATCTCGCTGGCGCGCAGGTGAAAGCTTTTGACGCTTTTGGAAGGTTGATAAGAACAGATCTAACAAACTCAACCGGCTGGGTATCACTCATTCTTCAGGCAAGTGAATACAACGTCACAATCTCATGGCTCGGTGTTGAAACGAATAGTCAGGTTGTTTCGTTAAATATGGATACTACTGTTGATCCCTTCGAGTGTGCCATCTATAAATTGACCATAAATGTACTTGGAATAAAGGGCAACCCTGCCTCAAACGTAAATGTTGGCGTCTACTCTTTATACGGAACAAGAATAGCATATCAAAACACAACTGAAAATGGAAGCGTCACTTTTCCACAATTGCCAACCGGGATCTACGTAGTCAAAACGTACTATTCTGGTGAACAGTTCGGAGCATCGAAGTCGATCAAGCTTAGCGACAACGCTCAAGTAACAATAAGTGAGAAAGTAGGGCTTGACCTTTCCAATCATATTCGATATGATTTTTTGTATGGAGGAATAGTTGCGGGGTTCGCAGTTGTGGCAGTAGTTGTTACTTTTGAGAAAGGTTTTGGTAAAATCAGGCTTTGGCTACTAATAGCCGTATTGCTTCTGAGTGCAGTCTTCGCCGCTGCTTATTTGCAAAATAAACCATTCTCTTCCGGTTTTCCGACGCAGGGGCTTTCTGGCGTTTATGACTTTGCCACCGGATGGGTAGGCGTGGGAGATATCGTGCGTCTGCAGTGGAAGGACGTTAATGGGGAGGGCCAGCTGGAAGATTCCAACATATACATGACTTCTTACAATGATTCGAACATTGCAAAGATAGACCTGCAATCACTTCTTGTGTCTCCAAGTGAGGCATATCCCCTCTTTGAAGCCAAAGTTAGAAATGTCTTCTTTTTTGACAAATCCATCCAAAACTACACCATTTACAAGCCCTTGTCTCAGCAACCAGATTTTGCTAACAATCGCTATTATCAAACTCAGTTAAAACTAAAATTTGCATTTTCCGAACCAGGCAAATGGGAAGTAAACCTGATTTGCATTTTGGAACAAGGCAAACCATACATCAAATTCAACTGGGAGATTGTTGATAAGGGTGAGGGCGCTGGAACATATGCATTATACCCGGAGTTTGTTCTCCTCGACAAGGTCAATAGATTTATCATTCCCGCAAACTACACAGAAAATGATCTATTCTATTGGAATCAGAAAAACGGACCCGGTTATGGCAACCCTTGGGCGGTTGAATCCGATTATTACGTGCTCAGTGGACATGTTGGAAGTATGGAGGTGCACAATGAAAATGTGGTTTTGCACTCAGCCACCAATTATAAGGGTGTTCAAACTAAGGGGCATGCAAGTTCTCTGATCCCACATCTTAGTAATTGGGTTCAAGACGTGACTTCCGAGCATCCATACTTTCAATTTGATTTTTGGGTTTCGTGGAAAGGGAGTGCCGCTCCATCGTCTGACGTAAAGATAGAAGTTTGGGTGCCCGACCTTCTCGATTTAAAAGCCTCAGAAATATCTTACAGCACTGACGGAAAAGCGTGGAATAAATATGCTGGATGGACTATGTCTGAAGGCAACAGGGGAGAGGAGGGCTTTTCATCCAATGGTGGGGTTAGGCATCGTGTCTTGATAGATTTTCCTGCAAGTAGCTTTACAGCTTATAAAGGCGTGGAAACAGGCAAAAACTACGGTGATCCCCACCTTGGGAACGATGAATATCTTGTCCGGTTAAAGATTGCCTACCTGAACAATGGGCTGGCGACATACGAATTTGAAAATAGCTCCAGCATTTGGTATGGTCTGAAAAACATGAATGACGCTTGGATGTGGTTAGTGAACTCTGAAAACGCAAGCAGTGTTGGATTGGTTGCTAGCCGTCGACCCAACTTCTTAACTGTTGTTGCGGATGATAGGCAAATGTTTCAGAAAGTCGCTTCAGGATTTTCTGAGTCATTGGAAAATGACGGCCGCGCGTCTTTTTACACAAACTTGGTTATGTTTTCAACTACTCAAGCATCCAAAGCCAGCTACAACCCACTTGGCATCTGGAACATGTTTGACTACAACCTGACTCGCTTCTTTTCTGGCTCAGCGATTTTCGCTAGCAGGGAAACACTAGGTGAAATGTCCTACGAAGAAGGTAATGTGAGTCAGAGTTCAAGTCAAGGACTTGAGTGGTTGTTGACAAAGAGAAGTCTCGTAAATGATTGGAATACGCCTCCCGAGTATTGGGGCTGTCTACCCAGCGAAATTAGTAGACACTTTGAGGGCTATGGTGATGTCTTTCTATTTGAACGCTACGGATACTATGTGTATGATGTTTCAGACGCAAGTGTGATTAGATGGGACAAGCAACCGGTCAGTCTACAATCGAACTATTTGTTATACGCGGTCTTTGTGTTGGTTATAATTGCTCTGGTCCTAGCGGTGAAATCCAGAGATCTACTGAAGAAACACTGGTCGATAGTCTTTCTGTTCAGCCTAGGTTTGACCTTTAGATTGTTTTTCCAGAGTCTTTCGACAGATTTTAGTGGATCCGACGCGGCGTTTTACGCAAATGTTGCGCAAAACATGTTAGCCTATGGGAAAATACAGACCAATTTTGTGTATGTGGAATCTCATTACTTGAAGGCCGGGCTCTTGCCCCCCACTGTGACAGGGCCCTTTACTGATGTAGGCGTGATGTTTTATCCGTTTGCCGTAGCGTTTTCTTTCGTCTTGCTCGGTGACTCATACTTTGCCATAAAGGCAGTAGACCTCATTTTAGGGGTGTTAATAATTTTTCCTACGTTTTATTTTACGAAGAAACTCTTTGATGAGAAAACCGCTGTACTTGCCACGTTAATTGTTGCTCTTCATCCCTTGCTGATATATTTCTCTGGTGTACATCCCGGTCTCAACATATTGCCAGCGTTTTTTGGAACAGCCGCGTTATGCTCTCTGGTTTACGAGAGCAAAAAGGCAGCCGTGGCCACCGGGTTGTTCACTGGTCTGCTCGTTATTGCTAGACTCGAGTACGGGATGATTTTGGCGGTCGTAATTGGTATCTATTACCTGCTGTATTTTGGACGAAGATTTTGGAGGCAGAAGAACCTCTACGTCACTGCCTTTACATTTTTGGCTATTACTGGTTCTGCTTTTCTATTCTCGTACATGGTTTTTAATAGATTACCGTTTTACTCGGTGCGGCAACTGGGCGGCGGCCTAGGGCAAACTACGGCTCCGACTCTTTGGGAGACGCTTACTAATCCTGATTTCGTGCAGATTCGGATTTACAATGGGCTGTACAATTGGTGGTATTTGATGTATCAGGAGAATCCGTTTATTTTTGTCACAGCTGTCATGGGAATATTGTTGTACTTGAGGCATTGGAGAAAATTGTCATCCGTGTATTTGTTTCCATTGCTTTCAATAGCCGCGTATGCTTTCACGGTTAGGGCTCAACCAGCTCCACGGTTCATTGTCCAGTACATTCCCCTTTTTGCCGTAATGTCGTCAGCTTTCATAATCAAGCTTTTAGGCACTTTTGGTGCTTTTTCGTCAAGTAATGCTCTTAGGTCAAAGCCATTAAGAAAAGGCGTTCTGTTTAAGAAAACTCTTCCCGCGTTAATATTTATGGAGATTATCTTTTTGTCGTTTTTCGGTCGGTACGTTTTGATAAACACTGCAATGGAGCATTTGTCTTATGCCTACAACAACGGTGACATATATCAGTGGATTCGAGTGAACACTTCTTCGAATTCTGTGTTGATGGCTTACGGTATGACGTATACGTATTATACGGGTAGAGAGGTTGTTCGATGGCCAACGCCGATTCCTTCGGCTGGGATTGATGTGGACCTTGGCATGGTGATCACTGTTGTTAAGTATTTTAATGTAGATTACTTGGTGCTTGACCGTGACGCTTATGGAACTCCTGTCTTGCGTGACATATTTAATGATCCTTTGCACCCGCCTTACGGCTTCACCTTGGTCTATTGGGCAGAAGACCCAGCGGGGTTCAACCCGAGAATCCTCATCTTCGATGTAACGGCATTTCATAGTTAAGAGGAGATTATCATGTTTAAGGGGGTTGAATTGATTTTGAAGTCGGGTAGAAAGCTTTTGCTCATCGTTGGTATGATAGTTATCGTTCTGGTTTCGTTCTATTGGACTTTTGGTTTTAACCCTTTTGTCATAAGGTCTGTAACTACTCCTGATACTGGGACAGTACGTTTTTCCATAGATCCGATGTTTATTGTTGGGCTGTCAGCGGGCTTATTCTTTTGTCTGGGATACGAGCTCTTTGTCAGAGGCAAGCCAAGCGAGATGCTTCACATATGGGGATTGGAAACTCCTAGGCAACTCGCGGTAAAGTTCGCTTTGTGCATATTGTTAGGTGTTGTCGGATTGTGGTTAATCTATAACGAATTTGGTAAAGCCTACATTTGGAGTTTTTATCTTCCAGACTATGTGGGGATAAGTCAAGGTTCATTTGCCCTTAAAATAGCTTCAATAATAGCTTTGTTTCTGTTAGCTAACCTGTTGATAGTTTTCGAGATAAGAATTGGATCGAGGAAAAAAGAAGGATAGCATGTGCAAATGCACAAAATGGGCATTTCACGCGCGCGGCATTGGCGGAATTTATCTGAAGAGGGGTTAAAGGCATTGAAATGCCTACGCAATAAAGAATGAAGGTGAAACTGTCTCGAAATCTTCGTGCCTGTCAAGTCGTAGGGATAATCGATGAATTATGAAGAAGCATGGAAACCCGTAAGACCCAAAGAAAGCTGGGACTCGATTGAGCAGTTTTTATTATATCTAAGGCAACTAGCAGCATATGTGTTTTCTGAGAAGTTTGTAAGCAATATGTCGTTGTTAGAGATAGGCTGCGGCACTGGATACGGTGCTGACCATCTGTCGCGGTTTTCATCTAACATAGTAGCAATTGATATTTGGAAAGAAGGCATTTCAAACTGCCATACCAAATATGAGAAAGAGAATCTAACTTTCATGTTGGCTAATGGACTCAAACTACCGTTTCGAGGTTGCTCATTCGACGCAGCTATCTCTTTTCAAGTTATTGAGCACATCGACCCGAAGCAATGCTTGAACTACCTTTCCGAAGTAAAAAGAGTGTTAAAAAGGAAAGGTACGTTTATTGTTACAACGCCTAATTCAAAGCTAAGGTTGTTGCCTTTTCAAAAACCTTGGAACCCAGAACACAAAAGAGAATATGATTGTAAAGGACTAAAGAAGTTGCTCAGCAAAGTTTTCGAGCAGGTTGAACTTTACGGCTTGGAGGCGACAGAAGAAATTCAATCAATTGAACGTAATAGAGTAAGACAAAACCCCATTATAGTTTACGTGATTGCTCCTTTTGTACCGATAATAAACAGACTCTTGCCGTCTCGCGTCCTTTTCCAACTGAGAAATGCTGGGAGCTTTCTTAAATCAAGAAGAATCATAAAT
>Ga0315310_10000997_pt1 | contig 17823 bp, 19 predicted proteins | sample TDP5_MG_FD_203630 | JGI IMG/M metagenome (GOLD analysis project Ga0315310, IMG submission 203630) | Freshwater sediment microbial communities from Lake Towuti, South Sulawesi, Indonesia - TDP5 | ecosystem: Environmental > Aquatic > Freshwater > Lake > Sediment | place: Indonesia: South Sulawesi... | reverse complement strand
ACTGCCGCCACAATGGAACTCTTACATGCTGATGCAGAATATGAAGTTGAGCATGATGGAGTTTGGTCCAAAACTGATACTTCCCTGATGGCTGGTCGTGCTGCAGCAAGAACCGCTAAACTTCCTGAGAAACTTCATCTCAGAGGTACGAACGAGGAATTTGTTACCGCAAGGTTGATCGGAGATCTTGGGTTAATGTTCAAGGATATAGGGACACCGACTGTCGTAGCTGTAATATCATTTTTGGATATTTTCGCATGCTTCAAGGAAAGTGATATATTAGGAACAGGGAGCAGTGGGGGGCCCTTTTGTCCACCTCAAGGGCATCAAGGGGTTGCTGACAGTGCGATAATCCTTAGGGTTCTTGCACAAACCAAATCTATTGATGATGCCATCCAAGCAGTCAAGAAAAACAAAGAAACATTCTTCGACCCAGAGATGGCAATGGTTGCAAGCAATACCATTGCAAGAAAGGCCGAGCAAGTCATGCCTGGACCCGTGACTGATGCGATAATACGCGCCACTGAAGAAGAGACGCTGAAGGCTGTAACCGAGAGAGCGGAGGAAGCCTTTGAAAGTTTGACAGCTGGCAAGAGTCTCGCTGAAGTGGTCAGAGATTTAGAGTATAAGAGAGTTAAAAAAATAGAAAAAAGCACTGCCAGCCTGTTAGAGCAGAGAATGGGGAGGAAGATAGAGATAAGCGTAAAGAAGTTGAAAGGAGGCGCGAGAAGACCAGACAGCTTCTCTAGAAAATATTACGGGTTCGATATAGACGCAGATGTTGAGATAACCCTCGATGGCAGAAAAGTACTCCTTAAGGGACTTTCTCACAAAGTCATACCTGATGCTGTAATAAACAAGAATAAAGAGTTTTATGATCTCATTCCTATAGCAGCGCTCCCAATTCGTGAGCTCATGATGTCCGCACACACTATCATCAACATAACTGTACCTGTAGCCGTCGCTTGTGCCATGAACAAGGCAGATCCAAAGGAAGCAGCAGAGGAAGCAGAAGAAGCTGCCTACGTCACAGCTTGCAGACCGGGAGCAAATTCAAGGGCCAGAAAAGTTGGAGAAATGGTGTTGAAGTCAGTGGGAGAACCTTAAAACGGTTTTTCCCCGCACTTGGTGTAATTCATGCTGATCGTTGTCGCTCTGGATGACGTTTCGGGAGATACGACCTCTTACGTCATAGACAAATTGCTCGATAAAGGCGCAAAGAACGTTCATATAACTCAAACTGTAACGAAGAAGGGAAGGATTGGCCTCATCTTCTTCATAGATGTCGATGAGAAGAACCTCGACGATGTAGGTGAAGTTATTATGACCGAACTCGGTTCTACTGGATATAACGTGATTAGTGCGAAGCACTTTCAAGCGAACACCAGACTCGCAGTGCACAGGGTTATTGTCAGATCTAAAAAAGAGAGCTTTGATGGGGCCGTTAGAATTAAGTCATCCATTTCCCCCAAAGGACAACTGGTCAAGGTCGACCCGGAATACGACGACCTCGTAAGAATTATCGAAGGTGTAAAGAAGAAGTTAGGAGTTGACTTGACTTTGCGAAGGATAAAGAAGAAAATACAGGAAGACGTAAGTACGGGGCGCGATGAAACTATATTAGAACTGCGTAGCTGACGTTCAATATCGAGGGTTTTCTTCCTCTCGTCTTCTTCCAAGAACTGTCAGTGCTTGTAACGGAGATTAAGGTTGGAAGACCGTGCTCGAATTTGTCGTCTTCCGAGTAATATTCTTAGACTTTCTCAACATTGAAAACGGTTAGATACGGGGAGGTGAGAATATAGTGGAACGCCTCCCCACTTGATCATTTCAATCCGCTAGGACTTGTCTAGGCCCATAGGACAGAGGGTAGCAATCCGAGCTTTTCAGGATGCTTTACTATTTCTTGTATTGCCGATTTCCTCGACTGCAAACGCTCAGGTAGTCTTTCGAGGACTTCTTCGCCGAACTCGTCAAAGAACAGTTTTACCTCCTTAACGGTTTCTTCTGGCGGTTTCTCTCTTGGGACAATAGCCTTGGCTAGCTTGGGATTCTTCTTTATGATCGAGGCAAGTTTAAGCACCGCGTTTCTGAAGCTTTCAATGACGCTTGGAAGGAAGATATCTCCTGCAGCTGCCTCCCCGTAGGTGACGGCTACGGCTGCTACTGAGCTGAGAACACCGTTAATCCTTTCGACTCCAGTCTTCCGAAGGAAATCTCCGAAGGTTTTGACATCTTCAGGCGACAATTCCTTGCGTTTGGAAAGCTCCTCATCTTTCTCGGTTATGAGCTCTTCAATCTCAGAAGCCTCCTCCCTCATTCTACCAACTAGCCACATGAGCATTCTTGCTTGGAGAGTTCCTCTAAGCCGCTTAACCTGTTTCCTCTCTTTATCAGGTAACTTCTCCGCATAGTTAAGCCTCTGCAATCGTTCGACTCTTAAAGCAAAGGTGCTTCGTGAAGCGAAAGGTTTGGCTTCTTCGACGAGCTTATTGAAACTTTGACCTTCCCTCCTATATTTACACAACAACTCGAGGATTTTTCTATCCCTTGAGTCTAAAGGTTCCGGGGGAAAGATGCTCTTTGAGGGAGCTGATCCTGAATTCACAGTTACTCGCCTCTTTTTGTTCTAGCTGGCGAGCTATGTAAGTATGGTGGTCATACTAGCATACTGGTCTTACTTGTCCTCATCAAAGATGATGATACCTACAGGACTTAAGAAAACGCCCAATGGTTGTAGAAGATCGGAGTTAAAGAGAGGAAGAACAGAGCATGATGATGGCGAGCCTTTCGAGAGCCGAATCGTAAGCGAGGATGAGCTTACCGCTTGTCTGGATGAAGGCTGGGGTCTAGTGAAAGAACTGTGCAACGGCAAGATCTAAAAACCAAACGGTCCGACCTTCGCTTTTACTTTTTTAATGGTCATAGGTTGGGTGGACAGGAAAAGGAAGGTGATCAGCTCCTTCTCCGCATCAACGTCGACGGGAATAGGCTGGGTAAGTGATGCCGACTCAATTTCAATGCAGCGATCAATAATCGCTCGAAACAAGGTTACAAGGTTCCTGTAGTGATGTTCCAAAAATTCTCTCGTCGACCAGAAATTTTCACGGGTGATCGGCAGGTCAAATGCTTTAAGTCCCGCGTCTAAGTTCTTCTTCGGAATCGGCAAAGCACCAACATCACTTGGACCTATAATCAGCATATTCCTTACGGAGCTTTTATGGATCCACTCGTCTCGAATCCCTTGAAGCTCTATGAACCAGGGCTCAAGTTCTCTCATCTGCGCTCCTAGGATTCTATCCTTCGTCGAAATTTGGTGTCTAAACTCTGGACGTTTGAAGTCTCTCTCGGCTCCGTGAGCATTCAATTTCAGAAAGTCTGTAAGGAATACTGCCATCGAGTCAAGCGCGGATTTGGTGTGTATCATTGAGTCGGTTATGGCTAGAGAGTGTTTCACTCGTCCAAAAGGATAACTCACTGTTGCTCCAGGCTCCATCTGACTTGCTATGTCTTGCTCGATTGACATAGCTTCAAGACTCATGAGTTTTACCCATTGTATCTTGCGAAGCGAGTCGGTTAGTGGTTCATAGGCGTCTGAGCGATTTCTCTTCCTCACAATCGCTCCCAACCGAACTAAGTTAGCGGGATTGACTTCTGGGATTAGCTGTGGAATGATTTCAGTAAAGATGATGCCCTTGATCTCTTGCGGCATGCCTACGCTTGATTGAGACATACGCAAAGCCCGTAGTACTTTGCATCTCGCTTGTACTTAGCTTTAGATATCACCGCAGCTTCGCTCTACAGCTAGAACGGGTCCTTTCAGGACTATAGGATATCTAATAAAAAAGGATACGCCCGATTCAATTCGGTCTTTGCAATATTCGCAAAAGCACTATCTTTGATATCGTGCGAATACAAGTCTTAAGGAGAGGATGATGCCGTCAGAGGGTTTGTTTCGGCTATGCCTATTATCTGTCCTAGGTGTCATGGTATGGCTGTTCGTCAAGTCACCAAGCCGAAGAAGACAAAGTATGGTAGGATTCACAGGAAGTTTCAATGCAAAGACTGCGGCCACTACTGGATAGAAAAGAGTTAGTAAGCAAGCAACGGCAAGATTGTGATTAGAAGAGCCCTGGAAAATTGAATACAAGGCTTCTTTAGGCTCGGCTCAGAATTCATTATCTCAAAAACTCTGGATACAGGCCTCTTGATCATTTCGACTTAGCCCGTGATGAAACAAATAGGTGTTCAAGTTTTCTTTCTTTCTAACTTCCCCTCGAGTCTGCCAAGGGCTCTCCATATTAGAACTAGTTGCGCTTGCAATCCGAGAATTCCTCCGATGAGCGCCTCCCATGTCGCGTACGATGCCGTAAACATTACCGAGATACCGATGTTCAAGTAAGATGTAGCCGTTGAAAGCCAAAGAGTCACATCGGTAGGCTTCCGCAACTTCTCTTTCGCTAGCTTAACTTGCAGCAGCTTGGTTTTGGGGTCGTCGGCAACAGCAGCAGACTGTAGTTATCCCAACGCAGAGTCAAAAGGTGATGGTCAGATGCTTAAGCTGTAAAACCTTGAACGATGAAGACGCAACCTTCTGCTCAAACTGCGGAAACAAATTGAAGTAGTTTATTAATCCGAAGGAACGTCCTTCTAATCACGTTCTAAATAGTTTGACTAAACTTATGCTTCTTCTTTCATAATAATAATTCAGCACAGTACCAAACCCGAATAAAACAGCAGTAAGGGAGAACACCCCAAGATACTCCAAATTACCAACCGCGTAAGATAAGTAAATTGCCCCAATTTGCAGTATTGTCACTACTCCACACACTTCAGTTCCGATATATTTTCTCATCATTTTCCTGACATCTTGCATTTTATTGCCTCTTTATTGGCGAGTTTCACCAATGCACCTCTAAACTAGAAATTCAAAAACCAGACGTTCAGCAACAACTGCAAAGATCACCCAGCCTATATTCTTTGCGATAATCGTCTTTGGCTTAGGTTTCCTCCCAGACCTGTGCCTTCTTTCATATCTATCTTGAACCCATGAAAATAGTAGGCCCAGAACGACGGCGACCCCATCATATACCGTAGGTTGATACATTTCAGGATGCTCAACAACAAAAGATCGCGTTATTCGATTTATACCTTATTCTCTTGTGGAGCTTCCCAGTCCTTCTTGTAGTCATAGCCCTTATAATTATAGGACTGGCTAAGCTGATGGATGAAACAGCGGTAGCAACGATTGTTGCTTTAGCCATAATAGCCACGGTTCTACTTCGAATTGTATTTGCATGGAGAACCAGAAGAATTACCTACTAGTCTTCCGCATATTTCTTATAGTCAGCGAGGCTTTGCCCGGAGGATGTAGCAGTCATCGGGTTTCGCGACTCATCTCGGTTTTAGGGCTTCGCTAAAAGAAAAATAAAAAAATCTAGCCTATGGTCTCAGCAGCCTTCTTTTCAGATAGCTTCCTTCCAATATGGTCTTGCATTCCAGTTGCTCCACTTGCTTCACTTAATCCATCTGCTCGACTCTCCTAGAGGAGAAGGCTATCGGCAGCCGGGAGCGCCTTCTATGGCAGCCCATCGTAGCTATAGGTAAGCTTCCGAGAGAAGCGGAAAAAGTGGCACAGGTGGAACAAGTGGCGAGTAGAAAAGACTGCGCTTCTACATAGACTCCGAGTAGGGCGTCTTGATGTTTTGTTGCAAGGAGGTTGAAAAGCTCAGAATGATAGCAGAATATTCCATGAAGAACTGTGGAGACTTAACGGAGCTTTCGGAAGGCCTACTAAACGACGCGCTCAAATCGATCATCCAGCAAGAAGCCAAAGAGAATGAGGATGCCAGAAAGATACTTGGAAGGCTTTAGAGTATTGAGAGAAATTCAAGAGCTTAAGGAAACGTCGATCTTTGTCCATTCTTCATCATCAAGATACCCATTATCGAAATGACGAATCCAGCAAATATGTAAGGCATATTATAGACTAAGTGAGGGAACCATATATCTCGTGGAATTTCTGGTGGCAACCCAGCTTCTGCAGGGAAATTAATCCAAAACCAACGTCCAAGTATGACCAGCGACAAACCATAGAGAAATGCGCCTAGACCGACAGTTAAAGCGATAGCACCAGCCCAGAAAAGGATAAAATTAACTAGCGGTTTACTTCGTCCCTCCCACTTTCTTTCACCGTTCACCATCATGAAGACACCCGCAATCGAAATAGCACATCCAACAATGATGTAAGGGGCATACGACACTACCATACGGGCCCATTCGCATGTAACTCCAGGCCATATCCCAGCCTCTTTGGGGAAATTGATCTCATACCAGCGTGTGAATATGTTCCATGAACCATTGAAGAATACCATCAATCCAATAGCTAAAGTAACGACGCCAACCCAAAAAAGAGCAAACTTAGGTAATTGCCTAGTTTCCTCCTTCAATTCCTTTCACAGCCTCCTCTAAACACCGCATTTGTCTATTTCTTCTCAGAGGGGTCCGATTTGAATAGTTTCCTTTTCGACTTCGGTTTTGTTGAGGTATAGAAACGCGAATAGATCCTCGACTATATTGAAGAAATAGTACTCCTTTTCATAAACCCATTTTCCACCTTTCGAGAATTGAATCTCGAAGCCCTTGATATCGGAGACAACGGTTAACAAAGCGTACTCCCACCGCCCACTGAACTCATCAAATCCATTGTAGAAGATTTTGCTCTCGCCGTTTCGGAGCGTTATGTTTTGAGGCCCCGGGGTCGGAATTGGAACAGGGTAGGGTCCCTCTGTGATAAGCCATAACATGCAGGAATCGATGGTCAAGCTCTCAATAGATGGATCGCATACAAGGGAATAATGTATGGTCAAAATCATTGTTGAGCCGTCTCGCTTAACCTCCTGTACGCCCGTCAGGTTTGCTATACGACTGCCCGACTCATCCTCAAACAGTATGTGAAGAATCCTTGTGTGAGATAGGAACAGCTCAGGGTGACTTCTAAACTCAGCGAGGTACGGAGACGTAGTAGGAAGACCGGTAGGTGTTGTAGGTGTTGACGTAGGCGTAGGCGGTGTTGTAAGGAAGTAGTTTGCCACCATCGCCCCGATGATGATCGTCACTGCGACAATCGCTATGACGATTAGAAATTTCCTTCTCATCTCACTTCGTCTCCTCAAACCTTATGACGAAATCATGTAGAGTGCGACTTCGAAGCTGTCAACTTCTTCTCTTCCGTTAAGTTCGGCTAGCTTCCATCCTAGAACTGAAGGAGGGCACTTGAACCCCTCATCGGCATTAAGTGGATTTATTCCTTTCAACTGACTTTCTTCTTTCCTTTCATCGAAGACCCACTGTGATCCATCTGACAATCGTAATTGAATTCTTAGCATTACGCTCCAAACCCATAGTACCGGTCTCTCCGTATCGCCAAGATCAAGAGTTCTGCTAAAGCAAGTGAGGTTTTCCCGCGGCTTCACGCCGATCTCGCGCCATTCAACATCTCCAACAGGAATCGTGTGAGGCATCTCCCCAGGCTGGACCTCCTTAAAGATCCAAGCTGCAAACCCCATCTCGAGTGTAACCTGTTCATTCCTGTCCGTAGCGAAGGACCTGTAAGACATCTCTAATGTTGTCGGAATCAAACCATTATGCTCTTCAGCCAACCTCAGCCTTTCAGTCAACTCTCCGAACATTAGCCCTCCTCCTTTCAGCAACATGCGAAAAATATGAGTGTAACCTCTAAAGGTTGGAGCGGGACGAATTGCCAATTGAACTTCGTAAGCCAAGGCGACAACTATGACCGAAGCCACAACCAAGGCGATTAGAGGTTTCTTCTTCATTCTCTTCAAGACCTCCTTGATTGTGATGCTTTGCTGTTGAATCGAAGTAAGGCGAACGATAGGATCACTATAGCAAGCAATGTCACCACGTGAGCCGAACTAAACTCTGGGATGGGCTTGTTGAAGGTGGCCAGATAGATGTTAACTGAAGCTTCTGTGATCGGATCAGGATAGGTAACCTGTTTTTGGAAGGCAAGGCGAAGACCGTCCGGGCTGACGCTCGGGTAAGAGGCCCCATCCTCTTCGATCAGAACTTCCAAACCACTTCCATCTGAATTGACGTACCATATGTGGCCCTCCATGCTAAACACCAGTCCGTCTCCGCTAGGCGTCCAAGAAAGCCCAGTCGGCCAACGAGAACCGAGCGAAAGCAAAAGCTCAGATTCCAGCGTGGCCATGTCCAATATGCGAATTTCATGAGAATACCGGACAGGATTGGTTGAGAGGAGAGAAGCCACATATGCTATTCTCTTCCCGTCAGGAGACCAAGCTGCCTGCCACTCCCAAACCCCTCGCTGCCCATACAGCCTATGAAGCTCGGAGCCATCAGGTTTGATCGTCCAAAGATCAAAGTCTCTAGTCCCGTTTCCTTCGTAAAGGAATCCCGAGTAGTCACCGATGCTGAAGACAATTCTTGATCCGTCAGGTTTCCAAGATGGGACAACGCTCTCACCATTCGAAGTTATCTTGGTCGTCGTACCCTGACAGTCAATCTTGTAAAGATCTCTGCCACCTCCGTCGATGAAGTCAAAACCGGATGCAATAAGTTGATTCGCATCCAATGGGTTCCATTTGGGCCACTCGAGGTCAAGGCCCTCTGTATATTCAAGTGAAGCAATCAGAGTCTTCCCCTGACCATCCAATGCAACACTCCATATTTCACCTCCTCTCATGTAGGCTATCCTACTGCCATTCGGACTCCACGTCGGCTGCTGATTCGCGCCTTTGTCAAATGTGAGTTGAGTCACGCTGACCGGGGCCAGCTTTGCGTAGCCTACAGAAACCCGGGCATTCCACAACACAACGACTAACAGAAGAAATGATTTCGACAACATTTTGCTGAAGCGCAAGGATACCACCGCTTCATCCCCTCAAATTCCTTTAAACTTCAGCTTTTCAGATACCAGAAAATCGTGTATGTCACCGCTACCAAGCCCACAGTCGCCAGCATGACGGCTCGTTCAATCGTCACAGGCATGGGGTTAGGGTAGCCGGGTGTATAAAAGAACGTGAACAAGAAGAATCCCCAAAGTAGAAACAGTAGATACTCTTTCCACGACAAGCCGACTCTTCCTTTCATTCGTTCGCTTCATCTCGTCAAACTATTGACAAGAGGAAATTGTGTCCCTGTCCGGTTTCAGTAGTTCTGAGATAGATCTCTATGTTGTCGGCCGGGATAGGAGGTTCCAGAGTAGGCGTCGGCATGGTCGGAGAGGGAGGTCCCGCCAACCGAATTCCATACGACAAAGCAATGACTATAACTGAAGCCAGAGCTATGACGATTAGGAATTTTCTTCTCATCGTCTCACTTCTGGTGAATCATACAGTTTTGATTTGAACGGTTTCTGTTTCAACTTCAACTTTGTTGAGGTACAGAAAGGCGAATAGATCGCCACTGACGGCACCGTTGCAGAAATAAACATCCTGTCCAGGCTCCCATTTCTGCCCATTCGAAAATTGAATCTGAAAGTAACGTAAACAAGTGTTAATGTTGATTTGAACATACTCCCAACTCTCCTCGAACTCATCCGACCCCTTGTAGAGGATTGCCCTCTCGCCGTTTCGGAAGGTTACGTTTTGCGGTATAGGAGTCGGCATTGGCACTGGTATGGTTCCCTCAGTAATACACCAGAACACACCAGAAACGAATGTCAGATTCTGAATGGAAGAGTCGCAAGTAAAGGAGTGGTTTATGTTCAAGTAAATCGTGTAACCTTCTCTCTTGACCTCATATACGCTAGTCAGGTTTCCCAAGCGGCCGCCCGACTCATCTTGGAACAGTATATGAAGAATCGTTGTGTGAGATATGAACAGTTCAGTATGGCTTCTAAACTCAGCAAGATATGGAGACACGTCAGGCGTAGGCGTGGGAAAGAATTCTTCTTCGAGGAGCGTTACAAGATCTGAGCTTACCTGAACCTCGTAGATGGCTGACTCTGATTCGAACCAGATCACTCCCACTCCATTCTCAGTGACTAGGTCGAGCTTGAGCCTAGATCCGTTATTCAGTTCGAATGTTAGAGAATAGTGAGGAAGCGGGATCGTGACGGATACCGTCGTGGTTCCTTGCAGAACAGTCTTATCAGTAGCCTTCATCAGAGTAGAGGACCTGAGATAGCCCAGGATTTTCTCAAACACAGGACCCAACATTGAGCTATTTCTATCGAACATGATTCCTGAACGTGTCGCATAGTTGTAGATCTCCAGTCTCTTTGAGCTAGAGACCAATAAATCAACAGTTCCCTTCCACGTCAGCTCCCTTTTCAATTGAAACTCATAAACTCCGTAGGCAGCAGAAAGTATGACTGAAGCCAGAATTAGAGCGACTAGAAATCTCCTTCTCATTCCACTTCATCTTCTCAGACTATTGTTAGTCGAAATTCATCACGAATCGTTTGAATCTACTTTTGAGAAGTCGCCGTAAGATCAAAAGGTATCTGAACGGCATAGGAGCCTACGGTAATTGTTGCGATCATCCTGTAGGTACCCTCAGGAACATCCTCAGCCAAAGTTAAGTTCAACATGATGACACTCTCAAATGGCGCCGCGGGCACCACCTTAAGAGGGTCTGATATGAACTTGGCGCTCATGCCTGAAGGTAGAGAACCGGAGTCGCAGTTGAGATCGATTTTAACTTGGACGGTCGGGTCGGAGGTCCCTTTATCGATATGGAACATAATGTATACGGTTCCTCCGGGTTTAACCGCTATAGTGGGTGTGAGCCACGGGAGAGGCGTATATGTGGGGGTCGGCTCAGGCCACCCGGGCGTCGGTGCAATGACGTGGTAGGCGTATGAAGGCGTATAGGGGTAGATTAGAAGGCCGAAATAGGACATCGCATTAATCAATATGCTGCCTCCCCATTCCTTTATGTACGCGCGTATGAGAAGGCCATAATAGGCGGTTGGTGCGTCTAAGTCTACTTCTATACTTAAGATTGAGTTTACCTTTGCTCCTGCTTTGACGATCAAAGCCGTTGGGGAGAAGATGTATCTGACTCCCTCAAACTTTCCAGGCAATACGTCCAACCCTACGTCCAAGGATACCGTGTAATCCTTATCATCAGTTGAAATCAACGTTATTTGTATAGAGCCAGACCCACCCTGTCGAAGAACCAAGACTGTGTAGGGCATGGATGATTTGCTCTGAAACTGCATCTCCGTCGTATTGAAGCCCTCCAATGAGGCGAAGTCAGCTCTCAAGTCCAGTTTCGGGCGTGGCCCTAGAGTAGGTGTCACGATGTGCTCTATCGTCGGGATTGGAGTGGGAGGCGTCGCTGAATAGACTGCGAAAGCAATAATCACGATAGCTAGAAGAATAACTCCGACTGCTACCCGAAGTCGAGTGAGAAACTTCACGACTAATCAAGAAGTTTACAGGACCATCACCAATTTAAACATAGCAACCGATATCTCTCCCCAAGATAGCCTCTGCTATGCGAGAAAATTCAAAGAACAACCGGGTTAAGCCTCGAAGTCGCCCTTCTCTATGTCGAAGCTCTCGTCGAGACGTGGTAGATTCCGAATGTAATCTCGTTACCCAAAGCCTGAGAACCTTCGGGTCTTCAGAAAACGTAGATGAATCCCCTAAAAAGATGTGGGTTCATGCAGAAGTAGCTCAGCAGGGTTTTTCCAGCTTTGAAACAGTCATCTCTGATAGCCATGCTTGAGCGAAAGCTAGGAAGACCAAGTGCTCTTCACTTCGTTGTTTCAGGTCTGACCGCAGTTTCCTGGCTGGCCTTGGGGATATACGAAGGCCTATTTGTTCGCTTCACAAACTCAATCCTACCGCTAGGTCTTGGCGCATCGTTTCTGTATGACCTATTGTATATGGTTCGAGCGCGGCGTTTTTCGTGGATGTGGCTCAGATGGAATAAGCCCAACATTATGCTTGTCATCGGGCTGCTTCTGGCTGGTCTAGGAATCGGTCTACTCGTGGGGCTACAAACTGCACTGCGCTAAGGGCTCGATGAGGCACTTGGGGTTACGCGCGTGGATTCTCACGGAAATATCCATGTAGTCGGATAGATGGTAAGCCTAAAGCAGCTCGAAGAGAGAAGAAGCTCAAGATGAAGGGTATGAAGAAAGTTTTCAGTTCCGGAAGAATATTGTCTAGCTATTCCACTCAGTCGACTGGCTTAGTTTTCTCGCAGTCGATATGCCATATGCCTCTACCTCTCTCCCAGTAGACTGTTTCACCTTCCTCTATGACTCGACCACAAACGCTACATTTTCCTTTGTACCTGGCGACTATTTTTCTCAAGAAGCCTTCCTCCAGAGGCGTCTACATGAAAAAGGGAAGGGTTATTCTGCTTCCGGAAGTGTTTCGGTGCTCTTTACTCCCTTGATCGCATTGACTTGCTTTGCAGTCCTTCTTAAGTCGTCGAAATTTTCAGCTTCGATCAGTACTACCATGTCATACCTGCCGAAGACTGAAAAAGCATCTACAATCTCTTTGATCTTTCGGGATTCGCTCAGAACCCTTTGCTGAACACCTGCCGGAGCCTTCAGAAGCATCACGCCATGAATCACTAGTCTCACCACTCCAATGCAAGAAGGGTCTCAGTAGCAGCCACGCCTGCTACTCCCCCTATTCTCAAGACCAATTTGCTGATAGACCTTAGATCTGGAGCTTCCAGAAGCGCCACAACATCCGTTCTACCCATTACGGGAAATGCAACCTTGACCCCGCTGATCGCCTTGACCTCTCTAGCAACCTCCCCATGTCTACCGCTCTCAGATTTAATTAAGATGCAGCCTTTCATACAATTTCCTCAAGATATCAACAGCGCGATCTACAAGATTAGTGTTTCTAATATCTAGCGGACAGTAGAATTGGGTGAACAATGTGCTTAAAGACATGGAGTTGGCAGTGAGGCCATCAGGGTCTTGAATCTCTCCAACATCCCTAGGTTCCTCCGTCTCTCGGCGGTATCCGCACAGCCTAATCAATGGATACTACTTAGTATCTTCCAATCAATTAAGTAAGCAAAAAGCAACCAATAACATGGAAAAGCTACCGATAACCTCATATCTTTGCTGAGTGGCGATGTCCCCTGCAAATCCCCTCTTTTTTCTACTAACCAAAAAGGATTTTAGAAGGCAAAGCGACGCTTCGAATTTCTGAAAGCCGGATACCATCAGGGCATTATTAAAGCATGAATGGGTATCGACCCACACTTATAGGACCGGATGGAAATTCTTAAGAATACTCTTGGAAGAATTTAGCATTTTGAGAACGATTTACTTGAAAAATTTTGTCCTAGGTTTAGTGCTCTTCTCTCTGATCCTACTCTCTACTGTTACGATTGTAGCTCCCGCAAAAGTTCAAGCTCAGGGCGAATATGCGGTATGGACAGACAAGCAAGTCTATCAGATTGGCGAAATAGCGACCATATACATGAAAGCGCCTAAGTTATTCCCTGGGATGGATCCTGTCCATACGTACCAACTAGTAGTTATGAAGCCTGACGGGTCTGCCGTACTTATCTACGATGGTTTTGGATCCGACTCTATCTTGACGTTTTCTGCAGAAGCAAGCTATCCGTTAGGTACTTGGCATGTCATGCTATACGAGTCTTGGCCAGAGTGGGATCCTATTCCTGCAGGAAGAATATTACGCGCATCAACATACTTCGAAGTTATAGGTGGCCCTGCTGACCTCGTTGTTTACAAGTGTTGGGTGAGCCCAGCTAATCCGAAGCAAGAGGATGCTGTGACGTTTTACGCAGTCATCGCGAACATCGGTGGGTCAGATGCTAACAATTTCAGACTTGAGACCTATCTTGACGGCAGCCTTTACGATTCCGGTAGCCTCTCGCTTCGTGCTGGCCAACAGGTGCAGGTTTGGAGCGAGATAGTTTGGAGAGCTGAGGACGGATCGCATACTGTCAGATGGGTGATCAACCCTGACCGTTCAATCGAGGAATCAAACTACGGCAACAATGAGGCGAGCTGCTCTTTCTTCGTCAGCCCTAGAACAGTAACGGCCACAGTGACTATAACCAAAACCTCAACGCGCACTCAAACACAACGAACGGACGTGACTAGCACGACTACAAGAACTATTATGATAACCCGTACGACGGATACAACTGTTCTGAGAACGGTGACCGCCGGCTTTACTACTGTCACGCAGACTTTGACCGGATTGATCACATCTACGATATACTCGCCAACAGTAACCGTTACTGTAACTAGCACTGCCCAGATGGTTTCAAATCCGGTTTTATGGCTATTGTTGAGCGCCTTCGCGATGATAGGTGCAGTGATTCAGCTACCTAGAAGTGAAAGGCTAGGAAGGTTGCTGCCTGAGCTTGCGAGAAGGATCGTTAAGCGCCATGGCAGAAGAGCACTATTTGCCGTATCTCTTGTCTCACTAATCGTTGTCTCAGTCTTATCTCAAGCTGGTCAGCAGGCGTACGCTAGCACCGTGACAACCACTCGAACAGCAACGGTCACCGAGTGGACAACCCTAACCCAAAGCCTAACCTCAACACGCTATATTACGTCCACAGCAACCGACACATCCACCTTCATGCGTACATCGACGCAGACTATCACGATCACCCCGACGGTGACCAGAACAGTAGATATGCGATCAACTGTGTCAATCTACCTTCCGACGACGACCACTGTGATAGTTCGACAAGAAGACGTAGAAATAGAGCTACGAATTCTCGGCTCAGGCCCCTACATGAAGCAATCCTATGAGATAGAGGTCACTCTCCTAAACAAGGGTTCATCACCGGTCAGTGGCACGCTTGTAGTCGACGAAAACTACCTTGGTTCAGACCCGAATCGTATGGTAGGAGGTGAACTTGGAAAATGGCCGCTCTCAGCTTATATCGAGCCCACGACGGGCTACCGCCAACAAGCGTCAATAGCCGCGAATGGGCGAGCAATATTGGATGAGATCCGTTTCCTAAACTCCTGGCAATGGATAAAGCCTGTGAAAAGCATTGATCGGTTCCTCGATCTCTTCTATTCTGTAATGTCCATAGTAGTTTTCGGGTTGCTGACTCCCGACAAGTTTCTCAACTTTTTAAGATTGATGAAGGAGGGAACCTCATTCTTCAAAGCGCTTCAAAGCGCAGGCATAATTTTAGAAACCGAATGGATCAGTGTGCTTGACTTCGGCATCTCACTGCAATTTCTAACTTCTACAAAGACATTCACGAGAAGTGGCCAGGTTGCAGTGCTCGTTCCCGAAATCAAACTTGAGGCCTTGAATGATGCCTTCACTTTTGCACTAGCCAAAATGTCGCTGGCAATAATCACAGCGATATTGGCAGCCCTGGTACTCGGAGGTGTAACGCTGCCTCTCATCTTGAAGCTGGTAATGGCCGCGGCAACAGGGGCAATCATGGGTGCCAGCTGGGCACTATATGACGCAGCTCAAGACCCTCCGAGTGATTACCTTCAAGAAACGACACTAGGTGAGGCTCCAGTTCCACAGTCTATCCAAGACCACCCCGACAGTCCTGAGAAGAGGTTTGGGCTTGCAGCCTTGAGACTGTCGTCCTTCCTTAATGCTTCCTCTAACGCTCTCAACCGGTACTACGCTGCGAGTGAAGCAGAAGATCTAACTTATATGCGAACAAGCCTCGAGTCTGCTCGAAATTCTATGAATAGGGCAAGAGAAGAATTAGCTGTCATGCTTGATAATTTGCAGCAATTCAAGGACAAACTGCCGGCTATGTCGCCAAAAATTGCGAAAGATGCTCAAAAAGTTCTTAAGGATTATGGCTTGCCAAGCGACCTTGTGAAATTGTACAATGAAATGGGGATAGCCGCATATTTGCCGACATTGGCGAGGATTTTCACAGAATCCTACCCGGGCCTGGTCGATGTTCCAGTCGCCGACTATCTACTCGCCGCAGACGCTCAGATGAACCGAACTGTAACGGCGATTGATTCGACTCTTTCGAACGTGCCTCAAGATAGGGTTTGGACGGGACCACTGCTCTCATACCTATATGTGATAGTGCCTGTCGCGTTTGCAATAGTCGCTGTTCTTGCGTACACACAAAGAAGGAGATTGCGTACCCTTTTAAGACGTTCAACAATGGGAACAAGGAAAGACATAGACTACCAAAAGGGTTATCCGCAAACTTTCTGCGCTCACTGCGGTGCTGAGATTCCTTATGGTCATGAAACTTCTTACTGCATAGAATGTGGAAAGCCCATTAGAAAATAGTAAGGCGGGTACCTTGTCCTAAAAGCCGAAAACAATCAAAATACTGCCGGTAAGTTAGAAGTACGCTTAGATTTCCTTTTCATACATTTGACCTACCAGCGAATGGCGATGTCCTCCGCAAATCCCCTTTTTTTCTGTCGATCAAGAATGATCGTTTCAAATAGACAGTCAGTCGTCCTTTCTTTCCCTGCTTCTTTCTACCCGAGCAACGCGCCGAATAGAATTACTGCAGCTATGGCTACAAGCCCCTGTATCACTGTGACAGCAGTCAATCTTCTATATCCTGTTGGCACATCGATCTTGGAGAAGCCTGTGACGACCCAGAAGTAGCTGTCATTTGCGTGAACTGAGATCATAGCTCCCGCACATACAGCTAGAGAAGCCAAGACCGGAGAAACTCCTAAACTCGGCAAGATTGGGAGGATGATGCTTGGGGCGGTCACCATCGTGACCATAGACGACCCTTGACCTGTCTTGATAGCGGCAGCGACGAGAAATATTACCAAGACCCCTGGCACGCCGACGCTTACAATAATCTTCCCCAGGTATGTTCCAATTCCAACGCCCTGAAGAACTGAGCCCAGAGCCCCACCTGCTCCAACGATAGCTAGGATTGATGCTGCTCTTCCAATCCCGTCGGAAACCCAGCTATTGATTTCCTTCATGGAGGCGCCTCGAGCAAGGCGGAAAGACAGCCCGACGCCAATCGGCAATGCGATTATAGGGTGACCGAGAAAATCGAAGATGACTCTAGGTATATCACTCTCCGGTATGACACCGTCCAGAAGAGACTTGATACAGATGAGAGCTATCGGAGTTAGAATCACTGCGTATGAAGCTAAGGCGCTTGGGAGTTTGGCATACTTCTTTCGAAGTTCCTCATACGATTGCACACCTATCTGCCCACCGTTCAGTTCGCTTCTCCCCCTGTAGGCCCAAAGCATTCCAACAATGAATGTTGGGATCGATGTCAGGAGACCGAGAACCAACACCTTCCCGAAGTCAGCTCCGAATATTGTAGCTGGAAAGAGTGGGCATGCTGGAAAGACCAGTTTGAAGGATGTATAGGCGCCGACTGCCAAAGCCATAGCGAGGAGGCTTGGAGGGAAGCCGCTTCCTCCTGCCAAAGAACTGGCGACGGGAGAGAGCATTATGAAGGCTGTGTCACAGCAGATGAGAGGTACAGCCAGTAGATACCCTGCTAAACCGACAGCTAAGGGTGATCGCGATCGCCCCACAATTCTTAAGATAGAGTTTGAGAAGGTCAATGTAGCCCCGGTTTTGTCGAGAACCTCTCCAATTATGCAAGCGCTTAAAGTGATGATGGCGATGTATCCGAGCACGTTCCCAAAGCCTTGCAACATCAATTTGACGAGTTCAGTTGGAGGCAGCTGGAAGGCAAGGCCCATAGCGATCGTTACGAGAAATATGGAGAGAAATGCGTGCAACCTCAACTTCGCAGTGAGCAGAACAATCGCTACTACCCCCAACAAGAAGACCAAGATCAGAATTGCTCCATCCATGTCTCTCGAAACCCCAGGTCAACGCGCCTCCTTTCCTTTACACC
>Ga0315310_10000996_pt1 | contig 17826 bp, 16 predicted proteins | sample TDP5_MG_FD_203630 | JGI IMG/M metagenome (GOLD analysis project Ga0315310, IMG submission 203630) | Freshwater sediment microbial communities from Lake Towuti, South Sulawesi, Indonesia - TDP5 | ecosystem: Environmental > Aquatic > Freshwater > Lake > Sediment | place: Indonesia: South Sulawesi... | reverse complement strand
TCATCTCAGGCGTTGTTATAGGTATTTTGTCTTTTCCACTCAACTACTATTTGCTTGCCGCAAAATACCGCAACGAGATATCTGAGGTTTTGGGAATAGCTTACGCACTGAGTGTGCAGGGGTTAACGATGATTGCTGTAGCTACTGCAATCGTATTCGCAACTTGTGGGATTCTATATGTGCTGTTCTATGGGAAATTAATCGGCTCTACACCTTTCTGGAAAGCATTTCCTTTCGGACTAGGCGTATTCATTCTAAGTCGTGTGGGGGACATGATTGTAGATTACCCTATCTCTCATGGTTTGGTCATTGATAATGCTTTATTCAGTGCGCACCTTCTGTTGTTTTTCTATCCCTATCTGGTAAGCAGACTCTATCACGGAGAACTATAGCGGCTGAAAATACTCTGTTCGCTCAATGCATTAGGCACCTCCGCACGCATATGCAACTCTGGGAATGAACCACTGAAACGCAAAGAATTAGAGTGAGTTCTCTCCTTCTATGTTGTTTGGTGCTGGAAAATGAGGGATCGCTACCTCAATAAACGTTGACAAAACCTTTAATAGCCCACACCACAATCCAGAAGCCTTTATGGAATTTTTGAAACGAATCGAGCAAAAATGGCAGCGCAGGTGGGAAGAAGCCAAAATTTTCGAGGCTGACCTAGACCCAAATAAGCCCAAGTGTTTCATCACCGTTGCCTATCCCTACCCTAACTCGCCACAGCATATCGGACACGGCAGAACATACACGCTGGCGGACGTGCACGCACGATACATGCGAATGCGCGGTTACAATGTGCTTCTACCCATGGCTTTCCATTACACGGGCACTCCAGTCTTAGCAATGTCCAAACGCCTAGCCGAAAAAGACAAAGACCTAATCGACGACTTTGTAAACGTATACAAGGTGCCAAAAGAAAAACTAGACGAGTTTGCTGAACCCTTCAAGATGGCTAGCTACTTCCACGAGGAAATCAAAGCTGGAATGAAGGCGATAGGCTACTCGATCGATTGGAGACGCGAGTTCACCACCATAGACCCACATTACAACCGCTTCATCGAATGGCAGTTCCAAAAACTGCGCCAAAAAGGCTACATAACCCGTGGAAGTCACCCAGTGGGCTGGTGCCCAAAAGACGGCAACCCAGTAGGTCAACACGACACAAAGGGAGATGTAGAGCCAGAAATCGGCGAATTCACCCTAATCAAATTCAAATACAACGACTGGATTCTACCGGCGGCCACACTGCGGCCTGAAACAATCTTTGGCGTGACCAACATGTGGCTAAACCCAAAAGTTGAATACGTTAAAGCCAAAGTCGATGACGAACAATGGATAATCAGCAAGGAAAGCGCAGAAAAACTCAGGTATCTGAACCGAAAAGTAACGGTAATTGAATCTTTTAAGGGAAGAGACCTCATAGGAAAAAAAATTGAAAACCCCGCTAGAGAAGAGAAAATTCTGGTTCTGCCAGCCGACTTTGTTGACCCAAAAAACGCTACGGGTGTGGTGATGTCGGTTCCTGGACATGCACCGTACGATTATGTGGCTTTGGAGAATCTAACGAAGGCTTCAATTCAACTAAAAGAATACGGATTGACGCCAGACGCTGTGAATGCGGTCAAACCAGTCTCCATTATAAGTGTTTCTGAATACTTCGATATTCCAGCCGGCGATGTTGTCAAGAAGATGGGCATAGAGAGCCAAGTGGACCCGAAACTAGAGGAGGCAACAAAAGAGGTTTATCGACACGAGTTTCACAATGGTAAGATGAAACCGAACACAGGCAAATACGCAGGCATGTCTGTGGCAGAAGCCAAGGAAAAAGTCAAACAGGACTTGATAACTGAGGGCAAAGCGGAGACCATTTATGAACTGCTGAACAAACCTGTTGTCTGCCGCTGCGGAACCGAGTGTGTGGTCAAAATATTCGAGGATCAATGGTTCATCAACTATGGCAATCGTGAGTGGAAGGCGCTGGCACACAAGGCTCTCGACGAGATGGAGATATTGCCTCAAGAGTTGCGCACTGAATTCAATTACGTTATTGACTGGCTGCATGAGAAGGCGTGTGCCAGAAAGTCAGGTATGGGCACCAAACTACCTTGGGACCAAGAGTGGATAATTGAATCATTGTCTGACTCCGTCATCTACATGGCTTATTACACAATAGTTAAACACATCAAGAAGTACGGCATACAGCCAACACAGCTCACAGACGAAGTCTTCGACTACATCTTTCTGAGCACGGGAAAAGCAAATGAAGTCGCAGAAAAAACTCACATTAAAGTCAATGTTCTAGAAGAAATGCGAAAAGAGTTCATGTACTTCTATCCATTAGACAGCCGCCATTCGGGTCGTGACTTAGTTCCGAATCACTTAACTTTCATGATATTCAATCACACAGCTATATTCCCTGAAGAATTGTGGCCACACCAAATAGTGACAAACGGCTTCGTGATGATGCAAGGCTCAAAAATGAGCAAATCATTTGGGAACATCATACCCTTAATCGAGGCCATCACAGCATTTGGAGCCGACCCGGTAAGGTTGGGCGTTATGTCCACTGCCGAACTGTTGCAAGACGCTGATTTCAGTCCAACATTGGCGAAGTCTATGCGAGATCGGCTAGAACGACTCTACAGATTTGGAGAAGAAATAATCAAAACAAGAGGTGCGAAAGCAACCAAGAAATCCTTGACCTTGCCAGACAGGTGGATTTTGAGTCGACTGCAGGAACATATTAAAATGGCTACAGAAGCCATGGACAAGCTGGCGGTGCGCAAGGCCATTCACAGCGCTCTGTACGAGATGGACCAAGACTTTCAGTGGTACATGCGAAGAATAACGGACCAAAAAGAAAATCCTGCGAGAAAAGAAGCCATCAACTATGTGTTGAACGAGATTTTAAATGCCCAGGTTAGGATGTTGGCTCCAGTGACGCCTCACACATGCGAAGAACTCTGGGAGAGGATGGGTGGCAAGGGCTTTGTTTCTCTGGTTGCTTGGCCTGCCCCGGATGAGTCCAAGGTTGACGTTCGGGCTGAGGAAAATGAAGCTTTGATCGAGGGCACGTTAGAAGACACATTGAACATAGTTAAGGCTACAGGTATAACTCCGAAGAAAATCTATTACTATGTTGTGGCTCCGTGGAAATGGAAAGCATATTTGACCGTGTTGCGAAAATCGGTTTCGGCTAAGGTTGTTCAAAGCGAACTCATGATCGAGTTGATGAAAGACAAAGAAATGAAAAATGTGGCAAAGCCTTTGGCAAAATTCATCGCTCAAATAGTCGATGAAGTCAATCGGATGTCTGCTGAAAGGAAACAGAGGCAACTGCGAGTGGAAACAGTAGATGAAAATCAAGGTCTAAAGGAGGCAAAAGCCTTCTTCAAACGAGAGCTCAACGCTGAAGTCTATATCTATCAGGAAGAGGACGCGCAGCGTTATGACCCGAAGAATAGAGCTCAAATGGCGAAACCATGTCGCCCAGCCATATACATCGAATGAAGAATTTAAGTAATAACGCACTGAGTTATTCTAGTGAAGGAAATAGTTATGAAACTTGAGGGTTATCTTTCAAGATTTGCCGAATTGAGATCCTTGTATGAAGTGGTGAAGCAGGAGTTTCTTACAAAAGGGCTTGTGCATCATAATTGGAACCACACAGTTCGGGTTTTGGCTAAGGGCATTCTAATGGGCGAAGCAGAACGAGTGAACATGAAGATTGTATTAGCAAGCATTCTCTTACATGACGTTGGAAGACTTTATCCAGCAGCCGGTAGTGACCATCATTCAACGGGTGCAAAAATAGCTCCTAAATATCTTGAAGACTCTGGTTTCGCAAAGGAAGAGATTGAAGAAATATGTCATTGCATTCGAGCTCATGGGCCAAGGGGAACAGAAGAACCAAGAACGTTGGAGGCAAAAGTCTGCTATGATGCGGATGTTCACTCTTGCTCAGTGGGCTACGTTGGTGTGGCAAGAGTGTTTGACTACTTTATGAGAGAAGAAGGCATGGGCGTAAGAGAGCTGGTGAGGATTCCAAGTGGGAAGAAGGGACCGAGAAAGGACTTCTACACTAAAAGTGGCAAGGCAATGGGCGCAAAGGGATTTCGCAGGGCTGCGAAATTCTGGAAAGAACTGGACGAGGAACTTACCGAAGAGGAACAAAGCGTTAGAAAAGTCATTCCAGAGTATGAAGGAGACTAGAGATTTGCTCGATCAGCGAGATTTCTACACGATAACACTTGCCCCTTTTCAAACCCTCAATCTTTATGAGTTTTGCTGAATTGACTTATCCTTTTGAGTGAAAGGATTAATATTTCCGTGGATTCAAGTCTATGACGATTTGTCAGTTACGGGCCCGTGGCGCAGCACGGATAGCGCGGCGGCCTTCTAAGCCGTAGGTCCAGGGTTCAAGTCCCCGCGGGCCCGCCATCCTTGATTTAGACATCCCATTACAGAACGTGTAACTCTGCAACCGAGGGATAACCATGTCTGCTAGTTGTTCAAGTTTTTCTCTTGAAGTGAACCCGGTCAGAACGCCCACACTTGATTTGGCCTTTGCGTTTTTTCCCACCTGCATGTCGGTTGCAGAATCCCCAACTGTAACCGCTTCATCTGGCTTGGACTCGGTTTTTTTCAAGGCTTCAAGTATCATGTCGGGCGAGGGCTTTCCAAGTGGTACATCGTCGCTTCCAACAATCGCATCGAAAAGAGAAACTATTTTCAGGGCTTTGAAGGCTTCTTCTGTGCGCCTATGAGTGTCAGTCGACGCAATTGCCAGCTTTAACCCGTGCTGTTTCAACTGTTTCAGAGTCTCTTTCACGCCTTTTAGAAGAGTCATACCGTAAGGAGGTTTCATAGAGTCGTCTGCTTCATCATAGGCTCTTTGGGCCAGTTGTTGAGCTTGACTCCATGGAAAACAATTTAAGTAAAAAGCTGCAGCTGCAATCAAAAGCTCTTCTCGACGCGGAGCTGTGGCTAATGGTCCATTGTGGTCGATTTTTTCTTTTTTAAGGTCTACACGACAATATTTTCCCAAAATTCGGTTGTTTTCTCTCCACCAAGTTTTTGGACGCTCTTTCTGCGTGCTTTCGCCAATTCAAGTATTGATAAATGCTGATCAATCAAGGTGCCATCTTTATCAAAAACAGCCAGTCTACATTCTATCATTTTATTTTCAACGATCAGCTTTACCATGGCGCATCTCTCTAAATTTGCTCGCTTTACAACTCAAAAGCGAGGATTGTTATTACCTATCAAAGAAATATTAAAACTTACCAAGAAAACTCTAAGGCGTCATACGGTCAGGTGACCGCTGAACTGATAAATAGAACGGAAATGATTTTCCTAGTATGCCATTGTTTGAGATCGTATTCAAGGCAACACATGATTGTCCCTTCGGCAACGTTTCACGGAGGTTTCCGTCTCTAAAGATGTTTACGTGGTGCAACCGTGAACATGAAGTTATTGAATTGATTGTGGAAAAGCCTGAAGAGTACTCAGTCGTGATGAAAGAACTGTCTAAAATGGGTGGGATACTTGAGGAGTCGTCGGATCGCCACAGGGTCCACTTAATTACGAAGACATGCTCTTGCACCACAGAGAACTCCGTGGTTAGAAATATTGACGCATTTAATCTTCTTCATGTTCCTCCGGTGGTTTATGAGCAAGGTTGGGAATATTACCGTATTATAGTGTTCAGACATGAAGAGTTGAGGAAACTTATGCAACGACTCCAGGACAAGGGTTTTGTGTCTGACATTGTGCGGAAGGTTCCTATCAATGGCTTTATCGCAAGTTCGTTAACGCTCACGGCTGACGCTCTATTTTCCGACTTGACCGATAAACAGACGGATGCTCTGCTCACGGCGTATAGCCATGGCTATTATAGGCTGCCCAGAAAAACCGACGTCCAAACAATCGCCAGCAAGAAGCGAGTGCCCAGAACAACATTTCAAGAACATCTGAAAAAAGCTGAGAACAAACTTGTCGTATCTCTGGTTCCTTATATCCAGTTGTATAAGCAGGCTTCGCCCGTGAAGAGGCAGCATCTCAAGATTAAGTAACAGTTCGTTCTCGAATTGAGAGTCATCACTGAGGACAGAATCTTCCAAGAGGGCAAACGTCCTCTTTTTTGATGCGCATGGTGCAGTGTTCTTAGAGAAGAGAAAACTAGCAATTTGCGCAGTCAAGTGACCGTTTAATCCCTATGCCTCTCTTTTTAGTTACGTCTCCATCGGGTGTAATAAAATGAAAGAGATAGATGTACGAAAAATTGGTTCTTTGACAAGAAAAATACTTGGAGTATTGGGAATTAACAGAGATTTTGCGCAATTATCAAATGCTCAGGGAGAGGATCAAAGCGTTCACGTTGACATTTCTGCATATTATGGCGATAACTGGGCTAGGACTGCCTTGTTGGAGGCAGAGCGCAAAAAGACTGAAGCGCTTATTGAAAGGCAGCGACGCAACTTCCTTTACTAAAAACGACACCTCAACCCTACTTTTTTTCTATGTGCTGAGATTTCTCATAATTGGTCTGGACTGAACCTTGGCATGTTCAAAAAAGATATATAATTGAAGCGACTGTTGTTAATCGAATTTCACCACAAAAATAGGAAACCGTAAAAGATTTGGGAGGAAAAGGAACGAGATGAGCAAGCCTGAAAAACCTCACCTGAACCTTGTCATAATGGGACATGTGGATCACGGGAAATCCACCACGACTGGTCACCTCTTCTACCTGACGGGAACAATAGACGAAAGGACGGTTAAAGCCTACGAAGAAGAGGCCAAAAAAATGGGCAAAGAAGCTTTCAAATTCGCTTGGGTGCTCGACAAGCTCAAGGAAGAGCGCGAGCGCGGTCTAACTATCGACCTAGCCTTCCTCAAGTTTGAAACGCCAAAGTATTTCTTCACCGTCATCGACGCGCCTGGACACAGGGACTTCGTGAAGAACATGGTGACCGGCGCAAGCCAAGCTGACGGCGCGGTGCTTTTTGTTTCGGCTAAGAGGGGTGAGTTTGAGGCTGGAATAGGACCTGGCGGACAAACGCGTGAACATGCCTTCCTAGCCTTCACGTTGGGTGTGCGCCAACTGGTGGTGGCCATCAACAAGATGGACGATGCCTCAGTGAACTGGAGTCAAGAGCGTTACAACGAAATCAAGAACGAGATTGGCAGACTGCTTAAGACCGTGGGTTACAATGTGGATAAGATTCCCTTTGTGCCAACATCTGGTTGGACGGGCGAGAACTTGGTCAAGCCAAGCGAGAAGATGCCATGGTATAAGGGGCCAACTCTGTATCAGGCTTTTGATGTCTTTGAGATTCCACCTAAGCCAACTGGCAAACCATTGAGACTGCCCATACAAGACGTTTACACAATCACAGGCGTCGGCACTGTTCCGGTTGGGCGCGTTGAAACAGGCGTGTTGAAGGAAGGTGACATCTTAGTTTTTATGCCTGCCAACGTTCAAGGAGAGGTCAAATCCATTGAGACACATCATGTTAGGGTGCCGAAGGCTGAACCGGGAGATAACATCGGCTTCAACGTGAGAGGCGTGTCCAAGACCGACATCCGACGTGGAGATGTGGGTGGACACACTAGCAGTCCGCCGACGGTTGCAAAAGAGTTCCTTGGGCAAATCATTGTCATACTGCACCCAACCGCTATAGCTGCGGGCTACACGCCCGTGCTACACTACCACACGGGTCAGGTTGCCGTTCGCTTTGTTGAGCTAATTAAAAAACTCGATCCGAGGACTGGGCACGTTGTTGAGGAGAAGCCCTCGTTCTTGAAGACTGGAGATGGTGCGCTTGTGCGTCTTGAACCATTGCATCCTATAGCCCTCGAAGCCTACTCAGACTTTCCAGAGCTGGGAAGATTCGCCATACGAGACATGGGTACGACAATCGCTGCAGGTGTGGTTAAAGAAATCACTAAGAAAGGTCCATAAACGCTCTTTTTTCTTTCTGTTTTTCAGCTAGGGGCAGTTGCGTTTTCTATTGAAGGCTTTGTCAGCCTAAAGTAACCGAAAGAGTATACAAAATCGAGTTGGGGGCTCTGCTGTCTATTTAGGGGTGTTCTTTTGGTTCGACGAAGCTTCTTAGTTCTTGAATGGATTTGTTGAGTGTGATTACGTCGCCTATGGCTTGAATGAGATTGACGGGCAGACAGACGATTACGTGGCCTATAAGGGGTTTTTTTGTAGCCAAGTTCTCTTGTGGCTTCGTCGGTTAAACTTATGTGTAGGTGCGTGATCTGCCATTTGTCTGTGTCCACATCGGCCCCCTGTGCTTCGCCGAGCGTGTAAGCGTTTGCGCCGATAACCTTCTTTCCTATCAACTTGCTAAAGGTTACCAACAAACCACCAAATAGCACGATATTATCTGAAACAAAAAATAAAATTCGTCATAAACAGTTACTTTTCATGTGAGACGTTGGATGTGAAAACTTATAGCCATCTTTATATGAAGCGTCAGACAACAAACAGTTTTCCCTCAAAAACACAAGTTTGAGAGATGATCAAGTTTGTCAAAGTCTCATAAAGAGGAACGGAAACCTACAGTGGATGAGTTGCTCGCTAAAGCCAAAAAGCCTTCAATGCTGTCACCACCCATGCACAAATTTTATGAAGGCAAGGTTCAAGTAATGTCCAAATGCGCGATAACTAGCCCTAATGACTTCGCCATATGGTACACGCCCGGCGTGGCTGCACCCTGCAAAGAAATCCAGGCAAACGCAGACAAGTCCTTCGAGCTTACAAACCGCTGGAACTACGTAGCCGTGGTAACAGACGGCACCCGTGTCTTAGGTTTAGGCGACATTGGCCCAGAAGCAGCAATGCCAGTGATGGAGGGAAAAGCCCTCCTGTTCAAATATTTGGGCGGAGTAGACGGCTTTCCCATCTGTCTAAAGACCAAAGACCCCGAAGAAATAATTCGAGTATGCGAACTCATCGAGCCGTCCTTCGGCGGTATCAACCTAGAAGACATAGAGAAACCAAAGTGTTTCCACGTTCTTGAAAAGGCTAGGGAACGCCTACAAATTCCTGTTTGGCACGATGACCAGCAGGGAACGGCCACTGTCATACTGGCTGGTTTGATGAACGCCTTTAAACTGGTGGGCAAAGACCCCAAAAAAAGCCTTATTACGCTAGTAGGCGCTGGTTCAGCCAACCTCAGAACAGCCTACGTCCTAATCAGATGGGGGATGAAACCAGGCAACATCATTATGGTAGACACTAAAGGCGTAATCTACCCTGGCAGAAAAGACATAACAAGAGACGAAGACCCGTGGAAATACGAACTAGCCCAAAAAACAAACGCCGAAGGCAGAACGGGCGACATATCTCAAGCCTTCAAAGGCGCTGACGCAGTTGTAGCCGCTTCAAAACCTGGACCAGGCACAATAAAGAAAGAATGGATAGCCACAATGGCAGACAAATCCATAGTCTTCGCCTGTGCAAACCCGATACCTGAAATATGGCCGTGGGAAGCCAAAGAAGCAGGAGCAAAAATAGTGTCTACAGGCAGGAGCGACTTTCCAAACCAAGTCAACAACAGCCTAGGTTTTCCAGGCATCTTCCGCGGCGTCTTAGACGTAAGGGCGAAAACCGTAACCGACGATATGTGCATTGCAGCAGCGCAAGAACTAGCAAAATTCGCCGAAGAACGGGGAATGCATGAAGAAGATATATTGCCAAGAATGGAAGAGTGGGAAGTCTTTCCACGGGAAGCTGTGGCATGCGCACTAAAATCGATAGAACAAGGCGTAGCAAGAATCAAACCTAGCAGAAAAGAACTCTACGAAAGAGCCGTAGCCATAATTCAGAACGCCAGGGAATCCGTAAAACAGCTAATGAAACAAGGATTAATAAAACAGCCGCCGCCTGAAAACGAAATACTAAAATAGAAATTGGGCAGATTCAGACAAATGAGAACTTTTTCTCATTTATTTTTTCGCCGGTGTGAATAAGCCTAAGACATTGCCGAAGACGTCTTTGAACAGAGCCTCCCAGCCAAACCCTGGGATTTCCGATTTCTTTTTCACAGTTTTGCCGCCGGCTTTCTCGATTTCCTTGAGTTTCTTTTCTATGTCATCGACCCTGATGTAGAAGACAGCACCGCCTGCCTTAAGCTTATCCACTTTGTTGAAGCCTCCGTTTGGCTCAGAGCCTGTTTCAAACAGTGCATAGGTCATCTGAGGCATAATATTAACTTTCCAACCAAACACTTTGGAATAGAACTCCTTAGCCTTATTGAGGTCTGTCACGGATATTTCGATGTGGACTATGGCGTTTCCCATACTCTCCTTCTCCAGTTGTGAATTCTGAAAAAGGTTCTAAAAAGCTAAGGATATTTAATACCTTTCTCAACATATCCCACGAAACCATATTCGAATTCAAATATGCACTGGTGAGTGGATGGTTATTTCTTGTTTCGGCTCAAACTTGCCTGAGCGAATTGTGTTCAGATGTTGCTGAACACGCAAGACTGTGATGTTGTTTGTGGCTCCTTGTAGGTTTCTGCATTTAATGAATGTTTAGCAATGTGGGCACATTGGTTCGGTTGCTGAATGTCGCATTTGAAGGGCTGGAGGCTATGTGCGTGTTGAAGTGGACATGCGCTATAGTGCCATCAACACGCTTGTAATTGTGTGCCTTTAGCAGTGTGGAAGTTGTGGTCTTCCCGGGTTGTTTTCAAATGGCTTCTTGAATGTTGACTGCAATGATTGGGTTGTTTTCAGTTCAGGTGTTATTAACTTGTCGGCAACTCTGTTAATAATAACTTCTTTTTGTATGGCGAGTCGAGTTTGTTCAGAAGCAGCCAACTAGCAGGGCTTTGCACATGTGCCACTATCATCTTTGTGTTCTGGGCTCTCTGTGGGTGTTGGTGTCAAATTGCTCTATAGTGTCATATTGGAAACTCATTGCAGAAACCTAGGGGGTGGGCTCTGAATATCCTCGACAGACAGCAATAATACGAAACGCCTAACCGCAATGTCATAAAAAAGGAAGAGGAGAAAGGCTTTCTTTTTTTTTACTTTCTTTTTCTGCTCACTATCGGGGCATGTCTACGGCTTAGGAACACTATGTAGATTGCGGCGAACACCGAAACCCCAACTAAAGCCATGAGAAGCCAGAATCCAGTTGTCGTCCAAATCGGCGGCGGAAACTCTGTTAGAGTTATAGTCTTTGACATAGAAGCATTCACTGAAACAGCTTGCTCAGATGCGCTTGTTGTGACCACCTTAAGCCAGTATTCGGCGCTGAAGTGCGCTTCTATGTTATAGGTGCCCCTTGGCAACTTGAACACTGCCTGTCCAGCCGCGTCAGTTGTGTCCAGTCCATAGCCCACACCTGCCTGCGTGTAGACTATGACGTAAGCGCCTTGAACAGCAGCCGCATTGTTTCCCAACACTTGAACCGTCAACTGATACACTTCTGTTTTAACTGTGTATGGTCCATCAGAGTTCACACTGATAGTTACCTGCTTAACAACCACATCTTTCCATAGAATTGTGAATCCGTAATTAGCTGGAAGCACATGGGTCAAATTGATGAATCCGTTAGCCGCCGTGTAGCGTGGCAATTTATCCATTGAGCCGTTGGGCCATGTGATGAAAACCTGCGCGCTTGGCAGTGGAGCGTCCACGTCGTCGACCATAAGGAAGGCTGGATTATAGTAGACTATGATGCCAATGCTGAACACGTGCTCGGTGTATTCAATGTACGGCGCAATTGAACCTGTTAATAAGCTGTGATAGTAGCCGTTGTTGTCGATGACAGAAACGTTTACGGTGTAATTGCCAAGCTTGGCCGTTGAGGGATAGGACCAGTTTGCTTCAAACTGAAGTGAGAAGCGGACAGGCCATTGACCGTTTGACTTACGGACCATGTCTACGTTGTTCACGACTGGGGTGTTATCTGGGTCAAGAATAGTCATGTTGACCTTGTAGATGTCATACCCGCCCAAAGGATCAGTGACGTTAGCCCTAACAATCACCTTACGTTGACTTTCACTCCAGTTGTAGTAGAACAAGTTTGTCTCAGAATTGTCCATTGCATATGTTTTAGCAGACGCTGGGCGAGCAAAATCTTCAGAGTAGACTATAACTTGACTCGGATACTGAGCTGAATCATACCACACAGATACTTCGGTGGCTGCGCCTGGCTTTATCGTAGTCTGCAACACAACCGATGAACCTGGCCTAAAGGTGTAAGATGGAATTGTGAACCTTAAAGGAGAGTTCCCAGGAATTGCGTTAACGTCGTAAATCTCCGGGGAGAGATTCTCATTACCCGAGTTCCATGAACCGACCGTATGGAATCCACTTGCGTTTAACTCGTAAACAGTTATTGTGAAGACAGCGGACGGTGTTGCTCCAGTTGCGTTTGCCCACAAATGCACCCAAAAGGTGCCGTTAACCCGATAGTCTCCAGCAAGGTCGGGAGCCATGTAGAAGTAGATGTCAAAAGATCCCGACTGTGGTCCTATCCTTTGAGTTTCACCCCACAGCTGCGTGGTGTTCATGATATGGTTATCGGAAGTATAACCACTCCCGACTGACTGCGGTGTAGAAGTCTTGTGGAAGTAGAAGTACAAAGGCTTAGCGTTGCTTGATTGCTGAGCATAGACAGTTGATGTGGCTAGAGTCATTATTGCAAACAATGAGACTCCTAACAACAAAGTTAGACAATATACATCCGACACTGTTCTCTTCTTGTTCAATTTCTCACCTTAACTTAAGACATCGCAAAAGTTTGGTAGAATTTATAGTTAACTTTTGTTAATTCTAGATATACATTTGTAATATTAACTTGCATGCGGCTCAAATGACGTAGAAAATAGAAAATTCTATCAATGTCTCGCACTGAGCACCTTCAAGATACATGAGCTTTATCAAGTTCTTGAATCGATTGTTTTGGAAGAGTTCCATAGATGTTGGAAATAGTCTTTGGCAAACTGCACAAGCCCCACGTGATTAGACCATATGACTAGCGTTGGTTTGTCTTCGCCTAGAAACAGAATTGCTTCTCTGCCGTCCACTATTACGCCACCGCCGAACATCTGATCTTTCACACGCACTTCTGCAAAGCTCTCAAGCTCTTTCAAGTTCCAAGCTGTGGCTTGCTTCGAAACCATGAATAGAATTTTCACGTTCGTATTCCGCAACCTTTGTAAAATGGGCACGACTGAATCCGCTAAAGTCTTTGGAAAAACTGGTGCGGCAACCATGAGTTCGCTTTTTGTCTTTTCCAGCATCTCCCTGAGTTTGGTTATTGTGTTGAACTCGCCCCTTAAAATCCAGATGTCGGGTTTCTCTCTGATTTCTCTCTTCTCATAGAAGGGCTCCAACTCGCTGGAGATTGTTTTCTCCCACATCTTCAACTTCTCTTCAAGCTGCAGCTTGGCCGTTGCCAGGGCTTCAGACGGCGCCTTAGGATAGTATCGCCCAGGTCTACCCTGCTCAGTTTCAATCCAGCCCTTACGTTCAAGCGAGGTCAAAGTTTCATAAACCTTTGAATATGGAACGCCCGCGTTCTCGCTAACCTGACTCGCCGTCAAAACCCCTTTCTCAAGCAGGGCAAGATATGCCCGGGTCTCGTAGTCCGTTAGTCCGAGCTCTCTCAGAACCTTTCGTGCCTCTTGGCTGATGACAGATTCCGAAGAGGTTGTCAACCTTTTTCACCTTCTGAAAGGTTTGGAAACCTTCTTATAGTGTATGGTTTAAACCTCATAGTTAAATATTACAACTCTCAGTGGTGTCAAACTGCAGACGTTGAAGGAGCCAACTCAACTCGAGTCTCACATTCTAAAACAAACACTAAGCCTATGCCCCGAATGCCTAGAACGACTCGACGCCACAATCATACAAAGAAACGGACAAGTCATACTGACCAAAGACTGTCCAAAACACGGGCACTTCGAAGACGTGTATTGGTCGGACTACGAAACCTACAAACGCTTCGAAAAATACGGCAGAATCGGCAAAGGTGTGCTCAATCCACGAACCAAAACCGTGAAAGGTTGCCCCTACGACTGCGGACTCTGCCCCAACCACAAGTCACACACTGTCCTTGCTATAATCGATGTTACGAACGCCTGCAACCTCCAATGCTCTATATGCTTCGCTTACGCAGGCAAAATCGGGTACTTATACACCCCAACTCTTGAACAAATTGGCGAGGTTATGGACAATTTACGTTCAAACATGCCTATTCCACCTCCTGCGCTTCAACTTTCGGGTGGAGAACCCACCGTTCGACCTGACTTCTTAGAAATCGTCAAGATGGCTAAGAACAAGGGTTTCAGACACATAGAAGTCAACACCAACGGCATCAGAATTGCAGATGAAAAGGACGGGGTCGAATACATTCGTCAGCTCACTGACGCCGGAGCCGACACATTTTATCTATCATTTGACGGCGTGACGCCTGAACCCTACATTGGTAGAGCTCCAAGTCATTTAGATGAAAAAGGCAAGCAAGAACACGCAAAGTGGCTGTTCAATGTTAAGCTGAGAGCCATACAGAACTGTCGCGAAGCCGGAATGCGCAGCCTCGTCTTAGTTCCCGTTATCGTGAAGGGAATGAATGACCACCAACTCGGCGACATAATCAGCTTCGCGATCAAAAACATCGATGTTGTCCGCTGCGTCAACTTTCAACCGGTCTCTTTTGCGGGAAGAACCGAGCAATGGGAGGTTCAGAAGGGAAGGATAACGATTCCCGAAGCCCTCAATAAGATCGAGGAACAGACCAACGGGCTCATCAAGACACAAGATTTCTATCCTGTGCCATGTGTGGTTCCAATTTCAGAATTCTTGAACGAGTACAAGATGAAGCCACACGTGGAATTCACCGTGCATCCTCACTGTGGAGCAGCAACGTACTTGTATGTGGAGAAGGGGAAGACGACACCCATAACCAAATTGGCAAACGTTGACTCATTCTTCAACGCGTTGCACAAGGCTGCCGAGGACATTCGACACAAGCACAAAACCAAGGCCAAACTGCGCGTTGGAGCTTCGGCGCTAAAAAACATCAGACTTAAAATTCTACGTCAGGTCATGCCTGCTATATTGCAGGGCAATTATGAATCACTCAGGCCGTTTCACTACAAGACCCTGATGATAGGCTTGATGCACTTCATGGACGCGTTCAACTTCGACTTAGCCAGAGTGGAGCGTTGCACCATCAATTACGGGTTCCCAGGCGGCAGAATTGTTCCCTTCTGCACCATGAACACACTGCACAGGCAGACTCTGGAAAAACAATATGCTATCTCACTGCCAAAACAGGAGAAAAAAAGAAGAAAACCGAGTCGGGAATAAATCTATAAGCAACACACCACCATGAAAAATGCGGAGAAATCAAAGCATGGGCGGAAAAAAGAAGCTTACATTCAAACAAATGGAAAGAATGCAAGAAAAGAAAGATGAGGCATCCAAAAAGGGAGGCAAGTCAACTGGCTCTGCTCCCGAGAAAAAGGCCCCTGGAATAATTCAACCCGACACAAAAAGCGACAAGGTCGTCGGCGAAATCAAAAAAATGAAGGCTGTGACACCGTTTGCCGTTGCTTCACGTTTTAATCTGCGCCTCAGCGTGGCACGAGACATGCTCGACGAGCTGGTGCAGAGAGGCGTTCTCGAATACGTTTCGGGAAGCAAAAATATCAAAATATACAAGCCCCACGACTAACCCATATTCTGTTTTGTTGAGGCAAGCGGTTGGGATTTCCAGAACGTGTCTACACTCAGGAGGAAGTCAACAAGGCTAGAGAACTCATCCAAAAAGGCTACAAGCACTCCCTAAAAATCGAGGGCAGCCAACAATTCAAAAACAAGATGCGGCAGGCTATAGAGCACATCACAACAGCCGATTACTACGACTTTCTACGCACATACATACGCCAAATTATAGAAATGGAAGGCTTCAGTCAACTCCACGAAGCTGACGCGGCAATATGGGCGAACATGTCTATGCTCATCGACCCAATTGACGCCGCCAGCTACGTGGTGCAGAAGGCACAACAGATGAAAGACTACTTAGAAGGCAACCTGTACTATGGAACAGGCGAAATGGTCGCAATTGAAAAACGTTTAGGGTTCATAAAGGCACTCAAAGCCAAAAGCAAAAGCCAAAAAATCCGAAAAAGATGTGAAGAACTTCTCAAAAAATGGGCAGAGACCAAGATGCAGTTTCCCTAGACACGCAAAACTCGTATCACCGCCCCGCTCTTCACTTGGCCAAACAATTCTAAATTCCTGATAACCCTTCCCACAGTGTTGACAGAACTGTAAGGCTGTGAATCTCCGTAGAAAACACAGAGCGCATTGCCCATGGGCCAATAAGCCAAATCACCCTTCTTCACGGTTGATTTGGCTTTTTCTTCACCCACGGTCACTGGAATCTCAAAGTAGACCTCTTCCTTCCAGAGAGCTGCTCGACCCTCAACTGGCAACTTCTTAACAATAGCATCAACGGTTCTGGGGGCCAAATGACGAATCAATTCGCCCTCTACTTCACCTAACCTTTCGATAATGAATTTTACTGGTATCCTTGAGATGCTGCTTTCTGGCATTTGATCACGTTCTCGAACTAGTAAATGAGGTTCTGTCATCTTACTTTTTGGGGAACTTGTCTTTAAGTATGTCTTCAAGCGTTGGTGTGCCGATTTCTTGCAGCTCGTATTTGGCTCTAACCGCAGGCTTATTCAAATGTAACACTCGTCGCGGGTCAATCGGGGTTCCTATGAGAACGACATCGCACGGGGTTGCGTTTATCGTTTCTTCTAGTTCGTGTATTTGTTCCCTGCCGTAGCCCACAGCGGGAAGAAGAGCGCCCAAGTGCGGGTAGTTTTCAAAAGTTTTCACAATTGAGCCGACAGCATAGGGGCGTGGGTCAATCATTTCTCCTGCACCCAACCTTTCTGCCGCTATCATTCCAGCGCCGTATGCCATGTTTCCGTGGGTTAAGGTGGGTCCGTCTTCAACAACAAGCACTTTTTTCCCATTTAGCAGTTTAGGGTTGTCAACGGTTATCGGAGAGGCTGCTTCTATTATGGTTGCGTCCGGGTTCACCGTCTTAGCGTTTTTTCTAACAGCAGCAACATTAGTTGGGTCGGCTGTGTCCACCTTATTGATGATGACTACGTCTGCCATTCTAAGGTTTGTTTCACCAGGATGATATGCTATCTCGTGTCCGGGTCTGTGCGAGTCTGCCACAACAATGTGCATGTCTGTGTGATAGAAGGGAATGTCGTTGTTCCCTCCATCCCAAACTATGATGTCGGCTTCCTTCTCGGCTTCATGCAGGATTTTTTCATAGTCAACACCTGCGTAAACTATGATTCCGTTGTCGATGTGGGGCTCATATTCCTCTCGTTCTTCAATAGTGCAGTCATACTTGTCAAGATCCTCATACGATGCGAAGCGTTGACACACCTGTTTAGTCAAGTCACCGTAGGGCATTGGATGCCTAATCACCACAACCTTGAAGCCCAGTTTCTTCAGTATTCGGGCAACCTTTCTCGATGTCTGACTCTTCCCTGACCCTGTTCTCACAGCGCATACGGAAACAACCGGAACTTTACTCTTAACCATAGTGGTGGATGGCCCCATCAGTCGAAAGTCGGCTCCGTTTGCCAGCGCTATTGAAGCCCTATGCATGACGTATTCATGAGACACGTCGCTGTAGGCGAACACAACTTCTTCAACACCGAATTTCTTAATTATTTCTGGCAACATGTCCTGAGGGTAGATTGGGATTCCCTTTGGGTAATTTGGACCAGCCAATTCAGGTGGATA
>Ga0315310_10000995_pt1 | contig 17832 bp, 15 predicted proteins | sample TDP5_MG_FD_203630 | JGI IMG/M metagenome (GOLD analysis project Ga0315310, IMG submission 203630) | Freshwater sediment microbial communities from Lake Towuti, South Sulawesi, Indonesia - TDP5 | ecosystem: Environmental > Aquatic > Freshwater > Lake > Sediment | place: Indonesia: South Sulawesi... | reverse complement strand
GAACTTTGGGTCGTGCATTCCCAGTTCCTGGCCTCCAATATGTATCGCATACTTTTCAGCTCCCTTGCCAATCTTCTTGGCGGCTACCTTTACGCCATCGGCGAGTACATCACCAAAGCCTTCTCTTTTTACCATCTTTTCAGTCATGGCGACAATGGCTTGATGATTACCCCAGGTAAGCTCAATCCCATCGGTATCCGCTTTGGTAATGAGCCCATTCTCATAGCACTCGATAGCGAAGGCGATGGTACCGCCACCCGAGATAGTATCCAGTCCGTAGCAGTTGCATAAATGGTTTACCATGTTGATTGATTCTGTATTATTGTTGAGACACATCGTTCCGAAAGCGGCCTGGGTTTCATATTCCACCCGGCGAGTGCCTGCCGGGTACTTGTACTCGCCTTTTCCCTGTTTAAGTCTGCCTTCACAAGCTACCGGGCAATGCCAGCAGCCTGTCCTCCTCTCAATGTTGGCTATCGCCGCATCACCGCTGAGGCCAGAGGCATCGGGGAAGTCAATGATGCCGATGCCACCCCAGTTTTTGACTGGTGTATCGCCGTTATGCGCGAAACGAACGGCTACGTGGGAGGTGCCATACTTATGAAATCGCTCAAGGGATTCCTTCTTTCCAGGCGTCAGTGTCTTCATCGCAGCTATATGCTCTCTTCTCAATTTATTTACCGCCTCGATATCGGCAACAGGAACTTCCTGCTGCCCTCTTGCTGCCACCGCCTTGAGTTTTTTAGAACCCATCACCGCCCCCAATCCCGAGCGCCCGGCAACAGCCCCTCTCTTGGTGACAATGCAGGAAATGAGAGCGAGTTTCTCGCCAGACGGGCCAATGCACACGCTTTCAACACCTTTACCCAGCTCAGCCCGTAGCGTGTCCTCAGTTTCAAAGCAATCCTTTCCCCACAAACGACTGGCGTCCCTTAACTCCGCCTTTCCGTTGTCAAGAAATAGATAGACCGGTTTTTCCGCTATCCCATTGAAGAAAACAGCGTCGTAGCCGGCAAACTTGAGTTGAGGTGCGAAATTCCCTCCCGAATTGGCATCCCCCCACCCCCCGGTGAGCGGTGATTTCGCCACTACTGTGTATCGGCCGGCAAAAGTGGCTGGAGTACCAGTGAGCGGGCCGGTAAGCAGGCCAAGTAAATTTTCCGGTCCTAGTGGGTCCACCCCTCTCTTCTGGTGGCTGTAAAGAATCCTGGCACCAACGCCGTAGCCCCCGATAAAATCTCGATAGAGGCTCTCGTCAGGCGTCTCCTCATGGATTTTCCCGGTGGAAAGATTTACGAACAACAGCTTGCCCATGTAACCTCTAGCCATGTTTCACTCCTTTGTTGACTTCTGGTCTTATTTGAATTAATCGCAATCGGTTGCCTGCCCCGCTTAAGTAGTGCCTGATACCCTCAGGCATTGCCCTACAACATGTTTCGAGACATCCGAGACCAAAAATGCCACGGCATTCCCAATATCCTGGGGTGTGATAGTCCTCCCTTCCGCCTCCATTTTTTCAATCTTTTTAATATATTCAGGGGGGAACCTAGCTGTTGTATGAAAACCAATACCCCCTAAGCCGGGGGCTATGCTGTTTACATTTATTCCTGAATCAGCGACTTCCAGCGCTAGCCCCGCGCTGAAGTTTATAACTCCGGCCTTAGCCACACCGTAAATAGTACCAGTGGGCGTACCTTCTAGTCCAGCTTTTGACGATATGTTGACAATCTTGCCGCTCTTGCGCGAAATCATCTGAGGGAGAACCGCCTTTGTGCAATACAGCACCCCCATGAGGTTACTGTTTATACCCATGTCCCACTCTGCCTCGGTCGAGTCAGCGAAGGGCTTTGGGGGCGTGCCAACACCAACATTGTTTACCAGTATATCTATCTTGCCAAATTGCTCTAACGCCTCCTTTACCATATCGTTTACCTGGTCACGGTTGGTTACATCTGCCCTAATAGCAATCGCCTTACGTCCTAAAGACTTGACCTCAGACGCTGTTTTTTTGCTCCTTCGAGGTCTATATCATTTACAATTATGTCGCACCCCTCTTTCGCTAGAATCAATGCTATACCCTTACCAAAACCCTTTTGGCTACCAGCGCCGGTGATAAGTGCTACCTTGCCTTCTAATCCCAGGTCCATGGTTTTCTCCTTTGTTCTATCCTTTAATTTCCTTAATAATGTTCCGGCAAGTTTCATACCAGAAATAGAGGTCGGGGAAAAAGAGCAATATCTTTGTGCCACTGTCCAGTGCTGCCTTCACGCTGGCAAGATCAGCCTTTGGCCATGGCATCCCCATCATGGGAATGCCAGTCTTCTCAGAGATAGCCTTGACTTTGGTAGATGCTTCCTTTAGATAGGGATGTTGCCAATTTAGTTTTTCTCCTGGTTGCAAAAGTGAATTTGAAATATCGGCTAAGCCGAGCCCGGCGGCATCTCGGCCCGGTTTAAGCAGGGCGAATATCTCCTCCACATTCTCAATAGCTTCTACATCTTCGAGTAATGGAATAAACATGGTCTGCTTGTTCGAATGTTTCATGTACTCTTCCCACGCATCCTGTGAGTAATACGAAGCGCGTATTGCTGGGCAGATTCCACATTTCCCCTCAGGCGGGTAGCGGAGTGCTTCAAGCGCCCTTTGGGTATCCTGAGCACTTTTTACATGGGGAACAACTATTCCCTGGGCTCCGGCCTCGACGGCAGCACGAATGTGACCGGGGCTGTTTTCAATGACTCTGACCATCGGAGTTATTCCTGACACCTCAGCAGCACGAATACAGTGCACCATTGTTTCAGCATTTACTCGAGAATGTTCCATATCGATCATAACGAAATCGAATCCGGTATAGCCGACAATCTCGATCATTTCTGGAGAATATGTGTACATCTGCATTCCCAGTGGGGTTTCACCCTTTTCCAAAGCGGCAAGAACACGATTCTGTTTCAGTCTAAAAGTCATCTTCTCTTCTCCTATATTTCATTTTGAACACTCAAGGAATAACTCTTTTATACCGAAGTTCCTAACGCCCTCTGTTATCAATTACCGGTTTGATTTCCTTTCCTGATTCCATATTGACCAGTGCCTCGTTGATCTGTTCCAGACGGTATTTATTGCTAACGATGTCAGCAAGGGGGTATTTCCCCCGTTTATTCTTAATAAATTGAAGTGCTTTATATACATGGGTAATATCAGCTGATGCGCTTCCAATAACACGTAGATTTTTCCCGACGATTATGCCTGGAGCAACCGGAATGGTAGCTGCGGAGGTCTGTCCCATGACAAGATATCTCCCTCCCTTTTGTATCATCTCTAACCCTTCATTAAAGGCTGCTGGAACGCCGGAACCTTCGACGACAATCTCAGGTCCCCTCCCATTAGTGAGGCCAAGTATCTGCTCCTTTCTCAGGGCGGGGTCTTTTATTTCATCAATATTTATCACGTGGTCCGCCCCCCACTTTACCGCCAGATCCAGCCTTTTCTTGGGTGCGCCAATGACAATCACTTTCCCAGCCCCACCTTCAACGGCTAGTAGAAGAGAGTAGAGCCCAATAGGACCCGCACCTTGAATAACAACGTTCTCCTGTAAACCGATTCCACCCAGTCTTTCGTAACCTGCTACAACACTCCTCAAAGCGCATCCCGCTCCGATTGCCTCTTCATCCGATAGTTCATCAGGGACTTTTACGACTTTTGTGGCGGGGATTACATATGCATACTCTGCAAATCCGCCATTAAGGGCAAATCCATAACCGGACCTATTAGCACATAATACGGGCTGGCAAACGATTTCACACCAATAGCATTCTCCACAATCAACATGAATCCACATAATCCGATCACCGATATTGAGGGGTTCTCCACTTACGTCTTTAGTACGCCCCTTACCCAGTTTTACGATCTTTCCAATGGTCTCATGTCCTTGTACACTAGGTAGAGGGCTCTTTATGGTCAGCTCCCCTTTGTGTTGGTGAACATCGGTCCCGCAGATGCCTGCCATCTCCACTTTGACCAGAATCCCACCATCTTCAACTTTTGGAACAGTAACCTCACGGATTTGTAGAGGTTTGCCGTATTCTTTCAGAACCGCTGCCTTATAAGTCTTCGGAATCTTGATCATTTAACATAACCCTTTCTTTAACACTTGGGTTGCCCGTTTTAGCGAATTGAACCCACATGGTCATCATCGCATCAGCAAGTTTTTTATCTACATCTTTATCCTCCCAGGTATGCTCTCTTGACAGTCTCGGTAGACTTAAATTCGTCGATGTTACCCTCCAGAACGACTCTGCCAACCTGCAGTGCATAACCCCTATTGGCTACCCGGAGGGCTAAAGGAATATTTTGTTCTACCAAAAGAACGCTTACTCCTCTTTGATTAATATCATTAATCACCCGGGCCAGTTCGTCAATCACCACAGGAGCCAGTCCCAGTGAAGGCTCATCCATCAAAAGCAGTTTTGGTTTGGCCATTAAGCCACGAGCAATAGCTAACATCTGCTGTTCACCCCCACTCAGGCTTCCAGCCTGTTGATTGCGCCTCTCCCGTAATATAGGGAAGCGCTCAAAGATTTCGTCCATGTCCTTGTTGATATCAGCCTTATCTTTCCGTAAACTGGCACCAAGTTTGATATTGCTTAAAACAGTAAGATAAGGAAAAAGCTTCCGGCCTTCGGGGATCTGGACAAGGCCAAGCTTCACAATCTCATTAGCTGGCATCTTGTCTATCCTACTGTTCAAAAACCATATCTCCCCTGAGGTTAATGGCGTCAGCCCGGACGCAGCCCTCAAAATGGTACTTTTACCGGCACCATTAGCTCCAATAATGCTAACTACAGACCCCTCGGCAACTCCCACCGAAACGTCATCTAATGCCATGGACTTTCCATAGTGCACCGTTATGTTTTTTACTTCAAGCAGCATATTCACCACCAAAGTAGGCACGGATTACATCTTCGTTTTTCCTCACCTCTTTGGGTGAGCCTTCAGCAATCTTATGCCCAAAGTTAATAACTATAACCCGGTCACATAAATCCATGATCCGCATATTGTGCTCGACCACCACAAATGTCACCCCCTCTTGCTGTGTTTTTCTAATGGCTCTCATTGTAAAATCGATTTCATCCGGGTTCATCCCGGCTATTGGCTCATCCAGTAATAGTAATTTGGGCTTGGTAGCTAGGGCTCTAGCCATCCCCAGCATCTTTTGATACCCGTGAGGTAGGTTCTTGGCCAGTTCATCCTTAACTTTGTCTAGCCCCACCAGCCGCAAGATTTCCAGGGACTGCTCTAAGATATAAGCTTCATTACGACGATAGGTAGCAGTATTAAAATATATATCTAACAGGCTTGACCTTGGGTGAAGATGGAACGAGGCCACTACATTTTCCAGGACGGTAAAATTAGTGAATAGAGGGTTTAGCTGAAAGGTCCGACCTATTCCAAGCTTGGCAACTAAATGTGGGCTTTTACCAGTTATATCTTTTCCATCAAACGTTACCTTCCCTTTCGTTGGTCGAAGGACGCCGGTTATTAAATTGAAGAGAGTGGTTTTCCCGGCACCATTGGGACCAATTAAGCCGGCTATCTCCCCTTCGTTGACATACATGTCAAACTGGGAAACAGCCGCCAGACCACCAAAATACTTGGTTAGTCCCCTGATTTCAAGAAGCATGAACAGCCCTTCTCTCACGACGTTCCGTAAACCATGACCTGACCAGCGTAGGTAAGCCAACAAGACCCTGGGGCATAAGGTAGACAATAATGATCAATATACCCGCAGATATAAAGGGAGCATACGCTTTCAAATTGCGGAAAAATTCAGGGATTATTACCAGAATAAAGGTTCCGATGATAGGTCCGGCAAAGCTATCTATCCCACCTATCAGGACATACATTATGATCCAAAGGGTCGCCCCCAAGTTAAAGCTAGAGGGTCCTAGTACCATATTATAATGAGCATACGCGGCGCCGACCAGACCGACAAAAAAACAGCCGACCCCTACGGCCAAGATTCTATACCAGCTTTCATTGATACCCACGCTGGAAGCCACCAGATGGGACTGGGCAATTGCCTTCAAACTCAAGCCAATTCGGCTAAACTCAAATCTATAAAGGGCAATAATGCTGACCAACGCCAAGCCCATAAAGAAATAATAGTAAGGTACCCGGGAGCCGGTAAATAGAGGTTGGATACCGGCTAGACCTCTGAAGCCGCCGGTCAAAGTTCCACCTGTTTCAATTACATCAGTCATCACCACACCAAAGAAGAGGCTGCCCATGGCGTAGTATAGTGCCCTCAATCTGGAAAAAGGGTACCCCAATAGCATCCCAATTACCATCGCCGCAATTGCACCCATCGGTATAGTGAACCAGGGTGACCAGTGGAGCCACCTTGAAGCCATGCCGGCAACATAAGCACCAATGCCCATAAAAGCGGCATGGGCTATGGAGAACTGGCCCGAAATAGCTATCGTGCGAAAGCTAACTGCAGCAACAATGTATATGAAGGTCAGAATCAGAATATGTAACATATAGGAAGCGGCGAGAAATAGTGGTAATATGGCTATAATGATTATCAATCCGGCTAAAATAACCGGCTTTACCCATTTCCTCATCCTTGCCAGAGATTTTTCACCTCTAAATTCGGAAAGCTGAGTGCCAGTCATAATCTATAGCCCTTTCTAATCATGCTTCATGCCCAAAGAAACCCTGCGGTCGTATCAGCAGAACAACGAGAATTATGATAGATGAAACGGTATCACTGGCAGCACCCCTCATCAACATGGGTAATCCAGCATATACTGCCCCCAGGATTAACCCCATAATAAAGATACCACGGAAGCTTCCTACTCCGGCCAAGATAACCAGCATCAAGACTTTCACCAGCGTGAGATCACCCATAAAAACGCTCAAGTTATATATCGAACCCATAATAACACCGGCTATGGCGGCTAACGCACATCCTATTACACAGGCTATAGCAGCCATGGAGTGGAAGCTTATCCCCTGCAAGACGGCTCCCTCCAGGTTTTGAGTAACAGCCTGCATTTGTGTACCCCATTTGGTACGGTTTACAAACAAGGTTACTAATACCAGGATGATAGCACCAGTAACGAAGGTTATTACTCTGTCCCGGTACATCGAATAAGGTGGGGTGCCGAAAATACCCGGCACAAAGGACGGTATTGATATAACTTTAGTCCCTAGCCCAAGATTAAAGGCAGTCGTCAAAATTACCGAAATGGCAATACATATCATTACCTGGCGGTTGAAATCTCCGATAAAGGGGCGGAAACAGAACCTCTCTAAGAAGATACCAATGGCACCAATAACAACTACTGTCAGTGGCAAAGCTATCCAGTGATTTATACCTATTTCTGTTATGAAAAGGTAGCATACATAACCAGCAGTCATAAATATGGCACCATGGGCTAAATTGAATACTCCCATCATATTAAGAACAAAAGCAAAACCTAGAGCCACTAATATATACACGGCTGATAGAATTAACATATTTGTTATTGTTTGAATTAATAGTTCCACATTAACACTCGCCGTTTCCAGTATTTAATCATACACAACCTCATAGACAGGCTGGGGTGAAGGGCCGCCCCTGCACCCCAGCCGTATCATAGCACAAACCAAGGTCACTATCATGGAGTCGGATCTGGGGTCACCCAACCACTGTAAATAGGTTGACCGTTCATTAGTTTCACGGACGAACAAGGAAAGACAATAGAATGGTGAACTCCAAAGGTTTTATCTCCACAAATAGTACCTTCTCCATGCAGGGTAGAAACTTTATCCATGGATTCCCACTTGGCTTTTACTGCATCTGGGTCAAGGCTATTGGCAGCCTGTATAACCTGGCCCAGCACCCATAGGGCGTGGGGAGTTAGCCCATACCATGGACGGTCAGCAGGACCCCGATTGTGTACTTCATCTACCAGAGGTGGATTCCCTGTCTGATTTGGCATATAAGCAAGATTGCAGAGGACATTATTCGAAGCTTCCGGGCCGGCAATAGCCAATACAAAGGCGAATGGAATAGACATTACATAGGGTTTATTGTTGCCTAGCGCACGCAATCCTTTAAGGGTGAGGCATAGGTTTGGTGGAGTACCTAGCAGGAAAAAGTATGCATCAGCTTGGGTAATTGCATTGAGTTTAGCGGCGATAGGGCTGTAGTCCTCTGCCTCAAGAGGAAATTTCACTACATCGCCAACTACATTGTACCCCATATTCTCCAGCCGATTCTTAACTCCGGGCGCTATGGCGTCTGTAGCCGGCTCATCTCCAGAGGCAATCACCACATTTTTAACATCCGGAAATACCTTCTGCATTGCTTTAGCCTCAGCAGAGAACTGCCCTATGGGATCAATATGGCCCAGGAATATATATGGTAGGGTGGGACCCATTACCCCCGGTTCCATAGTATAGTAGCCGATGACGTTCAGTACTTTAGCCGCATTAAATATTGATGTGACAGCTATGGGGAAGGGCCCGGCAGGTCCGACAGCGAACTTAACCTTTTCGTCCAGGACTAGCTTGTTAGCCGCAGTCGTATTCCCATCCACAGTACTCTTGCCATCTTCTTCCACCAACTCGACATTGTATTTCTGTCCTTGAATAGTAAGTATACCCCTGTCATTAATCATCTGGGCGACAATTTTGCAGTCACCTTCGTCATTGGCATCAACAGCGGAATACCAGCCTGTTAGCTGTAGAATAACACCAATCTTCAGCGTTTTCGGTGGTGCTGGTGCAGGAGCGGGTGCTGGTGCCGGTGCTGGCGCTGGCTTGGCGCAGCCACTAAAGATCAGCCCGCTTATCAAAATAAGCGCTAAAGGGATTAATAAAAATCTCTTCATTGCTAGTTTGTGACTCCTTTCTAAAATTTTGAGCATTCCAGACTAACCGATAACACACAACTCATCACATATTTTCACCTCCTATATTGATGATTACTTGTACCCTCTCACTTTAGCCTTGACCTACTAGAGTTTGGCCAAATTATTTGGTCGCTCTCCTAAAGCTGCCTATTTTAAATAAGACGGAAGTTTTGTTACATCAATACGCCGGTTATCTTTCTTGTATGGCGCGGGAGCAACTGTCGCCCGAATTTGCTTTTGCGGTGTGCCCGGGTTACCCCAGACGATGACGACCTTAGTACCGGGCTTGCTGAATTTGACATCGATGTAGGTCAGGGAGATGATCTTGCGGAAGTAGTAGCTGTAGCCCGGCACTGTCGATATGCCGATGAGCTTCCCGTCCTTCAAAACCTGATCGGCCCACACGACCCACTTCTCTTGGTGTGGGATATCCATGAATTCATACGGCTCTCCCTCACGGAAGAGCGAGGCGTAAACGTCAATCATGTCGTCGCTGTTAAATTCGAGGGTGACTATAGTCCGCTTCGGATTGGCGACCTCAGCCTCGAGCGCCTTGCGCCCGATGAACTCATGGTCGAACTTGATGTTCTTCGTCCAGCCCAGCTCCACCGGACTGCGGTAGTAATCGCTGATGTCGTTACCCTGGAAGCTCCCGGTAATCTTTGGGGTTATCCCAGGGTTGAATTTTTCCCCTGCGTGATTGAAGTAGCCTTCAACATCCGGTCCCCACATCGCGTTTAAATAGTGCCACATTCCGGTCGGGAAACAGGCCTCAAGGTGGTTAATCATTACGGTTCGCCTGCCGAGCCGCCGGATTCCATACTCCTGGCCCGCCTTGAGGATAGCGTTGTATATCTCTTGGGCATACTCCTGGGGGCCCTGGAGCTCATAGCCGAGCTCACCGGCCATACCCTGGCGCAGGGCTACTACCTCCCGGCCCTTGATTTTTATCGTCCGGAAGCGTATGAAACCGATATCGCGGATGCTTTCGCCGGCTGCCTTCTCGACCACGTATAGTGAGTTCGGTCCTGAGACCTGGTAATTGAAACAGGGTTCCTGCCAGGAATTAACGTTGTACTGCCCGGCGTCTAACTTGAAACTGATATACATAGCCGGTGAAGACTGGGCGACGAACTTTTCTTCTCCAAGGCGCATGAGGATGCCCTCGGCAATCACCTTGCCGTCGTTGTTGCACTGGATGACGTGTTTGCCCTGCCCGATGTCAAACTTGGTGAAGCTGTTTACTGAGATGTCCGACACGAGCCTCAATGCTTCAGGGCCCTCAAACAGGAGATTGAGCGTGCCTCCTAGGAAGCTCCAGTCGCCGATGTAGCAAGTCTTCTTCCAGGACATTTGCTCGTCCTTCCAGTTCGTGTACTCGGGCCCTCCCCACCCAGGGTGATAACTCCCTGGCGAATTCCTAAGAGCATTGATGATTTCGGTTGACATTTTAGATTTTATCTCTAGCCTAGATTAATTGATATTAGAAGTAACATAAGGTTAATATATCTTTTACTTTGCAGGAGATATTGAGCGATTCTCTATCTTCGTCATTAATACACCCCTTACCTAATCTTATAATCTTTCCGATGGTTTCATGACCTTGTAAATCGGACAGAGGGCTCTTAATAGTCAAATTCCCGTTGTTTTTTTGAAATAAGAACCATAAGGATTTGCAGGGGTTTGCATATTCTTCCCAAAACTGCAGTATCACAAATATTAGAAATGTCAATAGTCCTATCTTTTAAATTATGCTGTCTTGCTATTGCAGTAATAGTATTTTACGATATTATTATTAACGCATAACAATATTTAACGTAGGGTAGTTAATAATTTTACACTAATAAAAATGGGATGTCAATATTTGAACAAAAAAGAGAATATTCTGAACAATACCTATGAGATCGTGTCACCTCTTAGAGATATCGGCAACGACCACGAAGTTGCCTTCGTCAGGGTGTCACCTTTATATATAGTGAATGGCTTATCCGCCAATATTGTATGTAATCATCTAGAGTCGCGCTCTTTGTGACTGTCACCTCAAGAAGCGCAATCTGGTCCTCCAATTTTTTAAGTTCACTCTCTACGGCTACTAACTTCTTCTCTGTTGGTACTCCTATCTCTTCTGGGGATAGCGATGGTTCAGAGTGGCTCTTAGCCTCTGCTCCACCCTTTGGCGCTTTTGCTTGCTGAATGGCTTTCTCCTCCCTTAGTCGCCTCCGTACCCTTGTGATGACTTTTTTCGGGAAGCCTAGTGCCAGCAGCTCTTTAGGTTTCCTACCTTGTCTTAAAAGATATTCAACATGCTCAGTTCTATGAAAGAATAATGCAAGTCCTTAACCGAATTTTGGGAAAATGGTAAGCAGGATTGTATCTACTATCTTCACCTTAGCCTCCTATTTGAGTCTGAACACCATACGATTTAACCAGCTCTGCCAAAGCGCACAAATGATCTTCAGAGGGGGGCTCTAAACCAGGCAAAGGATAATCCTTAAATAGAGCCCTGTATTTAGGAACTCCTAATTTGTGATATGGCAAAAGCTCAATTTTATAGTCTCCTTCTAATTGACGAACAAATTGCGCCGTGCTAGCGATATTTTCATCAGAGTCATTGTACCCTGGTATTACAGGTATTCGTATAATGAGCGGTTTAGTGGGATACTTTGTGGTGGTCCTTCGGGCATTCTCCAAAATTAGCCTGTTTCTCTTTGTGGTAAGTTTCTTATGTCTTACCGGTGACATATGCTTAATATCCATATACACTAAGTCTAAATACTTTAGTATTTCATCCAAGATATTCCATTTCACATAACCACATGTTTCTATAGCAGTATGGATGCCTCTATCTTTACAAGCCTTAAGGATCCCTAAGGAGAACTCTGGTTGCATTGTTGGCTCACCACCGCTTAATGTAATACCCCCACCAGAATTCGAGTAGAATAAAGTGTCTTTCTCGACCTCTTCTAATACCTGCTCCACTGTCATTTCCTCCCCGACAATTTTCCTCGCACCATTAGGGCACACCGTAGCGCACTTGCCACAATTATCACAGTAGCGCCGGTCAGTTACTATCTCAACAGCATTTGATTCCCTGATTGCTTTAGTAGGGCAGACTTCTACACAACTTTTGCACTTAGTGCATTTGTCAACAAAGTATTCCAATTCCGGCGACATAAGTTGACCATCAACAGTGGAACACCATAAACACTTTAGCGGACAGCCTTTCATGAATACCACAGTTCTAATACCTGGACCATCATGAATAGCAAACCTTTCAATATTTAGTACTATTCCTTTTATCATCATATCTGAGTATGCCGTTCGCTTTTTGGAAAACTACGTCCATTACGAAATAAGCGGTAAACTGAAGAGTCGATTATGAATAATAATGTAATAAATAATCAAGAAAGAAACGCCCACCCCACCCTTTATGTAGCTACAATGAACTTTGTCTTTACAAGAAGCTAGGTAACATTAACATGTTGCATTAAATGTAGTCCTCGCTATAACATCATCCTGGATTTCCTTATATAAGTCCACAAAATAGGCACAGTAACCTGATACTCTCACCATCAACCCGCGATATTTTTCAGGATGTTTTTGAGCCTCCCTTAACATTTCCGGAGAAACTACATTAAATTGAACATGGTACAAGCCAAGGTCATGCCAGGCTTTCATAAAACCCATAAAATCTCCTGCTCCCCTCTCGTCCCTAAAAAGTGATGGATCAAGTTTCATATTTAACAATGGTGAACAATATAGATCAAGGCAACACTTTGAGATAGACTTTAAGACTGCTGTTGGCCCTTTGCTATCGGTACCTTGCATTGGTGATATTCCGTCGGCCAATGGCATCCAGGCTTTTCTTCCTGAAGGTAGAGCCCCGACTCCGACACCGGTATGGAGATGTTGTGCCGCGGCGGTTGATGTGGCTGTCTTCCTACCCCCTTGTAGACCTTTATGCTTCTTCGCCTCTTCAGCCATAAGCTGAATTATTTCTGCTGCTATTTCATCAACTTCGGGAATGTCATTCCCATATTTTGGAGCTGCCAGGCACATTTCTCGGATTTCCTCATAACCGTTAAAATCATTATCCAAGGCTTCCAGAAGCTGGTCCCAGGTCAATCTTTTATCGTCATATATCAATTTCTTGATAGCAGCCAGACTGTTGAAAATATCGGCGTGCCCTACCATACAAAGCTCAGGACCTGGATTGTATTTTGCCCCGCCGGACATATAGTCTCTGGCGTTCTCTATGCACTCCTCAAAGCTCAACGAAGTCAGGAGGTCTGACCTTTGCTCTTGCAGTATCGCCTCGAGTAATAGAGCCATCTCAGCTGCCTTTTTTATCAGGTATACCAGCTGTGTCTTAACGGCTTCTTTGAACTCATCAAAGGTTTTAAAATTCCTAGGGTCACCTGTTTGCAGTACTGGCAAACGAGAGCCTGTTAATCTACTTACACCATTAAGCAAGGTAAGTTCGACAGCAGCAGCCAGGTTTACCGAGGTGGGGACGTGCCAGTTGCCTTTCTTTCCCCCTAGTCCTACATCCTTGCAGCCGGCTGGACTCCAGTTGTACGCATCCTCAAAAGGTATTCCCACATCCATCAGGTATTTTATACCGGCTTCATCGTTGTAAAATTGCGGATGTCCGGTACCGAGGGCTGCTAGCTCAGCCGCCTTGCGTAAAAATGAATCTGGGTTTTTCTGCTTATTGTATTTTACTGACAAATTCGGTTGAGTTGTTCTTACGTCCATTGTCGCCTGTATCATCATGTAAGAAAGCTCGTTTACGCCGTCCTGTCCGCTCTTCGTTATGCCACCGCAGCATGCCTGTTGAAATGTCGGATATCCGGGAACAAATATGGTATAATTCTTCTCATTGAGGAAGGTCAGTTCCGAAAATTTCACCCATAAACACTCCAACAACTCTTGTGCCTTTTCCTTGGTAAGACTTCCCTTTTCTATATCATTTTTATAGTACGGATACAGCTGCTGGTCCATCCGCCCTTGATTATAGTCAGCGGAGCCATAGCCCATCAATAAACAAACATGGTAAAACCACCGTGATTGCAGAGCCTCCCAAAAAGTTCTGGCTGGGTTAGTCGGTACCTGCTGGCAGATTTTGGCTATTTTCTCCATCTCTTCCTTCCGCTGGCGGTTTTTTTCTGCACCAGCCTTGTGTTTGGCTAGGTGAGCATACCTTTTTGCGAGCCTGTCTATCCCATCACAGACTATAAGCAAGGCTTTTAAGTAGACTATTTTCTCGTAGTGCCCGGGCACAGCAGCATCTAGAGAAGACAATCTATCGTTTATTCTTTTTCTTAGGCCGTTTATCCCAATTCTTACTACCAGATCGTAATTTGGTACAAACACACCGTGACCACTCGCGTCCCTGCCATCAGTGAGCGGAGTTACTGCTGTTTCATTCAACTGGCGTAGGTCCTCTGGGGCTGTCGCTTGCCACACATCCCAGAACGCTTTACCTTTCCAATACGGCTCTATGAGCTCCTTAAATAACCTTTTCTGCTCATCTGTGATGAGAACGCGGTCCCGTTCCCTGGTTGATATTGTATCTAGTTCCTCGCTAAGAATCCAGTAATTGGTGTCTGGGCTAAGGATACCGGCACGTATTTTACTTCCCGGGTGACCAATAATTAATTCGTCATCCTGAATAAAAATCGCCTTTCGCTCACATAGTTCCCTGAAAGCTTTTGCTTTTCTCATTACTAGGGGTTCGCCTTCGGTCTTCATGAAGACCTCGGTCATGATTTTGGCTTTTTCAAGACATATACTGGGCACAGTACTGCGGCTTCTTTGTCTTCCTTTTCTAACCCTCAAAGTGCAACCACCAAATGGCTCCTCTTCAAGCCTCTGGGTTAGACTTTTCTCTTTCTCTATAATTGTCATCTCTCTTCTCCTAGTGAGATTTCTTTCCCCAACTTATTGTCTTTCAAAAGGTTATTTCAACCGAAGTTGATTTCATTATACAGGTTTTCTGGCTCTTAGCACCATGATACCATAAGCGGCGCGTACTTTTTGGGTGAGACGTATATTGCATCTACTGGACAGTCAAATTCGCAGGCGTCGCAACACATACAGTCTTCAGGATATTTAATGATGGCCTTCTTGCCTTTCTCGTCCATCCTGATTACATCCATGGGACAGCTATTGACACATATCCCGCATCCATTGCATAACTCAGACTCAATCCGCTCAATAGACATCGTAGTTACCTCCTCGTAATCACATAATTTAACTCATTTTCCGCGTATGACCCTTCGTCAGCTCACTTAATAAACGATTTTGGTTACTTTAAAAACCCTTTAGGAAACCACCTAGGATAATACCTTTCTTCGTAGGGCTTCGAAAGGTCCGGCCACCATTCCTTTGGAACCGGTTCCTTGAAAAGTGTCATCCTGCCCTCCTCTTTCAGCCTTATCCATGCCAGCCAGGCGGGGTCGTCTTTTCGAGGATAGTCTTCCCTGAAGTGTCGGCCTCTGCTTTCGGTTCTGAACAGAGAAGCCCTTAGTATCATTTCGGCGTTCAGAACCATGTTTTTAGTCTCGTGAGCCAACCGCAGTTCGTGAGCGTCCTTGGCGATCAATTTAGGAACAAGGCGGTCCCTTAGGAACTCGACTATTGTTAGTGCCGCCTGCAACCGCGCCTCCTGTTTTATATGCAAAATGAAATACGGCATCATGGTGTTCTGAAGTAACTGTGTCACCCACCTCGGGCTCAAGCCACCCCTCCGTTCGGCAGGCGCATACAAAATCTTCTTCAACCTTGCTAGCTCCTCTTTGGCTATTACTGGCTTTTCCGCCTGCAAAGCATACTCTGCAGCCCCTGCTCCAGCCCTTTTACCTGTAACAGCTGCAGGCATAAGACCCCACGGAGCGCCTGTGACGATAGCACCCCAGCACCATGTACCGCAGCAGTCACCTGCGGCGTAAAGCCCTGGAAGGCTTGAGGCACATTTTGTGTTAATAGGCCATATACCTGCTGCTTGTTCCTCCGAACCTCCCGCAGCACCACCTCCTACTAATGCATATTTACCACCGCGGGCCGGGTCGAGGCCTATCCGCTCAACCTCTACGGGATTGCCTCTTTTCTTCTTATATGCCAGCATCGCCTCGACATCGCCAGGAGTAGCGGCATCCAAGTCCCAAAATACCGGTCCCCTGCCGGCATCAATTGTAGATACCATAGCAAGGTCCATGCCATCAGCTGGTACGCGCTCGCCTTCCGCGTCAGTAAGATAAAAGAATGCTGTAAATAACTCTCCACTGCCCCTCCAGGCAGGATAATTAGCCATACTGAAATGCATATCGGGAAATTCTTTGCCAGTTATCTCAGCACCAGCCCTGTAAGCCATCGCATCCGGGTCACCTGTCAAGCAAGCCTTGTTCATTCCTGATGGCCTAAAGCTATTGTTACCGCCACATAAGATGGTTGCCTTCGCCTTAAATATATAGAGGTAGTAGCTGTCCAAGGAAAAGCCGATGGCCCCAACCACCTTACCGTCCTGCTTTAGCAGGTCCGTAACCATGATTCTATCCATGATCTTAACACCAACCTTCTCGGCCTGCTTCCTTAGAAATGGCGTAGTTTTTCTGTGCGCCAGGGGAATCCACGTGAACTTATCAGGCATTGTATGCTTATCCGCCCCCTCTCTTCCCTTCATAATCTCTTTAATGTAGTAATCTTTCATCTCTTCAGGTTTTGCGGGAAATTCGACACCCCAGGCCATGACGTCCTGGTACGTCGCCCACGACTCATTTAACATGATGGCGGTCCATTCGCGGTTGTTGATGTACTCGCCATTTTTACTAATATTAGTCATACATTCATCGAAGTCGTGACCCCATTTAGGGTTGTGAACCGGCCACATGCCACTGGAAACGATGCTAGCGCCTGATTTGCCAGCATAAGCCTTATCCACAATGGCTACGTCAACCCCCTGCTCTCTAGCCTTTATCGCCGCGAAACAACCCGCTGTGCCTCCCCCGATAACTAGAACATCAGTTTCAACTAGATTTTCTAATGACATCTACTCTTTCTCCCTTCTATAAAAGATTAGTACAAATTGGTAATTGACCAGCCCCGTTATCTAGTACCTTTCCACTCGATATTTGGTGTAATAGTTTAGTTTCTCCCCGGATCGGCTCCTGTCTTCCTTGAGCGCCTTGCTAAAGCAAAAACCTCGGAACTACCCCCCACACTTCGGCTCTGTGAGCCCTTTTGCTTGGCATGTCCACCGAATTGATTTCAACAAGAACAACTGCATAAGGTTGTTAAACGTTTCCCGTCTGAAAAAACCTGCTCCCGCGCGTCTTTTCTATTTAACCTTCTTTTGTTCCCTCTATCCTCTTTTCTATTGCCTGCTCAAGCTACTTCCCCAATGTCTTGTTTGAACGCAGCGTTTCCCCTAAGCTTTGCCGATTCTGAACATCTTAGTGCCACACACGGGGCATACACCCTGCGTTGCTGGTTTGCCATTCTTCATGGTTATCGCCTTAGCGTTCCTCATTTCCCTTTTGGCCCGGCATTTCATGCAGTATGCTTGCATCGGTCTACCTCCCCTTTTTGGTATGATTTAGCCAATACAATAAATTATTCGCACGCATGATGTCAATACTCATCTGAACCAATTCAGGGGGCACAATTGCTTGTATTGTACCCTTAGGTCACGAAAGAGGCAATTGTTCAATATTCTTTCTGGCACGACAAGGCAACGAATTATTGCTTCCTTCCGTCTCATCTATCCAGTGAACGGGTTAAGCCGTTTGCTTCGCCTAACTGCCTGTAAAAAGCTATCGGTATCCTATCCGGTCAGGCCACTTCCGCTTCTGAGCCAAGAACGCCGACTTTGGGGCGAAAACTTTTTTCATTTTTATGCATTTAAGTGCATTAAATCCCGTAACTGCTGATAAAT